>Ga0075423_10001161_pt1 | contig 22755 bp, 21 predicted proteins | sample SoiMethybrSBSTD2_FD_80114 | JGI IMG/M metagenome (GOLD analysis project Ga0075423, IMG submission 80114) | Bulk soil microbial communities from a Populus tree surrounding site in Tennessee, USA - Soil MetaG P. TD hybrid SBSTD2 | ecosystem: Environmental > Terrestrial > Soil > Tree plantation... | reverse complement strand
TCATCTGGAAGTACGGCCTCCTCGCCGGCGTCATTCTCGCCGCGCTGATGTTCCTCACGATTCCCTTCGTCGACACGATCGGCGACATGGGTCTCGTCCTCGGCTACACGACGATGGTCCTCGGCTTCATGATGATCGTGTTCGGGATCCGCGCCTACCGGGATGGCGAGGGAGGCGGCAAGGTCACCTTCGGGCGAGGGTTCCTGATCGGCGTCGCGATCACGGCCATCGGATCGCTCTGCTACGTAGCGGCCTGGGAAGTGGTGTCCAGGAAGTACATGCCGGACTTCGCCGACAAGTATGCCGCGCGGATCATGGCCAAGGCGCGCGCCGATGGCATGCCCGACGCGGAGCTAGCGGCAACGCAGAAGAAGATGGAAGAGTTCGCGATTAGCTATAGGAATCCCTGGTTCCGCGTGCCGATGACCTTACTCGAGCCCCTTCCGGTCGGCCTGATTCTCAGTCTCGTCGCATCGGGGATGCTTCGCCGCCCGCCCAGTGCCTCGCAACGTAATCCCGCGTAAGGCAGGACGCGTTGCGTGATAGGCGTGCGGAAACGAGGTTTGTTCAAATTCAGTAACCCCCTGTCGTAGGGAGGACGCATCATGGGTCTCAAGCAGATGGATCTTCAGCAAACGGTTGCCCAACTGTATCGCGACTATGAAAGCCGGAACCTGAGCAGGGTTATCGATGCGCTGCCTGACGACTTTTGTTTCGAATGGCCGTTCGATCCCGCTACGGCGCGCTACTCCGGAACCTGTCACAGTAAGGCGGAACTGCTCGAGCAGCTGAAGGACATTGCAGAGAACTTTCAATTCAACGCGTACCGCGCAACGGACATCCTCGTCGATGGAGATCGCGCCGCAGCGCAGCTCGAGCTCGACCTCACATCGGTGAAAACCGGTCGCCGATTCTCGACGAGGATCGCTCACTTCTGGCAGTTCAAGGATGGGATTCCCGTTCACCTGGTCGAGTACACGGATACTGCATTGATCGCTAGCGAGAGCGGCTAGCGACAGCGCTCCGATGCCTGACGCCGCGCTCCTAGTGCGCCGCGCGACCGACGCTGACTGGCCCGCGATCTGGTCGATCTTCCGCGCCGTGATCGCGACCGGCGACACCTACACGTACGCTCCCGACATGGCCGAGGTCGACGCCCGACACGCCTGGATGGGCCCGGGCCTCGCGACGTACGTCGCCGAGCGCGGCGGCGAGATCGTCGGGACGTACGTGCTGAAGCCGAACCAGGCGGCGCTCGGCGCGCATGTGGCGAACGCCGGCTACATGGTGCGCCCGGAGACGTTCGGGAGCGGGATCGGCACCGCGATGGCAGAGCACTCGCTGGCCGAGGCGCGGGCCGCCGGGTACCGGGCGATGCAATTCAACGCCGTCGTCAGCACGAACGTGCGGGCCATCGCGCTCTGGGAGCGCCTCGGATTCGCGGTGATCGGCGCCGTGCCGGAGGGGTTCCGCCACCGCGAGCGCGGCTACGTTGATCTCCTTATCATGTATCGCCGCCTCTGACGCGATCGCGCCCTACTTCCGATTGGCTCGAATCTCTGCGACCCGCGCCTTGACGAGGCGCCTAACAAGTGTCGCGGGCACCGGTTCGCCCAGCGGGAACCGAATCGTCCCCTTCGACATCTCGTAGCCCTCCAGCGCGTCGCCGAGGGCACGCCGGATCGAGGCGCTCATTGGGTAGAGACTCCAATGGGTTTTCCACGCGGCGTACCAGAACAGCGGTTGGCCGTCGAGACGGAAGCCCGGGATGCCGTAGCTGAACGCTTCGGTCACGCCAGGCGCAGCGGCGCGAATGAGCGTGCTGACCTTCTTCAGCTCTCGTCGTGACTGCGGCGCTAACGCGGCGAGATAGGCTCGCGTCTGCGCCTTGGCCTGCTTGACCTTCTCCGCCGACGACGAGGACGATGGCATGGCTCCCTCGGTGTACGCGTCACGCTTATCTTGTTAGGCGGCGACGACTCACGGCCGGCTGAACACAGCTCCGTGCGGGATCGCCCGCCCCGTGGCACCATGCTGCCACTGCTCCCGCCCGAAGTCCACCCCCAGCCTCGCTGCACCGGGCGTTGTAAACGTCGAGTCGAGACGAAGCGCACCCGAGGCGCGATCAACGTGGGCAAGCAGGACTCGCGATTCGAGCGCCTGATAGCCGGTGATCACCAGTCGATCGCCATTCGGTTCGAGCGCGATCCAGTGTGGGACCTCATCCGGCGCAAGCGTCAGGCGGCTCACTTCTCGCGGATGCGCCGGGTCCGAGACGTCGAGCGTCAGAATCGCATGCTCCGGACCGCTGGTCTGGAGCCAGAATTGCCCGACGACGACGGGCACCGCGCAGTACGGCGGCTCCTTCCATGGCGTGGAATACACCCAGTCGACCGTTGCGCTGTCGCTCGTTAGGCCCTGGATGCGGTACAAGCCACACGTGAACGTATTCACGAGCACGGTGCGACCGTCGGCGAGAACGCGCGGTTCAGCCGTCATGAAGGTCTCGTCGCCACGTCGGCCCGGCGGGACGAGGATCGTTTGAAGAAGCTTCAGGTCCTTTAGACGCCAGATCTGAATCGCTCGGCTCCGTACCTCGAGGTGCATGTCCGTCGCGGTGGTGACGACGCGATCGATTCCCGGTAGGACGACGAGGCTGTAGGGTCGTATCGTGGAGTCGATCGCGGGTGCAGCGGCCGACGTGGAGCGCACGACTCGGCCCGCGGTGTCCAGCTCGACGAGCCCGCCCGTCTCGGCTCGAGCGGTCCCGACACGTCGCTGAAACGTTGCCAGGACGTTCCCGTTCGCGAGCCGAGCGTAGCTGTGTGGATGCTCGAACGGTCCGCGATCCGTGAAGGAACCGAGAAGCTTTGGCCTCGTGGGGTCGCGGAGGTCGAACCGGAACGTTCGACCCGCGTCAAAACCGTTCGCCCACAGGATGCCGCTGGCCGGCATCTCGTATTCCGTGTGATGCGGCCGCGTTGCGGTGAAGCCGACCGGCAGCGTCGCGACCACGGAGGAATAGGTGGTACTCCGCGGGTCGGCATCGACGACTGCGAAGAAATCGCTTTGCTGTTTGTCAGCGTCCCCGGCCCACAGGAAGAGAAACCGGCTCTGGGTTGGCTCGGCTCGACTGGTCGCGGATGGAACGCGGTGACATGCGCCGATCGTGAACGCGATCACGAGGGAGGCTCGAAACGGCACAGAGCGCTCCGATGATTGGGGACCTCGGCCTAACGTCATGAGCTTGAACGGCGAAAGGAGGTTTGGTCTTCGCGTAAGGTACAAGTCCCATTGCGCTCCTGTGAGTGGCGTCCCAAGGTTCATGTTGTCGTGCTTCAGGACAGGATCGGCCATGTCACGATCGAATCTCGTTGTCGCCTTCCTCGCCGCTACTGTCACCGTCGCTGCCGCCGGTGCGCAGCAACCGGGGCCGTTAGGCACGACGCGGCAATATCCGTTCGCTCCCGGTGAGCGGCTCACCTACGATGTGCAATTCGGCGCCGTCAAAGCAGGGACCGGATCGATGGAGGTGCGAGGCATCGACACCGTGCGCGGTCGCGAAGCCTTTCACACGGTGTTTCGCATTAACGGTGGCGTTCCCGGCTATCGCGTCGACGATACGTTCGAGAGCTGGTTCGCGACGGACGACATGTCGTCGCTGCGCTTCAATCAGGATCAGAATGAGGGGAAGCGGGATCGTGAGCGTCGCTACGAGATCTACCCTGAGCGGCGCGAGTACGATGACCTCGCCGACAAGAATCCTGCGCAACCGTCGGTCGCCCAGCCGCTGGATGAAGGCTCGTTCGTGTACTTCATCCGGACGGTGCCTCTCGAGGTTGGACGCACCTACGATCTCCCGCGCTACTTCAAGCCCGATCGCAACCCGGTGACGCTCCGCGTGGTACGCCGAGAGCGTGTCACGGTGCCTGTCGGTACGTTCGACGCGATCGTGATCCAACCAGTCATCAAGACGAAAGGCGTCTTCTCCGAGGACGGTCGCGCCGAGGTTTGGCTCTCCGACGACGAGCATCGCATGATCCTGCAGATGAAGTCGCGACTCTCGTTCGGCTCGATCAACCTCTACCTGACCAACGTTCGTCGTCCCTAGGCACGACACCATCCTCTCAGGTCGACGGCCCGGTGTCATGCACCGGACGCATACCACCGAGTATTGGCGTGGGATCGGGGACGTTGCATTCTGTTGTCAGGCTTCTCGAGCCACTCGCCATCTGCTGCCCTTGATGAGGCCCTAATGCGGTCGTTCATCGAAGACCTCCAGCGAGCCGCCCGGACGCTCCTGCGCGCGCCGCTGTTCACGTTCCCCGTCATCGCGACACTCGCCATCGCGGTCGGCGCCACGGCGACCGTGTTCTCGGTGGTCTACGCGGTGCTCATCCGCGCGCTGCCGTATCGTGAGCCGGAGCGGCTCGTGTGGCTCTCCTCCGTGCGGCCGGACCGGCCCGACGCTCCGTTCTCGCTGCCCGAGACCATGGACTATCGCGAGCGCGCGCGCACGATCGACATCGCGGCATACGCGAACTGGAGCGCGACACTCGCGACCGCCGGCGTCGCACAGCGGCTGCAAGGGATGCGGATCTCGGCGAACGCGTTCCAGGTTCTCGGCGTTAGCCCCGTGGCGGGCCGGCTTTTGTTGCCGTCGGACGACGATGCCACCGCGGGACACGTGGTGCTCGTGAGCCACGCCTTCTGGCAGAACGAGCTTGGCGGCTCGCGCGCGGCAATCGGCCAGACGATCCGGCTCAACGCCGAGGCGTACACGGTGGTCGGCGTGCTGCCTGGCGACTTCACGCTGCCGCTGCGCGACGTCGACGTCGTCGTGCCGCTCCAGCCCGATCTCGATCCGCGCCGTCACCAGCGCAACTCGGTGAATTTCCTGCGACTGATCGGCCGCCTGCACGACGGCACGCCAGCCGCCACCGCGGAGCGTGAGCTGTCGTCGATCACGACACGGCTGCGTGAAGAACACCCGGTGGAATACGCGTCCAAGCTCAGTGTTCGACTGTTCCCGCTCCATCAGTACATCGTCGGCGATCACCGCCAGGCGCTGCTCGTTCTCATGGGGTGCGTGGCACTCATGCTCGGTATCGCGTTCGCGAACGTGTGCGGCCTGCTTCTCGTCCGCGCGACCGTGAAGCAAGGCGAGGTGGCGGTGCGGCGGGCGTTAGGCGCTTCGGGCGCGCGCGTCGCCCGACAGCTGTTCGCAGAGGCCGGGCTGTTGGCGATGGTCGGAGGCGCGCTTGGCGCGGGGATCGCCGTCGCGGCGGTCGCAGGCGTCGTGAGGTGGGGACCATCCGGCGTGCCCAGGCTCGCCGAGGCGCGCGTCGATCCAACGGTGATGGTAGTCGTTGCGGTGGTGGCCGCAGTCGGAACGATCCTGTTCGGCTTCGTGCCACTTCCGGGTGCCTTACGAACCGCGCCGCAGACGGCGATGCGAGCATCGGGACGCGGCCAGAGCGAAGGACGCCAGCAGGCCCGCACACGCTCACTGTTCATCATCGCGCAAGTCGCGCTCGCCGTCATGCTCACAGCGGCGGCGGGCTCGATGTTGACGAGTCTCATCCAGCTCCGGCGGGGGGAGCTCGTGTTAAGGCCGGACTCGGTGTTCGTAGCGCGCATCTCGCTGCCACCTGGCCGGTTCAAGACGCCGGACGATATCTCGCGGTTCTATGAGAAGCTCGACGCCTCGCTGACGGCAGCCCCGGGCGTCGTCGGGACCGGCGTGACCTCGGTCGCGCCGCTCAGCGGTCTTCTCGCAGCGATCCCGTTCGCCGTCGCGGGAAAGCAGCCGGCGACCTCACGCGAATGGCCGAACGCGAACTACCGCGCGGTGAGCCCCGGGTACTTCGATGCGATTCGCGCGCCGATCCTGTCGGGACGCGGCTTCACCGAGAGCGACGACGCGAACGCCGCGAAGGTCGCGATCGTCAGTCGCGCGCTCGTCGCGCGCTATCTCGACGGACGAAACCCGTTAGGCCAGCAGCTGCTCGTCGACGACAACAGCGGCAGTCCGCGGCCAGTGACGATCGTGGGCGTGCTGCGAGACCTCCGCCACGTGGACCTCGAGGGCCCGCCGTCTTTCGACATCTACATCCCGATGCGTCAGATCCACCCGGATGCCGTCACGCTCGTGACGAACAATCAGTTCTGGGCGGTTCGCCTCGGCGGCGACGTGTCGGCGTTCGGCACGACGTTCGCTCGCACGCTCAAGGAAGCTGATCCCGACGCGGCGACGTCGGGAATAGGAGGGATGCCGGAGTATGTCACGCGCTGGCTCGCGCCGAGACGCTTCAGTGTCGCACTGCTCCTCGGGTTCGCGGTCGTCGCGGTCGCGCTCGCGAGCTTTGGCGTGTACGGCGTGGTTGCGTACGGCGTCGCGCGCCGGCGGCGTGAGATCGGGTTGCGGCTGGCGCTTGGCGCAACGCCGGGCGGTGTCGTTGGCCTCGTGCTGGCACAGACGCTCAAGCTCGCCGGGATCGGCATCGTGTTAGGCGTGGTCGGCGCACTGCTCGGCGGCAAGGCGATGGCCGGGCTCCTGTTCGGCGTCACGCCTAACGACCCGGTCTTCATGGGCACCGTGGCGGTGTTCCTCGCGGTCACGAGCACGGTGGCCAGTCTCATCCCCGCGTGGCGGGCGTCGCGGATCGATCCCAGCGTGGCGTTGTCGGGGGAGTAGAGCTCGACAAATCAAAGCACGTAGCCATCATCGACCGGCACGTCCACTCCGGTGATGTGCTGCGCCTCGTCGCTCACGAGAAAACACACCACGCGCGCGACTGCATCCGGCTCGATGAAGCGCCCGCCACCCCCCGCCTCCATCGCGGCGTACGCTGCATCCTCGGAACCGTGCGTCCGCACGAGCTCCTGAAAGAACGGCATCGTGCTCCACATCGGCGTCTTCACGCCGGCCGGGCTCACCACGTTGATCCGGATCGCGAGCTTTGCGTCTCGGCATTCCTTGGCGGCCGTTCGCACGAGCATTCGCAAGGCAGCCTTGCTCGTCGAGTAGGCCGCCGCCCCCGCAGCCGGCCGAATGCCGGACGCCGATCCCACGTGGACGATTGCACCGCTGGCGGCGCGCATCGCACGGATGCCGTGCTTGGTCGCGAGAAAGGCGCCGTCGAGGTTCGTGCTCAGCACGCGGCGCCACTCGTCAAGCGTGGTTTCGGCCAGCGGAGAGCCCGCTGACACACCGACGCAGTTGGCGAGGATGTCGAGACGGCCGTGATCCGCGAGAATCGTTTCGATGGCAGCGACCCAGTGAGCCTCGTCCCGCACATCGAGAGCGATCGAGCGCGCGTCGGGGCCGGTCGTGGGCGGCTTCAGATCGGCGCCGTACACGTGGGCGCCCGCGGCGCGAAGCCGCGCACTCACTGCCGCGCCGATCCCCGATGCGGCGCCGGTGACGAGGGCGACCTTTCCTCCAAGATCACTCATGGCAGCGAACGACATTGTTGGAGTCGTCACGACCCGTTAGGCGCTATCGAACAGGAACGATCGTCCGAATCTTGTCGAGACCGATCGAATAGTCGCCCAATTCCGTCTTGCCGAGCAACTGCATGCGTCCCTTTCGGAGCAACGTCGCCGGTACCCGCTTGCGATTTCGCAACACGACCTCGAGATCGATTCGCGGCGGTCTCTCCGACTCATCGACCTTCGTGACTCTGATCGTGTCGACGTTGCTCCACTTGAGGAGCACGGCACCGTCGCCTTGCAGGACGCGGATCCCGTCCGATTCCTTGTCGGTCGCCAGCGTCCCGCCATAATCGATGGTCGCTCCAGTGACGACCACGCTGGTCCCGCGGCTATCGGTGATTCTCAAATCGCTTGGTGGCGCGGCGAGCGCGACAAGAACTGGCCAGAGGCCCGTCGCCACTCTGCTATTGAAGAAGAACACGGCCATCGGAATCTCCAATCGAGAAGACCAGCTTGTTCATCGACCATTCTCGCGTTCCCAGCAGAGCTGTTTCGCGTAAGTGCCGTCGCTGAGGATGAGCGGCTCGTAGTCGAAGCCGGCGAACCGCTGCTCCAGCTGGTCCCAGACCCTGTCGAAGCCGACTGCATCGGTCGGGACCGAGCAACCGGCGTTGTCCCCTTCGAACAGCAGCCAATGGTCCGGCACGTACGGCCCATCCGAGGTGCTGACGCACCAGATCCGCGTCACGTCCTGCCACGCAATCGCCTCACGCTTGCGTCGCGGATGCTCGCACGCAATCTCGTCGTTCGTGATGACAAGCCGGTACTCGGAGTCGAGGTACGGCTTTGGAAGCCACGGTTCGAAAATGCCGACCAGCAGACAAAAGGCAAAGAATCCTGTCACCCACCAGCCGTACGGCGTGCTGGATGAAATCATCATCGTCCCGATGACGACAAAGACAGCCGAGACGATGATGGTGAACAGTCTCATCGGATCCAGATCCGTGCGCACCCGAGGCAAGGTTCGGAAGACCTCACTCAGGTCCGTCAGGGACCGATTCGCCTGAACAGATCGCGCAGCGCCTGCATAACGAGTCCCCAGCTCGTGCTCGTCGGCGCGATGACATCGAAGTGCCCAGCCTCCGGCGCGTCCACGAACCGGACGAGCGTATCACCGGCTGCGACAACGGCCGATTGGTATGCCCGCCCCGGCGGACCCCAATTGCGATCCAGCCCGCCGATGATGACCACCTGCGGCACGCCAATCGGTATGAAGAGCGCCGGCGACACATCGCGATAGCGCTCTGGAACCGCTGCGGGCGACCCGCCCATGAGCTTGTCGATCACGTTGTTGCACACGCCTTGCGCATGGAGGGCGCCCAAGTCGGGCGCTGGCGCGAGTGCGAGCACGGCACGGATACCGAGTGGGCGTTCGACTCGTAAAGGGCTCTCCGGACGAATGCGGTTTCGTGCCGCGAGCCAGAGCGCGAAGTCGGCGCCAGCCGAATGGCCCACAGCGACGACGCGCCGGAGATCGAGGGAATACTGTTGGGCGAGTGTCCACAGGTGGTCCGCTGCGCGCCCCACGTCCTCGAACGTACCGGGCCAACCGCCACCGTCGTCGCCGACTCGGCGGTATTCGATGCTCCACACCGCGTAGCCCGAATCAGCGAATGCCTGCTCGAGCGCGGCCGCGTGGGAGATCGAGTACTGCGTCAGGAAGCAGCCGCCGTGAATGAACAGGACGACCGGGTGCGGGCCCGGGCGCTTCGGCAGGCGGAGGTTCCCAAACTGAAACGGGCCGGGTCCATACGCGATGCGATGATCCGGCGGAGGAGCGGTCAGGGCAGCGACACTGTCGAACGGGAGTGGTCGTTGTCCCGACGCAGGCACTGCTACGCATACCGCAGCCAGCGAAAGGAAGACGCACCGGAGCGTCCGGCGTCGCGCGGTGGATTGCGCTCCCCTTTCGCACGCGGATCGCGTCATGCAGCGGGCTCGCAATCGCCTAACGTCACCGCGCGCGAAGCCGGGCCACGAGGGCCGCGGTTTCGGGCGACGGCTCGGTCTCGAGCTCGGATCTGAGACGCCGGGCGAAGCCGTCGAAGAGACTGATCGCGCCCGCCCGGTCGCCGATGCGGTCGAGCAGGATGAGCGCGCGCCGAAGGACGCGCTCGTCGGTCCACGCACGACGAGCGGCCAGGCGTGCCCAGTTGCCTGCGTCCGTCAAATGTTCGAGGTCCTCGCATTCGCGCGCCAACGCCCACGTCGCTGCGACCACGCGTTCGAGCGCGGCCGCTCGCGTCTCCTCCAGCCAGAGATCGAACTCTCCACACTCGGGCAGCAGGAAGCCGGGCATGAGGTCGCCGCGATACAGCTCGACCGCGCGACCGAGCCGTCCTGCCTCGATCTCGGTCATGAATTCCACGGCATCGCACCACGGGGCTGCCGCTTCGATCACGAGCTCCTCGTCCCCGAACGACACGATCGCTTCGGCGCCAAGGACCGACCGCGCTGTGTGGACCGTCTTGCGCAGCGCGCTGCGCGCGTGCGACTGATCCAGTGTTGGCCAGAGCAGTCCCGCCAGCCGGTCCCGCCGCTGGCGAAGGCCGGGTTGCGCCAACAGCAGGTAAGCGAGGAGGGCGACCGTCTTCGACTGCCCGAGCAGAAGGCGAGCGTCGTCCGGAGGGACACCGGCTAATGCCGTGCCTCCCAGAAGGTAGAGCGCGGGGCGTGTCACTCGAGCGCCAACCTCCGAAGCGAAAGGTAGGAACTGCGGGCGACGCCGGGCTCAAGTTAGACCGCCCTCTTCCTCTGGAACAGAGGAGCGCCGCCCTGTAATCGACGGACGCGCCTCGCGAAAAAACGTGAGAGAGACGCTGCGCGAACGCCGGTGGAACGCCGGCGGAACCACGAGCAGGTACGCTGGAGTCACCAAACGTTGTCAGCAGCATTCCATTCGTATCCTCGGCGTAGCCGGGGGGACCATACCATGAAATACCCACAATTGCTTACCGCGGCGGCGGTTCTGATTGCGTGCGGCTGCACGGAATCGTCGCTGGCGCCGAATAGCCCGGCCGGCGTGGCGACTCACCCTCTCCCTCAACCGCCCGAACTGGTGGTAATCACAGGGACCGTCGGAGTATCGTCCGTTGGAACATTCCTGCGGCTTGAAAACGGGGGGATAGTCGACATCGTCGGCTCGGAAGCCAAGCGACTCGCGCCTCTGGACGGTGCCCAAGTACAGGTACGTGGCACGTGGAGCGACGAGATCGCTTACGACCTCGTGAGACCGGCATTACAGGCGGAAGTGTTTCTCGTTCTCGCCGTCGGGGGACGCCCGGCCATGGACGGTTTCCTGCAAGAAGACGACGGCAGATACTACCTGCGGCTCACCGCCGGCGACGTCTATTGGTTCGAGGAGTGGCCGTCCGATTTCGACGCCTACCTCGGGAAACGGATCTGGGTGACCGGCTCGATGGACGATCCCCCGCTGGCGTTCGGAGTGATCGAGTCGCAGACGTAGACGGTGTGAACCGACGCCGCCGAATTCTCTGTACGGCGGCGTCGGCGATTCGCGGCTCCTTATCGCGGCGCACAGTTCGGGTCGGGCGCCGCGCGGTACAGGTGGAGCGAGAGGATGGTGAGCCATGTCCATCCCACGACCACACTGAACCAGATACCCAGGACCGGTGAGCTGCTCAACGCCGGGCCGCCGAAGAAGCCCAGCAGGACAGCAAGGCCGCTCGCGAACGAAAGGCGCGCGAGAGAGCGTACGTTCCGGCGCGACATCGCCCGCGCTGCGAAGAAGCAGCTGACGGCGAGCGCGACGAACCCCACGGTTCCCGCAATGAAGTGCGTCATCCCCGTGGAGCTGATGGACGTGGGGGGCCCCTCGGGTGTGCCAATGGGGAACCCGTCCATCGGGTCAGCCCGGAACACGGCGGCCACGATCATGCTCGCGCCGAACGCGCCGAGAAACCAGCTCGTCGCGCGTGACTTGGGCCCCAGCACGCGTGCAAATCCCGAAGCCGCGGCGAGCACCATCAGGCCGGTGAGCACGAAGTTCGCCGTCTGCACCCAGCCACCCGGTCCATTCGCGAGCACGCTGAGTGGGTGCCGCGCGAGGTCGAAGCCGTTGCGGACGAAGGCCTGGATCAGACCGACTGCGAGATAGAACGGGCCCGCCAGCACGCCGTATCCGAGGAGTGAGCGCGTGACCGCAGCGCCGCTGTCGAAGCTGGACTCGCTCGAGCGCTGCGGTGTCGTGCCGGCCAGGAGGTTACCCATGCTCACCTCACCGTCACTGGTGGAACAAGTCGCCTCCACGGTATACTATTGCACTCATGAGTGCAATATCAAATCGGAGGGCGCGCCGCGGGCGGGGGGGACGCCGATTCGACGGCCCGCGCGCGGATGACCCGCGCGTCGTGCGGTCTCGGGCGGCTGTAGTCGACGCGGCGCGGACGCTGTTCCTGCGCAAGGGCTACGCGGGCACGACGATGGAGGAGATCGCGGCGCTGGCCGGACTCGTGAAGCGCACGCTGTACAACAACTACGCGGAGAAGGACGCGCTCTTCACGCAGATCGTCGCGGACGTTATCGCGTACGCGGAAGCGTTCGCGCGTGGACTGCATGAGGAGTTCGCGGTCGGAGTCACCGCGGCGAACGTGCGGGCGCGGCTCGACGACCTGGGTCGCCGGCTCGCGCTCGGCATCATGCGCCCCGAGGTAGTCTCGCTGCGGCGTCTCCTGATCGGCGAGGCGCGCGATTTCCCCGATCTCGGAGCGGAATACTTCGAGCGAGCTCCTGGTCAGGTGATCGACACGCTGGCGTCTGGATTCGAGCGGCTCGGGCAGCTCGGCTTGCTGCGCGTCGCGGACCCGCGACGCGCAGCCGCGCAGTTCGCGTACCTAGTGGCCGGCGAGCTGCTCGACCGGGCGATGTTGGTCGGCACGATCCCGCCCAAAGAGCAGGTCATCGCATGCGCGCGAGACGGGGTCGAGACGTTCCTGGCGCGATACGGAGCGGCGCGCGGCGGGCGCCGGACCAAGCGGTGACGTTCGTCCTCTAGCGGTCGGAGCGCACGTCGGACCATGATACCTGCCCCGATTTGGTTGGCTTGCTCACGTCCACCAGAGGTGCGTCATGCGTCGACCGAGGGCGGTTGCGGGACTCGCAGCGTTGTTCGTGGCAGGAATGGTGACGGGCTGCTCGGATCGGCCCGCGCCGACCGGGCCTTCGCGAATGACACCCCCGGGGTCGGCGCTCCTGGGTGTTGGCTCCGGCCACGCCGGCTCCGTCGTCGCGCATGACAGCTGCGATCCGGCAAGCTTCAACGCGGCGCTGGACGACCCGAATGCCTGCCTCAAGCCCGGACGGACAACCTTCCAGGAGTTCATCGCCGAACTTACCGCGACACACACGGCCCGCTCGTGGCGCTTCAACCCGGACCAGGCAACGGCTCATGCGGGTGAGGCCTTGCTCGCCCAGAACGTCGGTGGGGAGACGCATACGTTCACTCCCGTCCGACAGTTCGGCGGCGGATTCATTCAGGTGCTGAATAACCTCTCCAACAACCCGGTCCCGGCACCAGAATGTCTGAACGTGCCCGGGCTCGACTTCGTCGCCGGCGGCGAGAAATCGATCATCCCCGCCGCGGCATTGGCTGCTGTCGCCGACGCTGGTGGAATCGCTCGGGTGGAGTGCTGCATCCACCCGTGGATGCGCACGGAAGTGCGCCTCAAGTAGCGGTGTGGCGAATCAGTCCGGTACGTGGACGCGTTCTTTGATGTGCTTCAGGTTGGCGACGATCGTGAACGTCATGATGACGAGCAGCGACCACGAGCTCCACTTGCCGACGTGCACTCGCGCCCACGCACCGATCTGATTCGGGTACGCCCACACGCCGAAGAACGTGCTCACGTTCTCCGCGAGCCAGATGAAGAATCCGATCAGGACGAATGACACCACCAGCGGCATCGTCCGATCTCGATCGAGCGGCCGGAAGATCACTGTGGTGCGCGCGTACATCCCCAGCGCGCAGGCAGCGAGATACCAGCGATAGTCGGGGATGAAGTGATGGGTGAAGAAGTTCGCGTAGATCCCCGCGGCGATCAGCGCCGCCAACCAGTACGGGGGGTGGTGCCTCACGCGAAGATCGAACAGTCGCCATGCCTGGATGATGTAGCTCCCCACGGCTGCATACATGAACCCTGAGAACACGGGTACGCCAAGCACTTTCGTGTAGGCGAAGTCCGGGTAGCTCCACGAGCGGATGGAGCCCGAGGTCTTGAAGACTTCGAGGCAGAACCCGATCAGGTGGAACAGGGTGATCGCCTTGAGCTCGTCCCACGTCTCGAGCTTCGTCCACACCATCCAGCCCTGGATCGTGAGGGCGATGAGCAGCAGCAGGTCATAGCGCGGAATACCGAGCATCCCGCTGCGTGGAACGGCGAACACGGCCGCGAAGAACAGGCCGGCGAACACGCAGGCGCGCACTTCCTTGATGCCGAACCAGGCGAATTCCACCGCCGCTCGGCGCATTCCGGACAAGCTTGGAGACGCGCGCAGGTCGAGCAGATAGGCATCGAGCTCGCGCATCGGCATTGGGAGGCCTCGTCTCCGGAGCTACGGGCGATGTGGACGGTCGGGCCGCATCCTGGTAGACGTCTCAGCGGCTCCGGAGGTCACCAGTGACCGACGTGTGCGCGCGTTAGGCGATTCCGACCGACGACGTCACATCGTTCGATGCACGTTAGGCCGGCGGTCGGGACGCACTCAGCGTTCTCGCCTCACTCGGATGTCACTCGATGCCGCCGCGCTCGGCGATCAGCCGCATGGCGGGCAGGGACACGTAGCTTTGATCGTGAAAGCGTCGCCCCCAGCCGTAGGGCGTCACCTCGCGGTACTCGTGAGTGGACGTATCCTTGGCGAATGCCAGCCGTTTCCGGATGGAACCGCGGGCGTTCGGGTCCGCGCCACGGTCGAGCAGCAGGCGGACCACGCTGTCGTCCCGTCGACCGGCGTTGTAGGTGACCACGCAGTTGAAAAGTGCGGTCTGCTCGCCGAACCCGTCGGAGCCAACAGCCGCACGCGCGTTCGGATCCATTCCCTTGTCGAGAAGCCAACGCGCGACCTCGAGCTCTTCGTATTCCGCTGCCATGTGCAGCAGCGTCGCACCGCCGAGCGGCGTGCCAACCAATGCGAGCGATTCGTCAGCGTGGCATCCGAGCTCCGGTGGAAAGATCTCCTGATGCGAGAAGGTGCGCTGGAGTAGCGCGGGGTCGCGTTGAAGCCATTGATCGAGCAGATCGAGTCGCCCACGATGCACCGCCATGGTGGGCGTGTCCGGCACCGGAATGCCTCGCGCGGCCATCGTTTCGAGAATGGCGTGCTTGCCCGCGGGATTGCGGCGTATGTCTCCAGTGCGAGCGCCAGACTGGAGCGCCAGTCGCCGTTTTCGCCCGCGATGGCGGTGCCCATCTCCACCATGAAGGCGTAGTTGGAGCCGGCGAGCGATTCTACGGCGCCACCCATGGCGTCCCTGGGGAAGCGCGCACCCCATCGGCCGAGCAGGCGGAGGGTCTCGACCCAGGGGCGCAGCTCCGGTCTGGCGGCAGCGGCATTCACGTCTCCCGCTCCCCGCAGTCTCGTGACGATCCGTCGCAAGCTCTCGTTGGCGGCGAGCGCCACGACGACGCCCCACGCGGTGTCCGGCGCCGTCGCATACTCCTGGGCCAGCTCCTGGTGTGAGAGCGACAGGTGACGGATGGCCTCGACGTCGTCGCGCTGAATCGCCTCGATCAGCTCGCAGATCGCGACCAATCGCGGCCAGCTGCTGGCGCCGTAGCTCCGCGCGAGAACGAGCTGGGCGTCGGAAAGCTTCGCGCCTTCTGCGGCGATGCGCTCCGGATGGTACTCGCGAAAGTCGCCGATCGCGGTCCGTTCCCCGTCGCGAAAGGCACGCAACAGGTCCTTCGCTTGGTGCTTGAGTTGGTGCAGGTCCGGCCGAGCCGGAAGGCGGCGAGCGGGCATGACGAGCCTCCTTGAAGAGTGCCCGGGGTCCGCTCACGTCGGGCGATAGGAGGTTCGCATGAACCGTTGTCGAGCTGCGCGCCTGGCCAGGTGGACTCGGTCCTTCCCGCGGACTGGGGGCGTCCTGAGCGCCCGCGGTCAAGATATCGGGGCTCGAGGGCCCGGTCAAACCAACGAGTGTCGCAACTGCCGACGCCTTCTGAAGGCGTCAGCCATCACCGCTGCACCGCGACGACACTGGCAGTGAGGCCCGCGCTCGCCACCTCGCGCTCGGCCTGGGTGAAGCCATAGTCCGGCACGATCTCCCCGGCGCGGTCGGAGACGTCGTGCCAGTGCGCGATCACCTGCTCGCCGGCATCCTCGCCCGCCCCGGCATGGTAGCCCTGGGTGAGCGTGACGTACGCCGTGGCGAAGTTGCCGGCACCGGCGCACAGGATCGCGCGAGTCGGCGCATCCTCACTCACCAGCGCGAGCAGACCGGGGCTCACCAGCGCCGGGTCGAGCACGCGCAGGCTGTCCTTGGATAGCACGCCTTCGGTCATCTGTGTGGCGGCGCTGGGGGCGAGGCAGTTGATGCGGATGTTGTATTTCTCGCCCTCGATCGCGAGCGTCTGCATCAGGCCGACCAGCGCCATCTTGGCGGCGCCGTAATTGGCCTGCCCGAAATTGCCGTAGAGACCCGAAGACGACGTGGTCATAACGATGCGGCCGTAGCGCTGCTCGCGCATCCCCTCCCACACCGCCTTGGTGCAGATCGCCGCGCCCATCAGGTGGACGTCCACCACGAGACGGAAATCGTCGAGGCTCATCTTGGCGAAGCTCTTGTCGCGCAGGATGCCGGCATTGTTGACCAGGATGTCGATTCGACCCCAGTGATCGAGCACGCGAGTGACCATCGCAGCCATGGCTCGCTCGTCGGTGACCGAGCCGGCTACGCCCAATGCCTTGCCTCCCGCGTCGGTGATTTCGCGCGCCACGTTGTCGGCGGCGTCCTGCGACAAGTCGTTGACGACGACTCGCGCACCCTTGCTCGCCAGATAGCGCACATGCGAGCGGCCCAAGCCGCCGGCAGAACCCGTCACGACCGCGACACGACCTTCCAGAGTCATGGCATCTCCTCGCAGTGCGCCCGACGACCTGGCGTGTAAATTGACTCACACCGCAATGCACCAAATGGCCCCGCTTCGTCAAGCGCAATGCGCTTTCGCTGCGCGCACGGCTATCGCCACCGCCTGCGTCGCTCTCACCGCGTCCGTCCATGCGAAGCCGAGCCGCGCCGTGTCCCGCGCGAGTACCATTCCAGGTCCCGTGGTCGTTGCACCCGCCGGCGCCGTGAGAGGCTCGGCCGAAGGCGACCTGCGCGTGTTCAGGGGCATCCCCTACGCTCAGCCCCCCGTTGGGTCGCTGCGCTGGCACCCGCCGCTTTCGCTGGCACGCTGGGAGCGCGTGCGCGACGCCACCGAGTTCGGCGCGGCCTGCTATCAACCGCCTCCGCGGCTTTCCAACATCTACGTGGGCAAGCCGATGCCGATGAGCGAAGATTGCCTAACGTTGAACATCTGGGCGCCCGCCGATGCCCGGAATGCGCCGGTCTTCGTTTGGATCCATGGCGGCGCGCTTCAGTCCGGGGCCAGTCGCGAGCCGATATACGACGGCAAGCGTCTCGGCGCGCGCGGCGTGGTGGTCGTGTCGATCAACTATCGCCTCGGCGTGCTCGGCTGGCTCGCGCATCCGGAGCTCAGCAAGGAATCGCCCCAGGGCATCTCGGGCAACTACGGCCTGCTCGACCAGATCCGCGCGTTGACGTGGGTGAAGGACAACATCGCCGCGTTCGGCGGCGATCCCGCCAACGTCACCCTCGCCGGCGAGTCCGCGGGTGCGCTCAGCGTCATGTACCTGATGACATCGCCGCTCGCGCGCGGCCTGTTCTCCAAGGGGATTGCCGAGAGCGCCTACATGATCTCGACGCCGGCGCTGAAGACGGCGGTGCACGGCACGCCTTCGGCCGAGCAGGCAGGGCTCCGGCTCATGCAGCAGCTGAAGCAACCGGATCTCGCCGCGATGCGGGCGATGAATGGCGGAGAGATCACAGCCGCCGCGGTCGGCGTCGGTTACGCGCCGTGGGGCGCGATCGACGGCCATGTGCTGCCCGACCAGCTCGTCAACGTTTTCGATGAGGGCAAGCAGGCGCGCGTGCCGCTCCTGGCGGGATTCAACAGCGGCGAGATCCGCTCGCTCACGCCGCTGGCCCCTCCCGTGCCGGCGAGCGCCGCTGTGTACGAGAGTACGATCCGCGAGCGCTACGGCGATCTTGCCGATGCGTTCCTCGAGCTCTATCCGCCCACCAATCTGCAGGAGAGCATCTTCGCCACGACGCGCGATGCGCTCTACGGCTGGACCGCCGAGCGTCTTGTGCGCAAGCAGGCCGCGTTAGGCGTGAGCGCATACCTCTATCTGTGGGACCATGGATATCCCGCGGCCGACGAAGCCGGGCTGCACGCCTTCCACGCCAGCGAGCTGCCCTACGTGTTCGACACGTTCGACGGTACGCCGCCCAACTGGCCCAAGAATCCGGACACGCCCGAAGAGCATGCGCTGGTCGACGCGGTGGGCGACTACTGGACGAGCTTCGCGCGCACAGGCCGTCCCCGGGCCAGGAACGCGCCCGAGTGGTCGGCGTATTCGACCGACAAGGGTTATATGCGCTTCGCGGCGACGCCGATCCCCGACCGCGACCTGATGCCCGGTATGTACGACCTCAACGAGGCCGTGATGTGCCGGCGCAGGGCTGACGGAACCATGCCGTGGGGCTGGAACGTCGGCGTCGCCGCGCCGAAGACGCCGGCCCCGGGTGCGAAGTGTTAGCGCGGCGCAGTGCGGGCCTAGCGCACGTTAGGCGGCACGGCGCGCGGCTCGAGATCCGCGTATCCGACCACCGAGGAACGAACGCCTGCCGCCGCGACCTCTTGCGCCGATGCGTCGGGATGTCCGTCAGCCGCTGCTCTTGGCAGCCGGACACTGAATACGGCGCCCCCTGACACATCATTCTCCGCGCGGACCTGGCCGCTATGTCGTTCTACGATCGAGCGCACGATCACGAGACCCAGGCCGAGTCCTGCCTTCTTCGTGGAGAAAAACGACTCGAACAGATGTGGTCGTACGGTTGGCGGTAGTCCCGGTCCGCTATCGCGCACCACGAGCTCCACGTGGTCGGCGAGCGACTGCGTTTGAACGACGACCAAGCGGTCAGTTGTGGACATCGATGCCGCGTCGACCCCGTTGAGCACGAGGTTGAGCACAACCTGCTGGAGCTGAACCACGTCGCCGGTCACCATCGGTGCTGTCGAGGCGAGGGACAGCTCCAGACGCGTGTTCCGACGTGCGGCGTCATGTTGCAGGAGGCGTACGGCATCCCGGCAGATCTGATTGAGATCGAACGTCGTCACGACCGACTCGTCCTTTCGCACGAGCCTTCGGACGCTTTCGATCACCTCTACGGCGCGTGCATTGTCGGCAACGATGCTCTGAAAAATCTCGGATACTTCCGATCGATCGGTCGTTGAAGGCTTCGCGAGAAGCTGAGCGCCTGCCTCTGCGTTGATGCGAATGGCTGCGAGCGGCTGGCGGAGCTCGTGTGAGATCGTCGCCGCCAACTCGCCGACGAGTGCCATGCGGCCCATGTGCGCGACCTGAAGCCTCGCCTCCTCGGCGTGCCGTTGCTGCTCCTCGAGAATCATCTGGGCGCGTTTGCGGCGACGTCGTTCGAGCAGGAGGTTACCGATGAGCAGCAACTGCGCGCTGACTACGCCCACCGTCAGAAGCACGACCGCCCGGTACCGCGCCCAGAGTGTGGGTTCTCGAAAAAGAAGCTCAGTGCCGGGCGGCAGCCGCTTCTCGGGAATCTCCCAACGCCGAAGTTGACGCCAGTCAGCGACGAACGACTTGTCGATGGGCTCCATCGGCGGCATCGGTTCGACGGGTCGACGTCGAAGGACGCGAAGAATGAGTCGGCCCGTCTGCACGCCTTCATCGTCGAACCGTATGACGGAACCACCGACCGGGCCTTCGCCGACGTAGTGGAGCACCTGGACGTACATCGGCGCAGACGCCGCGCGCGCGAGGGTCCCGACGATATCGACGGGCTCGAATAGCTGTCCGTGCGCGTCCTGTCGGTAGTTCGCGAACAACACGATCGAGCGGCGAGGAAGCCGGCGGAGCTCTCGAAGCAAGCCGTCGAACGACAGCCCCTGAAGGACGGTGAGTTGGAGGGAGTCGCGCAACGGCGCGACCGCGGCCAGCGCAGCGGAGACCGAAACCGAGTCGAATGCGCCTGTGCCTCCGACCACGACGACCCGTTCCGCGTCGGGTTGGAGACGTCGCGCCAGCGCGAGTGTGGGGGCGAATCGCGACGCAGCAGCGACTCGGCCGGTGACATTTGCATGCCGCGCCGACGTATCCACTTCAGGCGCGGCGCCGAGTGCGAAGACGATCGGAACGTGAGAAAGAATCTCGTCCAGGTCGTCAACCGCGAATTTCAACGCGCGTACGCCGACGGGCACTACGACGTCGATGCCGAATCCGCGGTATTTGCCGGCGAAATACCTGGCGAGAGGCGACGAGAGCTCACGGTCGTCGAAACGCTCGAGGTCCAGGGATTCCTGGTAGAACTCGACAGGCGAGGCCAGCTGCTGGACAGTCGAGCGCAGCCGCTGCGTAAACTCTCGCATCGGTTGCGCCTCGGCCTGCTGCTGGTAGAGCAGGAGAATGCGCGTCGGTCGCCGAGCGCTCTGCGCGATTGCACTCGACGGCACGACGCAAAGCGAAAGAGCGACAGTCGCGATGACAAATGTTCGTTCGGCCGGCAGTGCGAACACGACGGGCCTACCTAGAAGCTGTAGCGTACCGCCAACTGAATCTGGTAGTACGTGTCGACGTTGTCGTAGCTGTACCGCCGCGTCGTCGCGTCGAAACGATAAATCGGTTGACCTTCAGGACCCGCCGTTTCACCGGTTTGTGACAGCAGTGGAATCTGGCTCGTTGTCGCCAACGTGGCTCCAGGAGGCAATTCCACTCTCCCCCAACGAGCGTTCAGCAAGTTGAGAAGGTTGAACACCTGCAACTCCACGGCGAGCGATTGCCCTCGCGCGGCCGGAAGCGCCTGGCGTATTGCGAGATTCGTGAGATTCATCGATGGCGACCGACAGCTGTTCCGCGACATGATCCGCCCGCGCTGTTTGTCCAGGCAGGGCGCGCCAGCTACAAAGCGGTCGAATGCTGCCTGCTGGGCTGCCACCTCGGCCTGAGACCCCGCGAACCTGATCTCCGTCGTGTCGAATGCACTACGCGGGAGGTATATCGGGTCGTTGCCCACCGCTCCGTCGGCGTTCAGATCGCCACGGCCCTGCGTTCCGCCGGCGACATACGTATAGAGGACTCCCGAGCCCCCGACGTAGAAGAAGGACAGATCCGTCGGCAACTTGCGCCACGGCGAATGCAGGGTGCCCGATACCCGCATCTTGACAGGCTGATCGAAATCCGATGTGCCGAGGGCTTGGGTCTCCTGGCGACCAGTGACGGGGCGCGCGAAGCGCCAGTTGTCGGTGAGGAGAGCACTGGTCGGTCGCGAGCTCTGCACATCACGACTGCGTCCGAAGCTCAAGGATGCGTCGAATTCGGCGATGCGACTGCTCTTTCGAAGCTCGCCCGTGATGTCGTAGGCGTAGTCCCTGGATTGACTGGTGATCGCGATGATGTCACCAAACCGAGAGGAAACGCGGCTCGGAACAGCCACTCCTGTCGCGGTGATTGCTCCGTACATCCGACGTCCATGACGGTCGGACGCGACTGGTTCGGCGAGATTGATCGGCGAAAAGAACAGCGATCGCGTCGAGCGCGTATAGAGTCCCTCGAGCGTTCCGGTCAGGCCGAAGGGGAGCTGCCCATCCACTGCGAGCGAAGCGCGCATCGTCTGCGGAAGGCGCAGGTTCGGCTCGATCACGTCGATCTCACCGTTCGTCGAGGCTCCGAATGTTTGACCGCCGGCACAAGCACGCGGAGGGTTGCGAAAGTCGGGGCGGAATGCAGGCGCCGGCCCGGCGTCACTCGAAAGTGGACCACACTGGAGCGTTCGCGCAGCCAGTCCGTACGCCGAGAAGCCACCGAACAGCCAGAATAACGGCGGACGCCCTGTGAACAGCCCGACGCCGCCGCGCACCTGAGCAGGCGCCTCGCCGTTACTCGTCAGGCGGTAATTGAAGCCGAGCCGCGGCGACCATTGGACTTCGCCGGACGGAACCTCGTCGGTACGGAGGCCGAATATCGAATCCACAGCAGCCACGTAAGGTGGTCGCGCCGAGAGAACCGAAGCATCCGCGCGCAGGCCGAACGTGAGCAGCAAGCGACTCGACGCTTCCCACTCATCGGCGAGATAGACGGAGTGCCAGGCGCCTCGCGCGGCCGTCACGCTGCCGGTGTCCCTCGTTAGGCGGTAGCGCGAGGCGGTGCCGCTTTGCAGCGAGTCCAGGCTCGCGAACTCCCAGATGCCGTACGCTCCGCGCTGCTGAAATGCGCGCAGGTCGAACAGCTGCGTGGAGAGCCCGACCGTGAGACGATGCGCGCCAGCCGAGATCGAGAGATTGTCAGTGAGCTCTGTCGTCCGGTTTCGATTCGTCTGACCGGTCGCGATTTCGTGGGTTCCCGATTGCAGAATGGCGGGCGTACCGCTCGTCCCTGGAACGGTTACGAGTATGAGAGGTTGCCTGACGGTGGGCTGAAACCCGGCATGAAGATCGAGGTATCCGGCGAGGAGCTCGTTATGCACGCCGCTCGCGAAAGTAGAGATGACCTGCGCGCCAGCCGATCGCTTGTCCACCCAGCGCGAGTGCTGCAGCGATGACAACGGAAAGCAGGCGTTCGGAGGACAATTCGTGGGAGCGAGTGCGGTAGGCCGGGCAAAGATGGAGCTGTCTGCGTGCGCGTAGCTCCCGCGCACGGTAACGCGGCTGTTCCAGCGGGCGAGCGGCGCGTCGAGTCGTAGCAGCACGCTCGCTGATGGGTTCCGGTTGGTCACCGCTTCCGCAGAGCCGCCTTCGAGATCATAGGCGCTCAGCAGCCGCTGGAAGCGCGTAACGTCCGTTTGACTGACGGGAAGCACGCCCTGATCCGCAGCGGGTTGACCGACGTAGGGGCCGGTCGCAGGGATCACCCGTTGTTGAAGCTCCGACGAAACGAAAAACAGCAGACGGTCGCGAATGACCGGTCCGCCGAGCGAGAAGCCACCTT
>Ga0075423_10001159_pt1 | contig 22763 bp, 27 predicted proteins | sample SoiMethybrSBSTD2_FD_80114 | JGI IMG/M metagenome (GOLD analysis project Ga0075423, IMG submission 80114) | Bulk soil microbial communities from a Populus tree surrounding site in Tennessee, USA - Soil MetaG P. TD hybrid SBSTD2 | ecosystem: Environmental > Terrestrial > Soil > Tree plantation... | reverse complement strand
CGGTCGGCCTGTATGCGGTAACGGCGTACGCGGTGACCCAGCACACGCGCGACATCGGCGTGCGCATGGTGCTCGGCGCGCAACCGGGTCAGGTGATCTGGCTGTTCTTGAGACGCTCGATGGTGCAACTGGCGATCGGGCTGACGATCGGGGTGGCCGCGGCGTTCGGCCTCGGGCGCGTGCTCGAGTCATTTCTCGTCCAGACCAGTGCACGCGACCCGGCGACGCTGGTCTCGATTGTCGTGCTGCTCATCGTGGTTGCCTTTGCCGCATCCGTCGGCCCCGCCCGTCGCGCGACACGCCTCGATCCGCTCCACGCGTTGCGCCATGAGTGATCGGCGGGGCTATCGCGTTTTCCATATTGTCGTAGAGCGCCGGCTTTAGCCGGCGCGGTCATTGCGACGCGGGGGCTGAAGCCCCCGCTCTACGCCCGTTACGTTGACGTCGCGTTTGTGCCACAATGCCGACCCTGCGGAAGGGAGAGGCATATGCGCACCGCGGCTTGTCTATTCGGGCTTTCCTTACTCTTCGCCACCCTCGTCACCGCTTCCCCGTCCGCCGCGCAGTTGTCGAAGGGCGGCGACGTCTCGCTGTCGCGTGAGGCTCTGACGCGAGACGTCAAGGTCATCTCGAGCGCCGGCGCACGAATGCTGTCAGATGCGTGCATGGCGTGGGCCGAACGCAACAAACTCATCGTTGCAATGGCCGTCATCGATTGGGGCGGCAACGTCATCGACTCGCATGCGATGGAAGGTGCCGCGGCCAACGCTATCGACACGGCACTCCTCAAGGCGAAGTCGGCCCTGCGTTGGCGACGCCCGACGTCCGAAACCAACAAACTCGTGCGCAGCGGCGAGAACCTGGCGCCAACCTTCATGGATGACTTTCCTCAACCGGGCGCGCTTCCCATCGTGCTGAACGGTCAGGTCATTGGCGCGATGGGTGTCTCGAGCGGAGACGGCGAGAAGTGTGCGCAGGCCGCGATCGACGCGGTGTTCAAGGGACAGGCGACCACAGTCGGACGGTAGGGTCAGATCCCTTCCCACCATGGCGTGACGGGATGTGAAAGGGTCTGACCCCGGTGTCACAAACTGAAATGAATGCCGACGCCGATGTAGGAGATGTCGTCCTGAAAGAATTGGCCGTACGGTGAGGGCCCTTCGTACATCTCCAGCAGCAACATGATGAGCCGTCCCGGGTGGCCTTCCGGCCCGGGGCGTCCGACTTCGAAGCCGACTCGCCCGCTCATGGCAGGCGACCATTCATGCAGCTCGGTGGTCTTCACGTCGAAACCAGCCACCACCTGCATTGTCCGCGCGCGACCGGTGCGCAACTCGACTCCCGCGTGGAAGAGCGAACTCGGTAGTGAGTCGGGCTCACGCCTGAAAATGCTCTCGCCACCACCATACGCACGCAGTAAGCCGACCTCCTGCGAGACGACGATCTCCACTGATTCGAACGACAGGTTCTCGCGCACGATATCCTCGCCGCGGAGCAAGTACTCGTCGCCGAGATGAGAGCTCTGATGATAGAGCTTCGCTCGCACGCTGAAACCGTTTCGACGGAAGGTGAGCGGCAGGCCGATGATGTAATCGGCATTAATCAGATCGTTGGACGGCGCTCCGAGGTCGAACTGAGCGAAGATGCTGCCGACGACATCCAGCTGCACACCTTCACCGGCATCGGGACCGCCCCATCGTACCAGTCCGAAGCTGTCCCCCAGGCCAACCGACGCAATCGAGGTTCCTTCGCCTGTTGGATCGTCCAGCGAGCGGAATGTGCCGTGAAGGAAGCTCACAAACGATCTGGCTTCCTTCGGGTCCGCGAGAATGGGACAGAAGATTTGATCCTCCGGGAACCCTACCGTGCCCGTGGCTTCAGACTCGTGCACGCCTGTTCCGCATCGCGGGGCGTCGACCGTTTGCGCGTCGACACGACCAACTGTCAGCAAGAGTAAAATCCACCCCAGCACAACTGCACCCTCGTGTCGATGAGTACCGGTCATATGAGGAACTCCTCTTCTTCGTCACCGAAGTCCGTCGAGGTGCATCTATTTTGCCGCCGGTTACAGCTCTGCAGGAGGTCGCCATCGTGAAGGCCGCTTTCATCGTCGTCGCCGCGATCGCGCTGAGCACGCCGGCGTCGGCCCAGTGGTTGAACCAGCCGACGGCAGCACTGCCGCGCACGCCTGACGGCAAACCTGATCTGACCGCCCCAACACCGCGCGCAGCGGACGGTAAACCCGATCTCTCCGGTCTCTGGTTGAAGATCTCCCCGAAGTATTCGCGGAATATTGCTGCCGACCTGAAGCGAGACGAGGTGCAACCCTGGGCGCGAGCGCTCGTCGAAGAACGCCGCGAAAATCTCGGCAAGGACTACATGAACGTGAAGTGCGTGCCGCTCGGACCGGGTTACGCAACGGCGGCCGACAGCACGGGCGCGGAGATGATGAAGATCGTCCAGACGCCTGGTCTCATCATCATCCTCAATCCGGACCTCACCTACCGTCAAATCTTTCTCGATGGCCGCAAGTTGGAGGCGGCGCCCAATCCGAGCTGGATGGGATACTCGGTCGGACACTGGGATGGAGAAACGCTCGTCGTCGAGAGCTTCGGGTTCAACGATCGGACCTGGCTCGATCACGATGGCCATCCGCACACTGAAGCGCTGCGCGTCACCGAACGCTACCGCCGTCGCAACGTTGGGAACCTCGATATCGAGGTGACGTTCTCTGATCCAGGGACTTACGCAAGGTCTTGGACTGCCGCCGTGCGGGCCGAGCTTGCCGCCGACACCGAGATGATCGAATGGGTCTGCAACGAGGGACGCAGCGGCCTCGAACACTGGGTCGGCAAGGCATCAGATGAACGAAAGGGCGAAGTCCAGGTCGCGCCCGAGATTCTGTCGAAGTACGTCGGCACGTACGTGGAGCAGCAGCCCTATTGGAGGGCCGTCGCGCGTGTCGTCCAGATCACCGTCGTTGATGGCAAGCTCGTCGCCAACATGGACGGCCGCGGGGATGTCCCGCTGATCGCCACATCCGACGCCGCATTCACTGGCTTGTATGGTCTCGGTGTCGAGTTCATCCAGGGCGGCGCCGGCGGGCTGTACGTGAAGCACGTCTCGGGCAACTACCGGTTCGCCCGAAAGTAGGATCGGCCGCGCAACGCTCGCGGAACGAAGCCCCGCGAGCGCCGACCGAGGACTGCGCGTGCGCGCGCGACCGAGGGTTGCGCGGCCGCGCGCGCACTCAGCGAAACGACAGGTTCACACCGCCGCTCACTGCGTTCTCCGACGCGCTGCGTCCGTAGTTGATGTGGACGCGCGTTCGCTCGGCGACGTTGTAGGAGAAACCGACGGCTCCCGCAAATTCACCACTGGCTCCGGCGGCGTTGAACCTGAGGGCGAATCGATCGCCCGGGTTCGGCAATGCGTCCTTGACGGCGGCTGCCAGTGCCGCGCCTTCCAGCGCCTTCCCGAGGTCGTCTTCAATGGTCGCAAGGCGGTTGTTCACTTCCACGAGATTGGTGTTGAGGGCGCCCACCTGCCCCTCGAGCGCCGTTAAACGCGTGCCGAACGCCTGGAGCTGCGGGCCAAGCGCAGCCAGCGAGCTCACCAGTCCATCGACGCGGGTGCTCAAGGCGTTCAGCTGCGTAACGGTCGCAAGCGTGTTGATATTGATTCCCGCGCCTGACGTGATGCACATCCCACTCGAGGCCGCCGGGCAGAGGTCGCCACTCTGTAATTGAAGGACCGGAATGTACGTTTCACTTGGATCCAGGGGGCTCGTGATCGGAGCCTGAGCTGCCGCCGGGGCGGATACCAGGAGCAACAAGAACACCACATTGATGATTCGACGCATGCTGACCTCCAAACGTATGCACATCGATGCCTCGGTCACAGGCATTACGAGTCAGACAATTCATGTTGATGGTGTGGGCGGGAGGCGACCGGCGATGAGCTTACCAAGTTTCGCGCGTTGCGCGAATCAGTTGATCCGTCTCCTGAAACCGTGATGGCCCGAGCCTCAGCCGGGATACTATTGGCCCGCTGCATCACGCGCGGCATTGTCGGGTCGGTGATGCCGTCATCGAACGGAGGACGTATGGCCGTACAGAATCGCGCGTCGTTCAACCGATTCCTGGGTGCAATCGCCGTGCTCTGTCTCGCTGCGCCTGCCCTTCACGCACAGTGGTTGAACTACAAGATTCCGGGAGTGCCGCGCACCGCGGATGGCAAGGTCAACCTCGCGGCGCCGACACCCAAAGCCGCCGACGGCAAACCCGACCTCTCCGGGACGTGGCATGCCGGACAGGCCTACTTCGGGAACATCGCCAAAGATCTGAAACCCGGAGAGCTGATGATGCTCCCGTGGGCGGAAGCGCGGGTCAAGGAGAACCAGGACAACCTGCACAAGAACGACCCGATGGTCGCATGCATGCCTCCCGGAGTGCCTCGAGTCAACCTCGGCGGGAGTCGCGCCATGCCTCACCCCTTCAAGATCGTCCAGACACCGACGCTGGTCGTTCTGCTGTACGAGACATCGACGAATCAGACGTTCCGCCAGGTCTTCCTCGACGGCCGTCCCTTCCCCGACGACATGCAGCCGACATGGCTGGGCTATTCGATCGGACGCTGGCAAGGGGACTCGCTGGTCGTTGAGACCACCGGCTTCAACGGTCGCGCGTGGGTGGACACTGGGTCGGGCCATCCGCAGACGGAGAAAGCCAAGGTCACCGAGCGCTTCACGCGCCGCGATTTCGGACACCTCGACATCGACATCACCATCGACGATCCAGGCGCATACCAAAAACCCTGGACCGCACGGGTACCGCAGGATCTACTTCCCGATTCGGATCTCATCGAAACGTTCTGCGAGAACGAGCGAGACCTTGGCAAGATGTTCAGGTCGCCGCTCTCTCCACAACCGGGAAAATAAGTATGGCTTCGAGTACCATTTCCGCCGTCGGTGTGCTCGATTCGACCCGTAGTCCAGACGCACAGGCATTACTGGCGGAAGTCAACGAGTTCTATCAGGACTGCCAGCACCGGCTCGCCTTCAACACCCGCTGGGACAACGTGCTGAATGTCGCTGGCATCCTGCTCTCGGTCGCCATCATCGCGTCCGGCGCGTTCGAGATGTCACGATTGACGACGCTCCTCGGCGGGCTCGTGGCCGCGATCGTCACCGCGCAGCGCGCGTTCCCATTTGGCTCGCGTGGGCAGTTTTATCGCGTCCTGGTCGGCCAGTCCGCCAACCTGCTCACCGACATTCACGCCGGCGCGCCGCTGTCGGCGACCGCGCAGACGCTGAAGACGTTGCGACTTGATTTCGCGCAACAATTGCCGCGCGGCAGCTCGTTCAAACCGGAGGATACCGAACGACGCAACGAATGACGTTGCGTCGGCACCTGACGAGAAAGCGCCACCATCACTGTCATCCGTAGATCATCCGGTCTCGTCACCTGTAAGAGACGAACGCGGGTTTTCTCTCGCGATCGAGCCTTTTGTCGATGTGGCCAAAGACTTGCTCTGATGCCGCTCGATATGAACACTGCACGCTTTTCGTTTGCGCTCGTCGTTGTCGCGTCACTCACGTCACTCGTTTCCGCGTGCGCCGATTCCTCGTTGGCGCCTACATCGCCGTCGTCAGTCAGCAACGCCGAGAACACCCTGACATCCGATCAACTTGCTGGCGCGTGGAATCTCGTTTCGATTCAGCGCGCCGGCCAGGCCGAACAAACCGTGCCTTCCGGGGCAGCCTACGCGCTCACGTTTGCCGACGGTCGCCTGTCGACGCGCGCGGACTGCAATATGTGCGGCGGCGCATTCAAACTCGCCGGTGAGACACTGACCGCCGGTCCCGCCCTGGCGTGTACCCGGGCTGCGTGCCCCACGATGGAGTTCGAAAGCATCTACACGAGTCTGCTCAGTGGCGACAGCACGGTGACGCTGTCGGGCAACTCGCTTGTCTTGTCATCTACGCGCGGCGTCTTGCGGTTTTCGCGCTAGCTGGCCGCGTCCCCGAAGGCGCCGGCAAACGTCTCACCGGCTGACAGGCATTCGGCCAGCGCGCTGAGATCGTTCAGGTAGGGTTCGACGTACTGCATGCGCAGTTGACGGCGGTACATCCGTGCCGCCATGTCGATCAGGTAGAACGCGAGCGCCCCTACCGCCTCCGTGCGCGTCAGCCCCTGACGAGCACGGGCCCACGCCAGCGTGTGCCGCTCCACCTGCTTCATTGCCGACGAGCGAAGACAATCGATCCAACTGGGCAGGCGGCTCGGAAACCACACGGGGCTTTGCGTCAATCGGCTCACTCGCTGCAGTCGCCCCTGACGCAGTGCCCAACAACTGCGCACCAGATGAAAGGCGTCGTACATCGGCGCCTGTGTTCGTCCGAACGTATCGAAGTCCAGCAGCCACCAGTGGCCGTCGTGTCTCAGGATGTTGCGCGGCCACAGATCGCCATGTTGCAGCACGCGATGAACGATGCCCGCTTCGGCAATAGCGTCACGCACGACGGCTGCCTGATCGCGCGCGAGCAACGGAGGCGGGATCGCATCGAATGCCCACTCGACGTCGGCTCCCATATCGATATGCGTCTGTCCCTGGAACGCATCGGGATCGACCACCGCGCCGTATTGCGAGATCGTCTCCATCGCCTGAAGAATCTCGTGAAGCGCGACGCCAAGCTTGGCCAGACGCATCCACGAGACCGTTGACTCGAATACTCGACCGGGCACGTAGTTACTGATCGACATGTGCACGTCGGCCGAACCCACTCCCCATGCACACGGGATCATCTGCCGCAGAGCCGGTTCCATGCTCATTCGCGCCCACAGCTCGGTCTGCCGGATCCATTCCTTCGTTGCTGGCCGGCATTTGCAGTAGTGTGTCGGGACTCCGTTGCGATCGAGCACGAGCGCGTTGAACCCGCGCAGCCCCATCACGTCGTCTTCATCGAGCCGCGGGGCGGGCAGCAGACCCCGGTTGTCGACCATGACGACGCGCTTCCAGAAGCCGCGCTCGCGCGTGTCGAGACCCGCTCGCTCGAGAAGGGCAGCGAAATCGGAATTCATGTGATCGCGAGAACGAACGCGTCCGGGTACAGCGACTCGTACAAGGCGCCGGCCGCCCATAACGCTCGCCAGGGGACACCGTGCCGTGGTGCCCGCTCTCGTTCGTAGGCCACCGCCGCCTGCCGGCAGGCGGGAACCACAGCGGCCACGTCACCAACCGAGGGTTCCACGAAATATGCGCGCGTCTCGGCGAACCCGGCGCGCATCAACGCGCGCTTCGCTTCGCCCAGGCGCAAGCCGGGCCCCTGCCTGCGCAACAACCTTCTGTGCCATCGCGCGTTGTGGCCGCTCAGGAAGAGCACGCCACCAGGCCGCAGCAGACGCCGGATGTCGGTCAACGCTGCGACGAATCGAGGATCGCGAAATGGTGAACGCCCCGAGTCCGACCATCCGCTCACGAGATCGGTGGCGATCACGAAATCCATGCTCGCTTCACCGAACACGAAACGGATGCTGCCCGGAGCCCTGGGGTCTGAGCGCACGACGGCGCGATACAGCGACGCGACCGGTATTCGCTCGATGCGTTCGAAGTGTGGCGACAGGCCCCTGAGGTACGACGGTGAAATGTCTCCGATCACGAGCGCGCTCGTGTGGCCAATGGCGGGGGCAAACCAGAGCCAGTTAGCGGCAGGATTCAACCGGGCTTCGGCATCCGCTGTCGGGTGGGACGCATGCCCGTGTGCAGCGTGCGTCATTTCGCCGGCCGCTCCGCAGCGATGTAAAACGAATTGACGGTCTGGCCCAGAAGTCCCGCGGCCGCAAGTGGCTGTAACGCGAGCCACCTCAAACGCGAGCCCCTGTTCAGATAAGGGCGAATCACGTCGTCGCGATCCAGGGGGACGAAAACTTCCGGGTGGTGATAGGTCGGCAGCGCGGCAAAGAACTCGATCCCTGTGAATCCCGCCTCCTGGAGCAGTCGCCTGTAGCCGCGCGCGCTGTAGATCCACGTGCGGTACGGCTTGCCCCGGCGCCATCGGGTGACGGCGTCAGCCAGCCAGCGTGGCATGACGGCGACGTACGGCAACTCGTCGTGAGGGATCGCGCCGCGAAAGTACTCGAAATGAAGTCGATTTTCGATCGCGATTCCGATCCGGCCGCCCGGGCGCAGCGCCGACCGGATCGCTCTCAGGAACGCCAGCTGCACCTGCCGCGGCGAACCCGCTTGCGCATCCGCCGACTTACCAGTGGCAACCCACTCCAGCACTCCGTTGACGACGGCAAGGTCCACGTTCGTCACCGATGAAGGCAATCGAAGGGCATCACCATGAATGACTTCGACGGGCAGCCCGTCCTGCTGGAAACGGTGCCTCATGAACCGGCACCAGCGCTGATCCTGTTCGACTGCGATCGCCCGCTCGAAACGGCGTCCCAACTCGCAGGCAATCACGCCCGAGCCGCCGCCGATGTCCATCGCGAGCCCACGGGTCGGTACCTCGAGCGAGAGGTAGAAGGAGACCTTCGCGGGATCCGAGAACCAGTCGCGCTTATGGGAAAGCGTGGGTAAGGTAAGAGTCGAGATGGCGCGCTGCCAGGGCACCCCGCGGTCGATCTCCTGAACGAGCGCGGTGATCTCGTCAGGTGGTAGCGTGCCTTGCCCGGTATCGGGTACGACTCCTAGAGGCAGAGCCCCCTCCATTTGACAATTTAGAACGCGCGAATCGCGCTGTTCGCGTAACGTTTACGACAAAGAGGTCACATTAGAGTAAATCCGAAGGGCCCATGCAAATCTCGTGCGTGAATACGGATGAGGTTTAGAAGCGCAGCACGGGCGCACCGATCTCAGCGCGATGGTGGAGTTGTGGGGCCCTTTCGGGTCTGATGAAGCTCACGATGAACATACCCGCTTCTTCATTTGTCGCTGCCCGCGATTTCGTCCTGCAGCATCGGACACACTATGAAACGGCAGTCCGCGAGTTCGCGTGGCCGCGGCAGGAGCACTTCAACTGGTCGCTCGACTACTTCGACACGATTGCCACCGGAAACAATCGACCCGCCCTTCATATCGTCGACGAAGGCGGAACGCAGACCATCCGGTCCTTCGCCGAACTTTCGGCGTCATCGAATCGCGTCGCGAATTTCCTGCGCGATCTCGGCGCGCGACGAGGCGACTGCCTGATGCTGATGCTCGGCAACGAAGTCGCGCTTTGGGAAACGCTGCTCGCCTCGATGAAGCTCGGAGTCATCGTCACACCTGCCTCGACGTTGCTCACGACCAATGACATTCAGGATCGCATCGACCGTGGGCGGGTCCGTTACGTCATCGCGGGCGTCGCCAATGCCGCGAAATTCGATGCGGTGCGTGGGCCGTTCGCGAGAATCGCGGTCGGTGACGAGATCGCGGGATGGCATGGATACGATTCGGCGCACCACAGCTCTGCGTCGTTCGCCGCCAGCGCTCCGACAGCCGCAAACGATCCGTTGCTTCTGTACTTCACGTCGGGAACGACCGCCAGTCCGAAGCTCGTCGTCCATACGCATCAGAGTTATCCCATAGGTCATCTCTCGACCATGTACTGGATTGGCTTGCAGACCGGTGACCGGCACTGGAACATCAGCTCGCCGGGATGGGCCAAGCACGCCTGGAGCAGCGTCTTCGCTCCGTGGAACGCGGAGGCGACGGTTTTCATCTTCAACTACTCGCGCTTCAATCCGAAGGCCGTCCTCGACGCACTCGTCCAACACCAGGTCACAATCTTGTGCGCGCCACCGACAGTGTGGCGGATGCTGATCCAGGAACCGCTGGGCGAATATCGCGTCGCGCTGCGTGAAGCGCTGTCCGCAGGCGAACCGCTCAATCCCGAGGTGATCGCACGGGTGCAGAAGGCATGGGGGCTGACCATTCGCGATGGCTACGGTCAGACCGAGACCACCGCTCAGATCGGCAACTCGCCTGGCCAGACCGTGAAGGCGGGTTCAATGGGACGGCCACTTCCCGGCTACAACGTCGTGCTGCTCGACTCCGACGGTCACGTGTCGGAGACGGAAGGCGAGATCTGTCTGCGCCTCGACGATCGGCCGCTCGGTCTCACCGGCGGGTATGCGGATGACGATGCGAGGACGTCGGTGGCTATGCGAGACGGCTATTACCACACCGGCGACATCGCGTCGCGAGACAGCGACGGGTACCTCACCTTCGTCGGGCGCGCCGACGATGTATTCAAGGCGTCGGACTACAGGCTGAGTCCCTTCGAGCTCGAGAGCGTGCTAATCGAGTTTCCCGCCGTGGCTGAAGCCGCGGTGGTGCCGAGCCCCGATCCGTTACGCCACGCAGTGCCCAAAGCGTTCGTAACGCTGGCGGCGGGCTTCAACCCTTCGCGCGAGCTCGCCGCCGAGATTCTTGCCCATTGCCGCAACGCACTCGCTCCTTACAAGCGGATCCGACGAATCGAGTTCGCCTCGTTGCCCAAGACCATTTCAGGAAAGATCCGCCGCATCGAGTTGCGGCAGGCCGAGGCGACGCGGCGCGCCGCCGGCGAACGCGGTGAGCACGAGTTCTTCGAGGAAGATCTGTAACGGGATGCTGAAGAACGCGTCAACGCCCAAGCTCCAACTCCCAACTCCCAAAAGCACCGGAGTTCCTGGGAATTGGTTCTTGGGAGTTGGGAATTGACAGCCGGTCACGGCAAACGCCGGAGCCCGCGTTCATCGCGCGACAATATCGATGATGGCCTGCGGCTTGTCGGCCGCAATCACCAGGCGATTGCGCGTTGCCAGGTAGGTGTAGCGGATGTTGATGTGCGCCTCGGCGATTCGTTGAAACACGCGCGCCGCTGACCCGGGTTCGTCCTCCACGGGCACGATCGCGACCTGCTGTTCCTGCACGACGCGGAATCCTGCGTCGTTCAGGCACTTCCTTGTGGCTGGTAGATCGGTGGTGAGCACGTGAACGACGCCGTTCATCTCGGTGTAGCCATCGATATTGATTCCGGCCGCGCTCACGCTCCCGATCGCCCGGGCGAGCATACCGGGACGATCGTCGGAAAGGGTGACGGCCAGGTCGGCCGCCAGATGCGGAATCATTGAGCCCTCCTCTCATTACCGGGGCGGCGCTCAGGATACTCTTTTGCCGCTGCTCAGCTTCCTGATACAGTCCGTCGGCAATTTCGTGCGCCGCGCCGCGCGTCATCTTTGCTCGTGGAGGCCTGAATGTCTCATCAGTCGACGCGCTCATTGGTTTTCGTCCTTGCATGTGCAGTCCTCGGCATCGCATCTGCGACATCGGCGTACGCTGCTCCAACCTGCACGGCGCAGCAGGGGCAGCTCCTCATCGATGCCGGACGCTATAAACAGGCTGTCAACGAATTCACGTGCGTCATCGCCGCCGATCCGACCGGCATCGAGGGTTACCGCGGCCGCATCGAGGCCCAACTTCTGCTCGGACAGTATTCGAATGCGTTCCGCGACTACGCCCGCGTGACCGCCGTCGTGACACCGGTGCACCCCGACGCCGAGAGCATCATTCTGGCGGGCTACGCCGCTCGACTCGAGACCGCTCCCGACGACATCACGGCGCTCGTGGGCGCGAGCTTTGCTCGATGGGCCTACTTCGATTACCTCGGAGCCATCAATGTGCTCGATCACCTCCTCGATATTGATCCCGCGAACCCTTACGGTTACCTGTTTCGCGGCTCGAGCCGGCTGCTCAAAGGCCACACGGTGAACGCCGGCGTGGCCGACCTTGACTACGCAATCGCGCTCGCGCCCGACAGCCCCGATGTTCGATACATAGTGGCCCCTTTCCGTTCACATCGACTGGATTGACGATTCGCGGAGCCCAGCGGGCCGTGGTGTTCAACGCTTTCGACAAGCCAACGCGCGCGTGATTCAGGTTGAGCGCACTGACGCCGGCGTTATGAAGCGTATGGAACGACGCGTACTTGATTAACTCTCGCGTCTCAGCGGGAGTCTTCGCCTGGTCGGCCGCGATCCAATCGAGGACCTGCTGATCGGTGATCTTCTTCGAGGCCTCGATGCCCCGAGGCACCTCGGGGATCATGTCGGCAACCGCATCACGCCATGCCGTGACGGCCGCCAACATGCGCTCACCCGCCGCCTTGCAGCCGCCGGCGAAATAATTGTGGCGTCGATGATCTACCGTTTCTTGGCCGCCCGGCCATTTCGGGCCACCGCTGCCTTGACGAGCGCCCGGAACGCGCGCGCGTCGACCTTCTCACCTTCGTGGATGTCAATCGCTCTTCGCATATTGCCTTCGAGGCTGGAATTGAACAGGCGCGATGGGTCGGGAATGCTGGCCCCCTGGGCGAACGTGAGTTTCACGACTGCCTTGTACGTCTCGCCGGTGCACACGATCCCGTTGTGCGACCAGACCGGAACTCCGACCATCCCATTCGACGGCTTTCTCCACTTCCGCTCCTCGATCATCTCGGGGTCGGCCTCGATGATCAGCGTCCGCATGCGAGCCAGAATGCCCTGGCGCCAATCCCCGAGGTCGCCAGCCTCACTTGCTGCTGGCTTGGCCTTCACGCTTGCCTTCGGCTTCTTGATCGACATCTTGCTCGGTGGCCGGATTGCTCGTTGTTTGTTCGCCATACTTTTGACCTTTGACTTCGCTCGCGAAGCGAGCGATGAGTCTACCGCGTCGGGATCTTCAGGATGTGCGTACCTTCCAGATCTGAATAACCAAGGAAGCCGCCCTCGAAGAAGACAACCTCGCTTCTCGAATACCGTGGGAGATAGCGGCGGAAGACGGCTGCGCCATTCCCGGTGCGCAGCACGTAGACGACGTCCCTGGCGTTCCCGATGGACAGCGTCGTCGTCTCACTGATGGCGATGTACGAGCCCGTTGGATCGACCGCGGCTGATGTCACGCTGCGCCCCGCGTTCGTCCGATGTCGTCCGGACCCGCCGCTGAGCGACCACGCGATCTGATACGGGCCATCTTCTTTGTAGGCATCCCACGCCACCCATCCGTCGCCGACGCGTATGTATGTCGAGCTCTGCGCGCGAATGTCTCCAGGTTCGAACGACACGGCGCGCCCTTCCCCGTCGAAGCTGACAATGAGCGGCCGCTCGCCTTGCCACAGAAGAACCTCTCGCGCCTCGGCGTCGACGTCCAGCAGTACGTATGAAGCCGGGCCGAAAGGTGCGAGGTCGATGTCGGCCTCGAAGGCCACTGATCCAGGAGTGGCCTTGCGTACCACGACATGGCTGAGGACCGGAGGGCCCGAAGCCGAGACGGTGCTTATGTAAGCGACCGCGTCGCCGCGCCGCGAGATGATTGGAGGGGTCTGAAGCGTCTCGCTCGACTCGGCCAATCGCTGCAGGGGCGCCACAGGATCGGTAAGGGTCCACCACGTTCTCTGCGTGCTGCGTCTGTCAGTCTGCTCGACGATGGCGACTCCATCAGGAGACGCGAATTGGAGGCCGGTGAAGAAGTCGAGAAAGCCCTCGCGACTCTTTCCTGCCGTGGGCAGCACGGCATCGGTCGTCAGGCAGTCCGGCACGCGGAGAAGGGTGTCTCGTCCGTCCGGTGAGCGAGCCGCCCACCACGCGCGAGCGCCTTGTTCCGTCTGTATCGCTGACGAGCGGACCGGCCGCAATTCCACAGCTCGAACGAAGCAGTGCTCCGCCCATGTATTCATCTCGTTTGCCGTATCTGCTTCGATCAGGAAGAACGCGGGGATAGCCGACAGATACGCGACGTTCAGCGCCATCGTCAGCGGGATGATCCCGAGCCAGATGATCTTGCGGGCCCAGCTGCCGCCGAGTGACCAGTAGAGGGCAAGACCGGCCGCAATCTGTGACGTCAGCGCTACCAGCATGTCGGCGGCCATCCATGCCGGAGACCGATCGCCTCTGAAACCTGCGACGAGCGACTCGCCAAGCAACCATGCGGCGTGAGGGCCGATGAGCGGAATGAGGTACACACCGAAGGAGCCCAGCAACGCGACCCACCCTCGCCAGACTGTTCGAGGCATCTCACTGATGTTTCGACGGAACGTGCTGCCCCGCTCAGTGTTTCGGATACTCCGGGTGCGCCTTGAGTTCGCGGATTTGCAGGATGTGGCGCTGTTCGTGCGTTGAAATCAGCAGCGCCCACTGATAGCCGTCGCAGTTCTGGCGCTCCACCAGGCGGCCACGAAGATCGTCCTTCGTCGTCCGCACGTACTCGAGCAGCTTCGCGTGCTGCGTTCGATACGCCATCAACCCGCTCTGCACGTCTTTCAGCGTGCGTGACGGCTCCTCGCTCCTGAGCGCGGTTTCGCGGAAGGTCCGATCGATGCCGTACCACAGCACGTCGATATCGTTCATTCTGCCGGCGCGGCCCTCCGCCACCGGCTTGGCGCTCTGCAGATCCTTCCAATAGATCGGACCGACCACAACGATATGATCGAGTACTTCCAGGATCGTCCAGGAGGCTGGCGACGGACGAAATGACGCTTGTGCTGCGGACAGGCCGGACACTTCGTCTTCGAGCCAGCTCGCGGTCATCTGCATGTGGGCGACGAGGTGCTGGCGTTCGAGCTCGGTCATGGGCGGGGTAGCAGCGACGATCGCCTCGGCCACCATGACGAACGCCGCGCTGACCATTCGTGCGCGCATAGCCCCTCCACATTCGCCGGCCGGATGAGTCGACACGCGCACGTAGCTCGCCTCCTCACGTGCGAGGCCGCTGGCGTATTGTTGCAGACTTTGTGGATTGACAGCGAAGAAGACTCATACCGGCTACGACAGCCGGCGCCCAACGAGCACACGCAGGATCGATGATTCAATTGCCCGGATGCGGCCTTCCACTTCGACACCGGCAACGGTGATGCGAACCGGATCTCCGACCTGCGCTGATTCACCCGTCAGCCGCACGCCGCGCCACTGAGGCTCGTCCTCCCATTCGAACTGCACCAAGTGGAGGTGCCGCCGCTCATTCCACTGAGTCATCGTCAGACATCAATCGCTGGTTGAAAGCTCAGGGGGAGCTGCTGCAAGGGCTATGACGTGGCAACGATGCGCAGCGAGGCGCACAAAGCACCGGATCGTCTGGCTATACCCAGACGCCGTTCTGGCCAATCACTCCTGGCGCACAGACGAAAGCGGGTGCTCTTGGCGGAAGCGTAAGCGCCGCGCGACGGCGGCGCTTCAGGGGCAGTATCGGGCGTGTGCGCCGCAAAGAGCGGCGCTCGTGTCAAGCGTGATTGCGCGCGTAAGGACGAAAGTTGGCGGTTGCGTCTCCGATGCTATTCGCGTGCTCGAAGCATCTCGAACCGCAGGGAACCTTGGCGGAAACGGTAGTGATCCAGGTCGTAACCTTCTGACACGAAGCGTTCAATCTCGTCGCCGAGGTCGTAGTCGGCGTCAACACCGCTGTCCACATGAACGAACCGATCAGGATGGAGGTCGTGTCCCTCATCCTCCCACACGAGGTTTGCAATCAATTCTTTCAACTCGCCTCTCCTATTCGATTGCGCACCGCGCGTGCGCCTCGGCGCTCTACTGAGCAACAGCGCTGCCACACCGGTCGCTCAGAGTCGTTGCCAGCGATGCGGCGAATTTTTCGGAATGATTCGAGATTCTGGCGATGATGGCGCTGGTGGGATTGCCAACGTCACGCGCAATGTTCCTGCTATAAGCAGAGGATCGTCCGGTCAGTTTTGGGCTTCCATCGCGAGCGCCGTGATCGGGCGTTGGCGATCCGCGCGACCGATGCTGTCGCGACGCGTTCCGTAAACCTTCGCGCAAACGACATCCCGCGCGCGGGTCCATTTCATGTGTAAGGCTGCGCACGGGCCAGTCCCCTCGGTGCCTTCCAGCTCATCGGGTAGCGGCTGCCAACCACAGACAACGTAATATTTCCCGTCGTCATCAACTGGTGCAGGTGTTTGTTACATCTCCGCGCCAATATTCGGAGATGTTAGCAATTGGCAGCAGCTCTGCAACGATCCCCTGTATGACTGCCCAGCCGTGCGCCGTATGCGGCAATCAGACAGAAGTCCAGGCGTTTGCCGGTTTAAGCGCCGTGGTCGACTACTACCTTTGCAAGCGATGCGGCCATGTATGGGCGGTCCATAAGAACGATCCCACCATCATCGACCACTTCAGGCCACTGAAGAAACCCAACGTGAACGTGTAGGACAAGCTCTCGCCTTTCCGCTGAAGCGATTCTGGCTCGCCGGTCACTATCAGAACGAGCCATTTGCCGAAACAGACAAAGCGGCTCGGAAGCAAGGAGGAAAGGCCATGCCAAATATCACGAGTATTCAACCACCGACAGCCCAGAAATTGGCGGGGAATCAATGGCGCCTGAGCGTGACCTACACCGCGACGTTTAGCGCGTTTGAAGTCGCGAATTTCAATTTTCGTGACGCTATCCAGGTGTGGGAGGACGATCCCTTCGATGACGATCGATTGACGGGTTGGCGTAACGATGCGAATTTCAACCCAGGTGCCGCAAGTGTCGTCCGGACGAAAACCACCACAGTCAGTGGTGACACGCTCGATACCGAGTTGGGCGGGGAAGAAATCTTCATGAAGATCCGCCTCTTCAACGTCGACTTGAACACGCCACCCGTTGTGAAAACCAGTAGCAACATAAACCTGGCGCCGTAAAGAATGTGGACGATGGCAGCCTCCTTACCGGTTGGTGTGGGTCACCCCCAACCACGAGGCTGTCGTTGTCCCTGATGCGATGGATCGCGCCACCCTCGGGGGAACGAGTGGCGATATTCCGGATCGCCGGTCGTTGGAAACGTGGACTCCGCACAACGACCGACGGCCCGGTCGCTACAGGCTATTGCCCCGAAGGCGGCGTCTCGCCGCCGAGGCACAGCGGATGCGACGGGTAGCTGATGTTGTCTGCGCCCGCTGACGGCGTGTGGTTCAGTCCGAGGAGCTGACGAATCGTCCACGCGATGTTGTGATCGGTGCACGATGTGTCGCCGCTCACGCCAAGACCGCCAATCATTCCCGAGCCGTTGGCATACAGCCCGAGTCCGCCGCCGAAAACGTTGACGCCGCCGATCTTGCTGCCGACCATCGGGTCGTTCGCCAGGCCGTACGCAGACGAGGGCCCTTTGTACGCGACGTCAGTAGCCACTGGATTGCTTTCCTGCAGCCCGAACAGGCTGCCGCCCGGTTGAACCAGCGGATAGAGACTGGCCGTCGAGAGCGCCAGCGTGCTGAGGGTGAACGCATTGGCTGTATTGGCCTTTTGAGCTGGTATGACGCGACTCCCTGGCCACTGCGCCCCACGATCGATTCCCGTGAAGGCCACCGCGCACACGATGCCATCCCGGTTGACGATCGTGGCCCACATGTTGTTACCGAATCCACGGTTCGTGCCAGTGTAGGTTGTATTGAGCGAAGCTTCGTTCAACTTCTCCTTGAGTTCCGAATAAGTGGGCAGCCCGGCGCATTGGTTGTTCCCTTGCGCGCGTAGCGGTTCGGACGCTGCGCCGAAAGCCACGATTGCGACCACCGTCGCCACCGCTGCTGCTGTTGCCACTCATGCTGGAATCCGTCGTGTCATGAACAGCTCTCCTTCCGCCCTGAAATTGCCGAGTGTTTTGCGGCACACTCACGCCGACGAACGACAGAAACCGTCTTTGGATCGATCTGTTCGAAGCGTGAGCGGCGCGGCAGTTTAACCTACGGTCATGACCGATTTGTCACAGTGTGTAGCTTGCGATTGAAGGTCAAGTGGTGCACATTTCGGAATTGGCGCGCCGGAGAGGCACAGGTGCGTCGGACGATCTTTCATATGAAATTGTCTCCGCTCACGTCCGTTCCGGTCTGCTTCATTGCAATGTGCGGGATCGGACTGCTCGCGTCGGCACCAGCCGCTGCCCAGACTGAGGAGAACTTTCGCGGCAAGATGACGTTTGGCGTGTATGCGGCCGGCGATCAGCCGACCGTGGACGTCAATGCGCGCTACTCGGCGGGTAACTGGACTGGATGGCTTGGCTGGTATGGCCCGCACTCGGAGATTGGCAGCCAGGCTCGCGCGGGGCTCGAATACGACATGCGGCGCCGACGGATGCTGATCATCCCGTCGATCCAGGCAGCGTCGCAGTCGTTTGTCGGCGCCTCACTCTATTCCGAGATTGGTGGGACTGTGTACGCGATCGCCGGCGCGTCCCGGACCAATCTGGAGCCGTACGTCAACCTCAATTTCGATCCGAACGAATCGTGGCAGCTTGGTGGCGGCGCGCATTTCCACCAGGCCGACAGCGTCGCCGCGTTCACGGTGTGGGACAACCGTCTGCATACCAGTCAGCAGAACACCCACGTCATTGTCCGCCACTACTTCGCCCGCACACATCGGGTCACCCTCGACGTCTCTTACAAGTCGGGACGGGGAGACTCCGGCGACTTCGTACGTGGAACGGCGATCGGGAGCGAGGTCGATTGGCATCGCTGGTTTGTGAAGGGCGCGCGCGACGCGCACGTCAACTACAGCGCCCAGACGATGTGGCGCTTCGGCGGCGGCGTGCGATTCTAGGCGGCCCGCCTGCGTGTATGCGCTACGGCGGGGCACCAACATTGCGTGTGGCGCGCCCGGCAGGACTCGAACCCGCGACCTGGGCGTATGCTGCTGGTCTGCGGTTCCATCGGTATCTGCTCGGCAGGATGCCCTGAAGGCGGAACAGAACCTTCGGCATCCTGACAACTGGGCAGGGTCACGGTTGGCTAACTCAGTCTGATGGAGGTGAACCATGGCTGCGATTTCCGGGAACTTTTCAGGGGCGATCGCGGTGCAAACAGCGATGACGGTTGGTGACCAACCAAATCACGAGATGCTTTTGGCGCAGGTTCAAGGACCCCAAAAGTCGACTGATCCGTTATGGAACGACGCCACAATCTCCTATTTCGCCGTCCTCGATTTGGTCGAGGGGAAGGGCACACAACGTGGCTATTTCATCAACGCTCACGTTGACGGAGGCAACTCCTGGGGCACCTTCGAAGGAGCCGTTGTGCCCGTAGGTGGTGAAGTGAGGTGCGACGGCACATGGCAGCACACCGGGGGGACTGGAAATTTCGCAGGTGTATCAGGAGAAGGCACCTTCAGCATGCGCATGACATCGCCGAAAACGGTCGAAACTTCCTGGAAAGGCGTCTACGAGCTCGCGGGTGCAGCAGCGGCTGGTAAGGGGTAGTGGCGATCGAGCCCCGAGTAACACGCCGGCCACACGGATGGTGCGGTGACAGGGTGAAAGGTGAGAACCCCTCCTCTACTCTCTCCTGTGGAAATTAAATAATCAGACCTGTTGATTATTTGTTTTCTGGGGAAGAGAAGTTGGAAGGGCTTTCACCTTTCACCGTTCTCACCATCAGCGGGTTCACGTCCCGCGCCTTATCCGAGCTACTACTTTTCGAGAACGATAACGTTCTTGATAGCTTGGCCTTTGATGTCCTGCCCGGTCTGAGTAGCAGTCATGGTTTTGCCGTCGGCTGAGACCACGACGCGGGTCGTGACGGTCGGTTTGCCACCGACTTTGCCTTGGGCTTCGAACGTCCGGCCGTCTATCCGCTTGAGCGCCGTGGTCGTGTTCAGCGCAGGAGCGCCGTCGACTGGAGTGTCTTTCCCGTCGAACGTCGAGACGCTTTCAGTGTGTGTCGGCTTGCCCTGCGCGTCAGCGCCGTCGATGGTCGTCTTGATCCCATTCGGAGCCGACGCGATCGTGACAGTCGCGGGTGTCTTCGGCGCCGGCCCAGGGCTGTAGGTGGATTTGGCGAGGTTGGTTTTCCAGGTTCCTACCCATGGATCGGTGGCTTGTCCCTGCGCTGTGGTCGAGACTGCTGCGAACGCAGTCGCGAGTAAGCCGATGATGAAGAACCTTCGCATGGTGACCTCCTCGGGCAGTGGAATGAACGTTCGAATCCATGACATCGAAAAGGAGACCTCAGCAGCCGGTATAGATCCCGCTTACATCGTAGAGTGTTCGTGTGGCGGCAGCTAGAACGAGCGACGGCTGACGCGCTACGACTCCCGCCAACTCTGCCGCTCGATGCCACGCACCAGCTAACAATACGTATTGTCGTATTCCGACAGACGCGCACGCTAACTTTGCTGTAAGTTCAGCATCCGCAATTCTCTACATGGCCGTCGCCCGACTCCAGCCCATACTGTAACCTTCGCAACGTCGTGAGCAACTTCGATGACACACCTCAAAAAGCCGGAGCCGGTAGAGATCTGTTGGCGTGTGATCGAGGGTTCAACCACTCGCATCTTGACGTGTGCGATTTTTGCTGCATCCGATGAGAGCGTGGAGCTGCGGGTCGGTTACTTCGGCGGTCTGCCCCTGCACTCACAAACGATGCGTGACATCGCATCGGCGCGAGCGTTGGCGCAACAATGGCGCGATGCCGTGCGAGCCATTGAATTGAGGCATGACCTTCAATTGTCTGGACTGCAACCAACCAATTGAAGACGAACCGTCGTGGTTTGACCCTTTGGCTCACGGGATGAACCGTGATGCTCAGGTTCGTCCGCATACTCCGTTTGTGTCGCAACGCCCCGATCCACCAACGCCCGCATCAGCACCATTTTCACAAGGCGTGCTTAGACCGGCAATGGGCCGGCGTGTCGATTCCTGGCTACCAACAACGTGCAAAGAGCAGGCAGGGCCGAGAAGTGCGCCTATCCGACTACTTTGCGCGTGGACAAGGTAAAAGGTTCACGGCGTTGTCAGTGTCGTAATCCGACAGACGCGCACGCGAGGTTTGCGGTAAAAGCCGCTTCGGCAGGCCGAATCCAGACTGTTCGTCTTCTCTTTAAACCGACTGGGCTGTGCGAGCTCGTTGCTCCTTACCCTGGTGCTATGGGCACTCCTGCTCCTGCTGATTGGCAGGTTGCAGTAGGGTTCAATCCCCAGCGGCGACGAACACGCTGAGATTGTCCGCGCGGATCAGCGGGCACAAGCAGGTGCGTTTCTTTAAACCATCCACTCTACACATCACGACTTAATACATATTGCGCTCGGCCGCCGCATGCACTGTTGAGAAATGTAATCGACACATTGTGTGAACGGTAATCCGTCACTAATTGTCGCGCTTGTCAAAGGTTCCACTTAAGTATCCGCCGCAGAAGTGCAGCACCGCGGGCCATGGCATCGGCGTTGCGGTAGACAAATGAGTCCGCAGGGTCCTCCTGCGCGTCCGTTCCAAAGGATCAGAAGTGCTTCAAATGATGAGGCGAGGCCACGTCTGCCTCGCGAAAATAGCTGGGTGTCTTGGTGTTGTTATCTGTTTAGTTGGTGCGCACGAGGTGCTGCACTCGGAATCAGTGCTGGTCAGCCAGTGGGACCTGGACGAGGGAACAGGACCAATAACAACTGATTCGACTGGAAACGAGATCGGCACGCTACAGAACGGTGCGACGTGGACGGCGGGACATACCGGAGCAGCCGTGAGCCTGGACGGCGTAGACGACTACATCTCGGTCTCGAATCTCGGGGTGGGCGGTCCGGCCCTGTCGCTTGCGGCATGGGTAAAGAACTCGAGCCTCGTCAGTGGTATCGACCAGCGCTTCATTTCAAAAGCCGACGATGCCACCGAGGATTCCACCTACTGGATGCTGGGCCTCACGGGTGCCGAACAGAATCGGCTGCAGTTCCGCCTCCGGGCCGGAGGAGTAACCACTACGTTGACAGCCTCGGCCGGTGATCTTCCACTCAACACCTGGTATCACGTCGCCGCAACCTACGACGGCAGCACGATGCGCCTCTACCTGAACGGCACCGAAGTCGATTCAATCGCGAAGTCTGGATCGATTGCGGCGGGCGGGAGCGTGCCAGTCGAAATCGGCAGAAGTCCCGACGGGTCCAATTATTTGCGGGGCGCCATCGACGACGTTGGCATATACCGTTCTGCGTTGGATGCAAGTGAGGTTGCGGCGCTGGTCGGTGGAGGAGTTCCTGCTAATCAGTCTCCGTCTGTGTCGTTGACGAGCCCGGCAGACGGCGCATCCTATCCAGCGGCCTCGACAATCCCGGTGTCGGCGAATGCCTCAGATGCTGACGGCACGATTGTGCGAGTCGAGTTCTATGCTGGCTCGACGCTGATCAGCACAGACACCACGAATCCGTACAGCGTGTCGTGGCCAAACGTCGGGGCCGGCACCTACACGTTGAAGGCCGTCGCATTTGACGAAGGTGGAGCGTCCGGGACGTCTGTCAGTCGAACCATTACAGTCTCCTCGCCAGTATCAACCAATCAGCCACCGAGCATATCGTTGACGTTTCCTGCATCCGGAGCAACCTTCACCGCTCCCGGATCGATCACGCTGAGCGCGAATGCGAGCGACAGCGATGGCACGATCGTGCGGGTCGATTTTTATTCGGGTTCAACTCTCCTCGGCACCGATACGAGCAGCCCTTACAGTCTCGCGTGGAACAATGTGTTGGCGGGTAGTTATTCACTGACGGCAGTGGCGCACGACAATGCAGGTGCGACGACCGTATCATCGACTCACGACATTACCGTGAAACCGGTGGCGCTGCCGAGCACCGCGGTCTTCACGCCTTCGAGCAATCATGACACCGCCGTCGATCGATACGTCCTGGAGATATTTCCGCTCGGGGCTGATACGACGGTCGCGAATCCCATTGGCACGCAGGATCTCGGAAAGCCGGCGATCAACAACGGTGAATGCCGAGCCGATGTCTCCGCAGCCATTCTGGCACTGTTGCCCGGCAGCTACGTCGCGACCGTGACGGCGATCGGCGAAGG
>Ga0075423_10001158_pt1 | contig 22766 bp, 19 predicted proteins | sample SoiMethybrSBSTD2_FD_80114 | JGI IMG/M metagenome (GOLD analysis project Ga0075423, IMG submission 80114) | Bulk soil microbial communities from a Populus tree surrounding site in Tennessee, USA - Soil MetaG P. TD hybrid SBSTD2 | ecosystem: Environmental > Terrestrial > Soil > Tree plantation... | reverse complement strand
TTGAAGAGATGTTCGCGGCCACTTGCAAAGTGCCTTTGCTTTTCAAGCCCCGTGCTGCGGTGTCGTACTCGAACCTTGGTGTGCTCGTACTGAAGGAGATCTTGGAACGAGTTACCGGCTCCCCTCTAAAAGCGCTCCTTAAGGGAGAAGTGTTCGATCCCTTAGGCATGAGTGCAAGCTCGCTTGGTTTGGGGGGGCGCCCGATTACTTCGACCGTTCCGATCCAGAGTGAGCAATCCGGCGCTAACCCAAATACCGCTTATCACCGCGATCTGGGTGCACCTTGGGGAGGAGTCTGTTCCACGGCACAAGACTTAATGCGATTTCTTCGCTACTTTGTTGATCCCAGCAAAACAAAACTGCTACGAATCGAAACGGCGCGAGAGATGCTGCGCGATCATTGCGAAGGGCTGAACCAGCCCTGGGGTATCGGTTGGATGTTAGCCAAAAGTCACGACTGTTATTTCAATGTTCGCCCGAGCTGTCATCGATACGGCTGGTCAGCTCTTTTCTCTAATCCCGAACAGGGACCCGCCTTTGGCTTGAAGTGCTCGGCGAGAACGTTCGGCCATTATGGTGTATCTGGCACAATCGCTTGGGCGGATCCACAAAATGATGTTGCCATGGTACTGTTGACGACCAAGCCCGTCCGATATTCACGGGATGGCGTGCTTGGGCCAGTATCCGATCTGGTCTCCCAATTGTAAGCCGCTCAGGGGAGGAGCCTGCTAGCCAAGGGCGAGCCAAATGCACGCAGCATTCCAGGTCGGGTTTCCGCTCGGATATTCATAGCCCGAGTAGGTAATCCATGTCATCGCCGACCTCGTAGCACAAATGCATGGCTGATTTCCCACACACGTTCTAATTTACAGCGGATCCGGATTCGATATGCGACCATCAAGCCGAGCGCAAATTAGCGGCGCATGGAAGGCATTTGGGACCAGCGAAAGAAGAATCGCGCCTCATTTGTTCCTCTATGCGGTTGATAATAGGCCGATTCTAAGGGAGAATCCACAATTCGGTGGTGGGTGACTGACTTGGCGATAGATTCCGTAATCGTTTTTGATCTGGGCGGCACACATCTGCGTTGCGCCTGCCTGGTTCAGAACGAACTCGCGAACTTTACCCGCAAGCGCATACGATCTTTCCAGGACGGAATTTCGTCAGCGGCGATCTGGGAAGAGATCCTGTCGACAATTACGGATTACGCTGCAAATTCATCGAAGGTGGTGGGGACTGTCGCACCGCTCGCCGTGTCCTTTCCCGGTCCGCTTCGTGAGGATGGCCAGATCGTAAACGCTCCGACGGTCGCTGGCATCGATGAGCGAGTGCCAGATGTTCCGGGTGAACTCTCGCGTCGAACTGGCAGAGATGTATATCTTCTGAATGATATTTCCGCGGCGGCACTCTATCTGGCTGGAAAGTGCCCGTGGGACCGGTTCATGGTAGTGACTGTAAGTAGCGGGATAGGAAGCAAGATCTGCTATCGGAATTCCGCCGGGCTGCACGTGCTGGATAGCGGACCTTATTCTGGTGAGATTGGGCATTTCACAGTCGACAATTCAGGGAATGCTCCGATGTGCGATTGCGGGCGCAAGGGGCACTTAGGAGCGATCGCTTCCGGACGAGGTATTGAACGATTGGCGCGACAACGAGCGGCCTCCGATGCCAACATGTTTTCACAATCTCTCTGTCGCACCAGGTTCGGTGCGGACACTGACAATATTAGTAACGAACAGCACTTCGTTCCTGCGGTTCGCGCCGGGGATTCTTGGGCTCTGAAGGTTTTGCGTGAGGCCAGCCAACCGCTTTCCCAGGTGTTAGCAACCGTGATCTTTGCCGCGGGGCTGCAAGGCATATTATTCATCGGCGGTTTCGCCCTAAGTATCGGTCCCACTTACCTCGATCTTCTCCACAGATTGATCCAGCAACACTGCGACTATTCAGCGCTCGCGCTCTCGCGGAATATGTTGCAATTCGGAAACATGAGCGAGGAAGCCTGCTTACGCGGTGCCGCAGAGTATGCGCTCAAGTCGCGGCGCCGGATTCCATGAAAATCGTGATCATTGGCGGGAGCGCGTTTAGTACTCCGGAGTTGATCCGCTTTCTTAATAGCAATAAGGAATCGGGGCGAATGGAGGTCGTGCTATCAAGCCGTTCAATGAGGCGACTGGAAGCCGTCAAGCGCGCGGCAATGCTTGCCGGACCGGGCGACATTCAGATCGAAGTCGAAGACATTCGTCAAAATACGTGGCCACGGATCCTGGAGGGTACGGATTGCGTCCTCATTCAAATACGCGTCGGCGGTTATGATGCCCGGTGCTTCGACGAGAGCTTCCCGCATAAATATGGTGTGTGTGGGGATGAGGGACTTGGCCCTGGAGGCTTGTCGGCCGGATGGCGGACTTGGCCAGTGATCGCTAATTTGCTGGAAGCTATTGTTGCGTTCTGTCCGCAGGCGTTCGTGATATTGATGACGTCGCCCTTAAGCCTACTTGTGCGAGCGTCTCATAAATTTGCGGCATTGAACTTAGTGGGTATTTGCGAGCTTCCCTGGACTACCTTGCAGGACTTGAGCCGGCAGGTTGGCTTGCCAAACGGCAGTCTTGATGCCGATTACATTGGCGTCAACCATTTGGGGTGGTTTTTTAATTTTCGCAGCGGATCAGATTGTCTGAATGATGAAATTGCCAGCACGATTCATGAAGACGCCTTTCCCTCGCGGAACTTTCTGCGAGCGCACGGATGCTTCCCGACTCGCTATTTACGTATGCACTACGAACGAGAGAGAGTTTTCAGCGAACAACTCTCGCAGCAAACATCGAGGGCCGAGATTCTGGCAAAGCTTCAGGATAGAGCCTATAGTGCCTATTCCCACGGGACAGAAACCGAGGTCGCTGAGATCCTTAAGACGAGACGGGCACTATGGTATGCGCATGCGATCGGACCGCTGATATTGGCGTTGGATGGCAAATCGACTGCGATTCCGTTCTTTCTGTCCGTCCGGAATGTCTCATGCAGCGATCTGGTGGAAGCGGATGACGTCGTGGAATGCCGACATCATTGGGTCGCCAGAGAGTTAGTGCGCACTCCGTTGGCTAGTTCTCCTCCTCAGCATCTCGCAGAAACCCTCCTCGCTTTTGTGCTTTTTGAGCGCGCCGCAGCCGAAGCTATTATGACGCGGAGCGTACGGCTTTTGATTGAGGCGCTATCTCTGCACCCGTGGACGCAAGGACATCCACAAATACGGGCCATTGCGAACGACATTGTGTCCTACAACGAAGGAGTGTCGGCAGTCACGTGCCAGTAACTGACATGAAGGTTCAGCGTTACGATTACGTTTCGCAATTTGAACACTTTGAGGAGTTCATCGCCGAGTTGTCCCGCATGATCCAGGATGGCCATTATGTGCTGAGCAACGAGGTTTCGCAGTTCGAAGGGGAGTTTGCTCGGTATCTGCAGTGCGCCTTTGTGTCCGCCGTGAACACTGGTACTGATGCCCTAACCTGTGCCTTGAAGGCATTGGATATCCGACCAGGTGACGAAGTTATCACTCAGGCGAATACCTTTAATGCAACGGTGGCCGCGATCTGTCTAGCTGGAGCCAAGCCGACTTTAGTTGATGTTAATGAAAATACCTTCCTCATGGACACCAAGGAAGCCCTGGCCCGAGTGAATTCAAAGACACGGGTGTTTTTGCCCGTCCACCTGTACGGCAAAGCAACGCCGATGCGTGAACTTCTTGTGGCTTGTGAGAAGCAGGCGCTTCACCTTGTGGAAGATGCAGCGCAGGCTCACGGCGCCTGCGTCGAGGGACAGCGGGTCGGCACTTGTGGAATTCTTGGCTGCTTTAGCTTTCATCCCAGCAAAAACCTGGCCGCGGCTGGTGATGGCGGTGCGATCTGTACCAATCGGGCAGACTTGAAAAAGCGGGTCGACGCTATACGCGCTTTAGGTCAGGTTGGACAGAACAACCACCTTTATCTCGGCTATAACACCAAACTCGATTCCATTCAAGCGAAGGTATTGTCGTGGAAATTGCCTAAGTTGGATGTGTGGAACGATAAAAGAAGAGGAGTCGCTCGGATGTATCGTGAACGACTCGCCGACCTACCGCTCAGATTTCAGCTGTGGGACGGTGAGAACGAGCATGTTTTTCATTTGTTTGCTGTACGAACGGACAGACGGGATCAGCTCGTCGAGCACCTGCGGTCGAATGGCGTGGATGCGGTCGTCCGCTATCCCACCCCCATTCACCTGCAAGCCGCATTTTGCGATTACGGCTGGAAAAAGGGACAGTTTCCGGTGGCCGAGGCGCTGGCCTGTGAACTTTTGTGCCTTCCCATCCGGCCCAATCTGACAGGGTCAGAAATCGATTACGTCTGTGCAGCCGTTGCTTCATTTTTCAAAAGCAACGCGGGGATTGGCAAAGCTTACAGCGTCTAGGCGGGAGCTGATATGCGAGTTGCCGTGGTAGGTTGTGGCAGGATGGGCAAAGAGAGAGCTAAGGCGGCAATATCGTTTGGGGTAAGCGCGCTTCTTCTGTTTGACGAGGACGCTCAGCGAGCGGAATCGCTCGCGACCGAGTGTGCAGAAGCGCGGTGCCTGAGAGATCCTGCTGATTTGTTTGAAGAAAAGCTTGATGCCCTATTTATCTGCATCCCGCCATACTGCCGTGGGCGACTCGAGACTCACGCGATTGATGCGGGGGTTCCGTTCTTTGTTGAAAAGCCTATCGGCGTGACGGCGGCGCAAGTTCAGCCCATTCTTGAGCGACTTCAGAGCCGAGACGTGATTAACGCGGTCGGCTACATGAATCGGTACAGGAATTCTGTATTGCACGCTCAGAAAGTGCTGGCAGGGCGCAACCTGATTGGCATTGCTGCACACTGGATTGGCCGCAAGTACGGCGTTCCTTGGTGGTCCGTCCCGGAGCTTTCCGGCGGCCCCTTCAACGAGCAGGCTACGCACCTGATCGATCTGCTTCGTTTTCTTGCAGGCAGCGTGGAGGTGTTGCACGCAGCGGCGGCGAGTTCGTCGGGCAACGAGACCAGCGTAATCGCCACTCTGCGCCTCAAAGGCAGCGGCCTGGGCAGTTTCCTCTACAGCTGCGAAGCTAAGGAAAAAGACATTCTGATTGCCCTCGAAACTTCTGATGGTGTCTTAGAGCTGCGCGGATGGGATCTCGAACTGATACGGAACACCATCAACGGAAGTCTCCCGCAATCTGAGTCGAAGCCAATCTTTGAAAAGGAAACACACGCGTTCTTAGGCGCCGTGAAGGCCGGAAACCCTGAATTGATTCTTGCCGATTTTCGCGACGCTTATCAGACGCAGATCGCAGTGGATACTGCTGTTCGAATGATCCGCCATCAGCAGCAACGTGCTGTAGTCGGTCTGAAGGTTGGTTCACTCCGCGAATAGAGCTCGCAGCGGACGTTCAGGCCCAGCGGCAATCTCTCGGAGCCACTTCCTCGAGAGCTCCACTGATTCATGGGACAAGGCACGAATCGAGGCAGGGTGGTCCTGACTGCGACGGTGCTTTTCGTATTCGGCGATAAAACTTGACGGTGGCTGAGGCGCCTTCTCTTCCAACAGAAACGAAGTGATCTTGTCCCGGTTCTCGAGCAGCTTACGATGTTGTCGATGAAATGCTCGATCCTGAGCCGCACACGGTTTCGCGAGAGAACGTGTCAGTTTATCGATGACATTCGCCAACTGCTGCGCACGATATTGAAGATGGCGATCGAATTCTCGCTCGGCAGCCGCGTACAGAAGTTCTTCTTCCGAATCGGCAAAAGCCAACCGAACCGATCGATACCAAGTCCGCAGAGCGTGTAAGTTTCCAATCAACTTTGCGGTAGTGCAGAATTTTCTGCTGAGGTCGTAGTATTTCTCCAGATCATATTCGCCGCTCTGCCGCAGAGGTTCGCCCGAGAACAGCTGGTTTTCACCTACATCTTTGCGGATCATCGACCCTGCAGCAATAACTGCTCCAAAATCTACGTGGACCGGGGCTACTATTCCGGATTTTCCCCCGACAAAGATACGGCGTGATCGAAGAAGGCAACCAGTCGCATCGCCCAGCAGGCTTCCGAACTTATCGCCGCGAGGATCGAAATTGAGATGGATGGCGCCAGAACCGATTTCACTGTGGTCACTCCGGGAACTACCGCCGGTTACGATAACATCGCAATAGTTAATGCAGGACCCGGCCACGACGCCGATCGTGAACACCGTGTTCTTGAGGCCGACGTTGTGAGCAATTTCGGCTTCTTCTTCCAGCACCGTTCCCTGGCGAAGCTCAACAAAACCTCGAGTTTTGGCCCCGCGGAGAAGAACGCAATGCTCATAAGTGCCTGCGCCAAGCACGGATGAAGAGCCAATCTGCGACTGGTGGATCCGGGCCAGGCCCGAAACTCCAATCTGTGTCCGGCTGCCGATGAAAGTCGTTTCACCTGTTATAAAGGCATTCATGAGCTCGGCGCCCGGACAGATACGATCGAGGGGCACGTCCTCTCCTATGTAGACACGCTCCGCGCCCCAGACCCGCACGCCGCATTCAGCGAGCCGCAAAATACGAGATCGGTTTTCCTGGTCGTTGTAGTTCGGACCCATAGGAAGTGGACAACTGGATTCTGCCGAGCACGATTGTTGACGATGGTAAAAGCCTTCCCCCAATCGCGCGATTGGCGAGCGGGCAAGTTAAGAATATGATAGAGCACCCCGGCGAGGCGAATGTTTATGGGAATCGCGGCCACGGCTCGGAATAGCGCCAAGTCCGCGTGCTTTCTGTGCAACAAAACATCAGAGACCGTTATCTGGCGCGAGGATGGCATTGAAGGGTTGCTGTGCGGCTGCGGGATGGTGTACACAAACCAGTTCACTTGCCTCACGCGGCCGGAACCTACCCGGGAATACCATCCGCAGCACTTTTACTCGTTGTCGGCAGCTTTCAAGGCTGCGTGGGTAGCTCGTCATTGTCCGCAAGGGCGACTGCTGGATGTCGGATGTGGAGCTGGGTTCTTTCTCGCCGCTGTCCGTGACCGCGGATACGATGTGCTGGGGCTTGAGCCCAACGCGGCTTACGATGCCGACCTGGCGAAGCGTGGGCTCGCCGTCGTTCACGAATATATCGAAGAGATATCTTTGCCCAAGCACAGCTTTGATGTCGTCTATCATTGCGATCTGCTGGCGCATTTTCCGGATCCAATTAGATCCTTATCGGCAATGTGCGAAATGCTAGCGCCGCGTGGCGTCCTATGCTTCGAAGTCGGAGTTCTTGGTGGAGTTTCACCGGCCTGGTATTGGCTCATTGGTCGGATCGGCTTAGGGCAGCATCTCTGGCTTTATTCGGATCCCGCCTTCAAGCGCCTGATGCAGAAGGCCGGACTGGAGATCGTGCACGTCCAATACTTTGGACTTGCTGCGGAGGTCTTAGGAACGAAGGTTTTCGGAGTGCTGAACAAGAGGCTAATCACTCCCGCATGGCAAGGCGTTTCGCGCAATGGCAGAGAGCGAGCGGTTGCAGCACAACGATCACTTACTAACTTCCTCCGGTACAGGGTCGGGGCGCTGGTGCCGCTCGTCGGGCCGCAGACTCTTCTCGTTGTCGCCAAGCCAACACATGTCCAGTGATCTGCAACACCGACGAATCGGATTAGCAGGCGCCAACGGCTTCATCGGCTCGGCGATTCTTCGGCACCTCCACAGCATAGGGTTTTCGCCTCGCACCCTATGCGGTCCGGGAACGGCTCTGGAAAATTACACTGAGGACCTGAGCTGTGATTTGACCGATACAGCGCGTCTGCTGCGCTGGGTAGATGGGCTCGAGGTGGTGATTCACGCTGCGGGTCCGCCGTCGGTTCGGCAGTCCTTCGAAATGCCGGAGGAATATGTTCGCATCCACGCACAGGGGACCACGGCTTTGCTCCAAGCCTGTCGGATTGCGCAAGTGAAGAAAATTGTGTATTTGTCCTCGGCTGACGTTTACGGGCGCGCCAGGAAGCAACCGGTCGCGGAAACCCATGGTTCGGAAGCGCGATCTCCCTACGGGGCCGCCAAAATTGCGGCCGAGAAGATGATTGAAGCTTACGCCGCGAGCTTCGGGCTCAACGCCATCGTGTTGCGTGCATTCTCAATCTACGGGCCGAATCCAACGTCGGAGTCCCTGTTCGGAACCATTCTCTCAATGGTGAAACAGGGATGCGTCCGCTTGCACGACTTCAGACCGGTGCGAGACTACTGCCACGTGGATGATGTGGCAGCTGCGGTGTCGCGAGCCTGCGCGTTCCCGAATGACGGCTTGAAGTTCTTTAATATCGGGACGGGCAAAGGAACCAGTGTGGCCGAGTTTGCGCAATACGTCCTGCACGTTCTAGGAAAGAATCTGCCCGTGATCGAGGAGCGCTCACGATCGCGAAATCAATCGGAGATTTTTGACCTGGTGGCAGACACGACCGCCGCGCAGAATGCCCTTGGATGGACAGCGAAGATCAATTTGCAAGACGGGCTCCGGTGCGCCATTGAAGCGAGTTGAGAGATGGTTGTGCGGCATCGCTACCTAGTAACCGGTGCGCAAGGGTTTGTCGGCCGTTATCTTATCAATTGCCTCCTGGCTCGCTCGGAAGACAGCGCAATTTTAGGGATTGGGCGGTCGCCACGGCGAGATTTGCATTTCCTGCACCCGCTCACCTTCGGCACCGATCAAGTACCTGCCCCCTTGCCGCAGTCTTTGCGTACTTCGAATTCACCGCGATACTCCTATCTCTCAATCGACTTGTTGAGTAACAAACTCGCCGATGTGGTGTCCGACTTCCGTCCAACGGCGGTAATTCATCTGGCTGCGTCTCTGCTGGGCGTGACGGGTGAATTAATTTTGTGGAATAACGTCCGAAGCACAGAGGTTTTGCTGAATGCTCTCCTGAGAAGCGGAGCCAATCTTGAAATCCTCCTTCTCGCGTCGAGCGGAGGCGTTTATGGCAGGCAAGACGTGCAGCCGATCACCGAAGGCGCGCGGCTTGCGCCGGTCGATCACTACGCAAAAAGTAAACTCATTTCGGAAGAGATGGTCACAGCATTCGCCGAGCAATCGGGAACGCCTGTGATTATCGCACGCGTTTTCAACGTCCTCGGACCAGGGCAAGACGAACTCCATCTGGGCGGACGCTTAGTCAGTCAGATCGGCACGATTCGTAGCCGCAATACCTCTGCCGTGATACGTACAAGGTCGCTTGCAAGCACACGCGATTTCCTCGACGTGCGCGATGTCAGCACAGCGCTCGCTTTAATCCTGGAACAGAATTGCGGAGGCATCTACAACGTGGGCAGCGGGATTGAAACCAAGATCGCTGACTTAGTGATGATATTCCTACAGTCTGCCGAACTTCGAGAGGCGGCGCGAATTGAGAGTGATCCCAGCGTGATCGATCCTATTCCTCGGCATGTGGCAAGCGTGCAAAGAATCGCAGCGGCTGGCTTCAAGCCAACACACCCCCTCGCGCTCACCTGTTGCGACATGTTGGAGTATTACCTGCGTTCGATCCCCGCCAGGACAATAACTTCTTAAGGTGTGCAAGGTTGTGCACACACCTTTGAGAGGGAAGATGGACTTAGGAGCAATTGCATGCTATCTTCTCACTCCACTCTCTCGGCGATGGTGCCTGTTTTCTAACACCACTGGGGCACACACCACATGACTGGCTTCCCTTACAGATACGTCTCGGCAATTCGCGACCGGTCTTTTAAAGTGGCTCTATGTCCCGGCCTATCCGCCGGCCGAGTCAGTGATCTGGTTCAGCTCATCGAGAGGCGTAAGTGCTTCTTGATAACGACGCCATCTGTTGCGGGATTGTATGCCAGTCGAATCGCATCGCGCCTGCTCGAATCGGGCGTCGACCTCAGCATGCTTGTATTGCCTTGTTCCGAACGATCAAAAACCTTGTCCGAAGTTGAGAAGCTCTGCCATGAGTGCTTTCGGTTTGGCCTGGATCGCAAATCAGTGCTGATCGGGTGCGGAGGAGGCGTTTGTACTGATCTAGTCACGATGGCTGCGGCACTCACACGCCGGGGGCTTGGCCATATCAAGATCCCGACCACTCTGATTGGCTTGATCGATGCTGGAATTGGTATTAAAGGAGCGGTTAATTTGCCGGGCAAGAAAAGTGCCATAGGATGTTTCTACCCTCCTGAACGGGTATTACTCGATCCGTCATTTCTACGGAGCTTGCCGAGGCGGCTTATCTCAGATGGATTGGCAGAAGCGATTAAGGTTGCGATTACATTTGATGCTACGCAGTTCCAACGAATCGAGCAGACGTCACGCGAGCTTCTGGATAATCCCCGGCATGCAGATTACGACCGGGTCGGGGATCTGGTGTGGCGCTCATCGAACTTGCTCCTGGACGAACTGGAAACGAATGTTTACGAAGAGCAAACCTATGAGCGACTGCTGGATTTTGGACATACATTCAGTCCAATGATAGAAGCACTGTCGGGGTTTCAGGTCAGCCATGGCATGTCGGTTGCGATCGATATGGCTCTCAGCAGTGCCGTGAGCTGTTGCCTGGGATTGCTCTCATGTGCAGACCAGGATCGTATCCTCAGACTGCTGCTTGGTGTAGGACTGCCAATTTTTTCACACTTATTGACTCTCGAACGGTGCAGCAGGGCGCTGGACGAGATCGCGGCCCATCGCGGCGGACATGTGAATCTGGTTGTCCCCAGAGGAATCGGGGACGCGGTCTTCCTCGCCGACAAGGAGCAGGTGCCACAAGCGGTACTGAGCACCGCATTGGGCTTCCTGCGCAAGAAAACCCAGGAATATGCCCTGACTGTGGCGAGCTCCACATTCCTGGATCCGTCTGCTGTGGAAGGGCCTGAGCTCCCGCCCCTCGTGCCCGCGACCTTCGATTGAGCACAGAGTGCCATGCGTTCCGCGATTATCATGGCTGGCGGACAATCGCTGAGAATGCGCGCGACTCTGGGCCGCGAGCATAAGGCACTGGTTAAAGTGCTGGGTGTGCCGACGCTCGAGCGCAACCTTCTGGCCCTGTTGTCGCACGGGTTTCGTGAAATATTCCTCGCCGTCAATGCAAAGGAAGAGTCGGTGTTGGCATTCGCAAAAGGCCGAGCTGCGCCACTCGCGCGAACTTGTAAAGCTGAATTGAAGCTCATTGTAGAAAAGCACCCGTTGGGAACGATGGGTGCTGCGGCGAAGGTTCGAACGACTTCTGAGGATCTGGTTGTGGTCAACGTCGACAACCTCACCACGCTCGATCTGACCGCTTTTCTAAAACATCATCGATCCACGAAAGCGGCCATGACCATTGCGACGCACACTGAACCATTTAAGGTTCCTTTCGGTCAGGTATGGATCAAGAGAGGGCGGATTACGCGATACCAGGAAAAGCCGATCTTACCGGTGTTGCTATCCAGTGGAACGTATGTGCTGAACAAAAGCGCAATGTCAAGAATTCCTCTCGGGAGAGCCGTAGGCGCGCCTGAGGTGGTCAACATGCTTCTCGGCCAAGGACATAAGATTGCCGCCTTCGAGCACTCATTTCCTTGGATTGATGTTAATGATTCGGATTCGGTGCGGCGGGCGGAAGAGTTGATCATGGCGAATTTCAAGGGTTTCGAATTGTGGCGAAAATCACCGCAGCGACATGTTGCAATTGTGTGCGTGTTGCACAACGGTGCCGTTGCGGTTCCCAGGAAGGGGTCTGGCTTCCCAGCAGCCGTCGGCGGATTGCCGGCGGTCGAGCTTTCCAAAGGCGAGTGCCCCGAAGAAGCAGTCATCCGGTGCTCGCATTCTGGTTCGACCTGTGCCAAATCCGGTCGAGTGCTTGTTTCGTTCGACGAAATCGACACCAGAACCGGAGAACGTACAAGGTATCACGTAGTTCTCGCCGAGCCGACGAAATGTTGCCGCAATGGCAATTGGGCTTTCCAGTGGACGCAAATTAACGACCTATCAATGCTCAGTGATTCTCATGGCAACTGCAGGATACTCAGTTATCTCAACCGATACGCGTCAAATTCACATTCTGTCGGTCATTGACGATCTTCACTTTGGCGGCGACGAATCTCGTCTTCACGCCTTCGGATCGTACGTCGATAGAACTCGATTTCGTCACAGCGTTGTGACGGTGGTCAAGGAAGACCGTGTGCTGGGGGAAGAGTACGGCTCGATGAGAGATCAATACCGCCAGTCAGGGATCCGTCTATTGGATCTGGGAGTCCCGGCGGCCCCGCTGGCCAACCATTCGCACAAGAGCGCTGTGAATCGGATATTGTCGGCAAAAGAAAAGGTACAGAAGCTAGCATCGATTATCCGGGAGGAGCAGGTCGATGTGCTGGACGTGCATTTGTCTCCAGCCAATCCGATCGGCGCTCTGGCCGCGATGAGGACCAGAACCCCTTTTGCCGTCACCTTGTACCAGGTCAACCAGATGCAATCGAGAAAACTGTGGCTCTCAGGCCAATTCAACCTCGGAGCCGCGTCTCAGCTGATCACAGATTCGGAGACACAGGCTGAACGTGTGCGGGAATGGCTCGTACGAACTCCGACGCCGATATGTGTTATTCCCAATGGCACACCGCCCCCCAAGCCATCCGTTGCCAGAGAGAAAATGCTTAGGTTCCTTAAGGTCCCAAACGGGGAGCGGCCAACTGTTATCGGACAAATCAGCAGTCTGGTTCCCTACAAAGGTCAACTTGTCGTGATCGAGGCGGCAAGGTGCGTTCTCGCACAGCATCCGAATTGCATTTTTCTGCTGGTCGGGTACGAGCGCGGAGAAAAAGGCTATAAGGAGTTGCTCCATCAGCGAGCGGCCGAGTTAGGGATTTCTGACTGCGTACGGATCGCTGGCTACCCGGGTGCAATTGGTGACGTATGGAACATTATCGATATTCATGTGCACGCTTCGCTTTTAGATTCGTTGCCAAACGCGCTGTTGGAGGCAATGTCGCTGGGAAGGCCTTCAATCATCACCGCAGTCGGCGGGATTCCGGAGGTGATTCAGCATGGGTCGAATGGCCTGTTGGTGGCCCCCGGAAATTCAGAACAACTGGCGCAGTGCCTTCTCATGGTTCTGAGAGACTCCCAATTACGGGAGACGATCGGCAGTGCGGCACAGTCTTGGTACTCTCAGAACTTCAGCCCGGATCAAATGACGAGGCGCTTGGAGACGGTATTCTCCAGATTGGTTATCGGCCGTGTACGAGAGTTCTCATTTTAGAAGCCAGCACAGTGTTTGTACTATGCGGCAACTTCATGTAACGCCGTCGGTGGCTCATCACTCAGGATCTCTGGGGAGACAGTTACCGTTTTGATGCGCGAATTTTGTGCGCATTCCTTCGTTCACTTGTTTTTCAGAAGCAGTGGTTCTGAAACCCACTGCTTTCCTATCGGCAATCTACTGATAGGCCATAGCAAGCGCTAGCGGGCGAGATGACTCACGAGCAAGATAGCGATAAATTGCTGCAACTCGGGAAAGAATTGAATCAGGCCATGCAAAACGAAGAGCGCGAAAAGGCGCGGAAGAGGCTCGGCCTTGACGAGAACAAAGTCTCATGCCCGAGCTGCGTGAATATGATCGTGATTGTCAGTGTCAGCAAACCGAATGACGGTAATATTCACGTCGCTGTAGCGAAGGCCCAACACAACGGCGAATCAGGAAATGACTCCAAGAAAGCCCGCCATTGGCGGGCCTCATTTACAAACCAAAGAGCAGTGAACTAGGCACGTTTCCTCTCTCTTTCCTTCCGCCCGGTCCCTTCTTTGTTGCGACTGGTCGCCCTGGTACTCCTCTCCCTGCCAGGGGCACGGCGTTGGTCTTGCTGCTATTCCTGTTCATTCGGCCGATTCTGACCTTCTCGCGACTCTCTTCCCGGATTTTTTTCGTTTGCTATTGAGGTGTCCTTAAGTTTCTTATCCCTCATTTTCGGCGGGTACTCGATCGGCCAAACATCAATGCATGGGGGATGCGCGATCTGACGAGCTTCAAAGGCTAATTTGTCGCGGCTCTTCGATTATTCCGAATCTGATCAAGCACTGCCTCAAACCGGATATCGTTTCGCAGCTGTTTCAGGTCAGGAGTTGTCATCATTTGCTGCGGATCCATGAATCCTAGCTTAGCGGCTTCTTGCAAATGCTGAAATGACTCGTCGGGACGACTCAGTACCGCTAATGCCGCTCCGTACTGGAAATGTGCGGTGGCGAGGTCGGAGCCCTCGGCGTTCGAAGCATTTGCGATCAGCTTCTCGAATACGGCGACGGCCTCTTCGCTACGGTTGGCATACGCCAAAGTTGAGCCAAGGTTACCCATAATAAGCCGCCATTGCGGACTTTGCTCGCCGCGGGCCCTGGTTTCAATCGCGAGCGCGTCTCGCAGCACGCTCTCCGATTCCTTGAGCTTTCGTTGCTGTCCCAGGGTGATCCCGAGATTACTCATTCCGAGGGTTGTGTCCGGATTATCAGCCCCCATGACTTTGCGTGTGTGCTCCAGGCTCTCACGCTGGATTAACTCGGCTTCGGCAAGACGGCCTTCCACTTGGAGTGTAAGCCCGATGTTGTCAAAAGCAGCAAGTGTGTTGGGATGGTCGGGACCAAGGACGCGCTTGTCACCCTCGTAAGCCTCGCGGTACAGCTTTTCTGCTTCGGCGTATTGTCCTTCTCCCTGCAGGGCGAGCGCGAGCATATTGATGGACCAGAGAGTTCCGGGATGATCGGGACCTAACACCCGCTGTTCGATTGCAAGGGTTTCCCGTCCCACTTTTTCCGCGTCGGCATGGCGGCCCTGGTTCTCAAGGTTTGAAGCCAGGCTGCGCATTGAGCGGAGAGTGGCCCCGTTCTCGCGACCGAGAGTGCGTTGCTGAATAGCGAGGGTGCGACGCAATAACTGTTCTGCCTCGGAGTAGTACCCTTCGGCGCTCAGCGTCTCGGTAAGGAAGTTCGCGGTGTTCATTGTCTCGGCATGCTCGGGGCCGAGAACTCGAGTCTGTCGATCCAGGGCGGCACGTAGAAGTTTTTCGGATTCACCACGATGGCCGCGGGAACCCTCCATAACCCCTGAAAGTGCCATCGACCGCAAGGTTTCAGGATCATCAGGACCGAGCACGCGATTTTGGACGTTGAGCGCGTGCGAGACCAGGCGGTCAGCCGAGTCATGAAGCCCGAGGCCCCAGTATGTTTTCCCCATTTCGAACATCAGACGGGCCTGCAGCTGCGGGTCTTGCGCAAGTCCGCTTTCGATTTCAGCCGATGCCTTGTCGAGAATTTCGCGCGCCGTGACCGCATTCCCGCGCGACTCGCTTGGATCCGAGACCTTGAACATGCTGCCCATGAAATCGGCCACGCGCCGGGAAATCTCTACTTCGCGGCGGGCCCTGTTGCGCTCCTTGATCAGTGTGATTACGGATGCGACCACCACGATCGCCAACGCAGCAGTGAAGGCCACGGCCAGGCGATTCCTGCGGACAAACTTGCGCGTCCGGTAAGCGATACTGGGCGGACGTGCGGTGACAGGTTCATTGCGAAGAAAGCGCGTAAGGTCCGCCGCCAGTTCCGACGCAGAATGGTAACGGCGATCGCGGTCGCGTTCGACAGCTTTGAGAGTAATCCAATCGAGGTCGCCCCGAATCTGCTTGGCAAGTTTATGGGGCTCCATTCCGCTATTCGCCGGCTGCTGCGAACTCGCAGTAATTCGGGTACTGGGACTCGGTGGATCTTCCTCTTGCAGCTGGCGTAGCACTTCGTGCAGCGGCCTGGTCTTCCATAGGTGGGGATCAAACGGCAGCGATGCCGTCAGCAGCTCGTAGAGAACGACGCCGAGCGAGTAAACATCGGTGCGGGTATCAACATTAGGGATGCCCGGGTCGGCTTGCTCCGGGCTCATGTAGCCGGGAGTGCCCAAAATGCCCCCGACCTGCGTGAATGGATTGATGGTCTCGCCGTCCTGTGGGCTCGGCTGCACGCTTTTCGCGATGCCAAAGTCGATAATGCGTGGGACCGGCTGGTCATCAATTTCTGTGACAAGAATGTTGGAAGGCTTCAGATCGCGGTGCATGATCGCATTCTGATGAGCATGCTGCACGCCTTCGCAGACTTTGATCATCAGCTCGATACGCTGGCGAAGTCCGAGGTGTTTTTGATTGCAGTAGTTGGTAATGGGCGGCCCGTCCACGTACTCCATGACAAAATACGGGTCCCCTGACGGCGTCGCTCCAGCTTCATACACCTTTGCGATCGCCGGGTGGTTCATTATCGCCAGAGATTGGCGTTCAACATCGAATCGCTTGAGCGCCCCTTCGCTGAAAATGCCGGGTTTGACTACCTTGATTGCGACCCTGCGTTTTACAGGATGAGTCTGCTCGGCAAGCCACACCGAGCCCATACCGCCCTCTCCGATCTTGCAGACCAGGCGGTAAGGGCCTATGGAGCCAAGATCAGGCGCTGATGCTTGTGCCGCATCCAGGGAGGCCGCGGTCACCTCAATGTCGGACAGTGGCGATGCTTTGGAGGGAGAAGCGGTGTTGGCAGAATCGCTCACGTCGACCTCGTGCTGGTGGCGGTGTCAAGAATATCGAGCGAGCTGGAAGACTAGCACATTCGATGCAACTGAACGCTGGATGTTCGCCGAAAGCCGCGTCAGTGAGTAATCTAGATTTTTCGCCAGTTGGCAATCCGTCAGGTTGCGACCAGAATTGCGACGCATACAGTGAGTGTGAAGCACTGCGGGCACGTGGATGTGCTGCTTTGTATGTCTGCATCATCAACTTTGTCGAAACCTGAAATAGTGTGCGGCGATGATTCCACTGGTCACAGGTCTCCAGAACCGCCGCACGTGAGACCCATTTTCTCCCCCTGCAACCGAAGCACGAGTTTCCAGCGAATCATTATTGCTTAGCGGTATCCGTTCGGCATTATAGAGCTGCGCCCGGCTTTTTCTTGGGCGGCATTGATCTTAAGCAAGATTGTCTGTTCCTGCCGTTCTGTCCTCGTGGGTGTCTATGGTGATGTCGTTACGAAAGCAGGTTTATTCTGCTGAGCGTGAGCGAATAAATGGTGCTCCTTCCCTTTTCAGTCGTTATTGTGTCCAGAAAATGTGCCGCCGCTGGACGAAACGTTCTTGGGCTCACGGCGGTGCTTCTCGTTGGTAGCCTCTTAGCGTGGCCGCAGGCAAATCCAAACGCTGGACCCAAGATAGCCTTAGGAATCGGTATCAGTCTACGAGCAGGAGGGCCTTGGCCTGTAGCGGTTGGTGCCGATCACGCCATCTTCTATGTCCCTGCTGTGGGCAAAGGAGAAATGTTGGGCGTAATCATGCTTTCCAAGAGTCGTTTCCTGGGCATTCGCATTGTTCCGAGCATGCACAGAGAGTCAGTTGAAATCGCGGTCACTGCCATGCTAAAGGATAAAAAGGAGTTGTCGCTAGCAACATGCGATGAGATACGCTCATGGCCAGGTGTAGACGCGGGTTCCGACGAAGGAAGGAAGGGCGCATCCTTCCCGCTGTCGGGCTTGGGTAAGCTGGGGCTTCCCGTTTTCCAAGTTGACATAGTTCCGGCGGGAGGGCCTCCGCCCGGTGGTTTCCACCATCCTTACGCTAATTTTATTGCCTACTGCTCATGCGAGTCGACTCGAGACGAGTTGAATCCTTTTATGGGTACTCTCGCTTATCCAGACGCTGGAAAATGCGTGGAGATCGGAAAATGTGCTCGTTGCTGCAGGATTGAACGCAGCTGCTATCGCGGCATAAACCAAGCCATGGGGGGTTCTGAAGAGAGATTTTACGTTAACAAAACTCTGATACACCGCCAACTCCACGGCCTTGATTGACTTGCCCGTTTCCACGGTCGTAGCATTTGGCGCTAGTGAGCGGTCAAACCACATAAATAAGTTTGCTACAGGGTGCCACAGTGTTTTTTCAATGCTTTATGGTGCTACAGGGTGCCAGATACCCCTGTTATGGTGCACGGTAAGACACGTTTTAAGGGACAAAACACGAAACCCACGAGGGTTCTTAATGAAAATAGTCCGCTGGCTCGTTGCCATTGCTAAGAAGTGGCGTGATGACTGGAAGTACAGGCAGGAACTGAAAGCTCTGACAGGCGACCTCGTTAGCACTTTGTTGGCAGCAAAGTTTCAGGCTACAGTTTTGATCATGAAATACGCACTCGCATACGACAAGACGGAGTACGGTCTTAAGAGCGCCTAACAAAACCCGGGGAGGGGGCTATTGTGCCATCCTTAGCGCACGGGCTGCGGCGCATCTAGCCGCGAAAAACTCCGTCCAACGTGGCATTCAGGGGTTTGAACTCCAGCGATTTGCCTTGACAAAAGCCGTTTTGAGAATAGAGTTGTCTCGCCCGGCCCTACCCGCTCCTCTCTACCGTGCTTCGACTGAGCGGCCCCTGGGCTTCCAGCCCACACGCAGAGGAGGCAAGATGAAATCCAGAACAGTGACGTGCAGTACCGCGATAACCTTTATTTGCCGCGCTCGCGACCCAGCTAGGTTGTCGCGCACACCGACTGTAACTCACATAAGTTTAAGTGTCATTGTTAATGAGAAAGGAACAAGACCATGAGACAACGATTTTTGGTTCTAGCCTTAGCCCTGGGTTTGCTCGTGTTTTTACCGCATGCCGCATGGGCGCAGAACGCCCATGGTAACCACGATCCCTATCTGTTCCTTTTGGGCGTACCGCCGATCGCGGGTCCCGATGTTGCCACCGCGCCCGACGGAAGCACCGTCAGCATCACGGGTACGGGCTCGTTCAAGGCTGGTCCGGACAAAACGGCAAGCGGAGGAGGCAGTTACACGATTACTGACTCCGCTGGAAATACGGTAGCGTCGGGCACGTGGACAGTGATTAGAATCCTTGGCTTTGTGGATTATGGCAATGGTACGCCACAGGGAACGCCGCCAAGCTTCCACGGTGGCCAAGCCCTGTTAGCGGTCAGCCTATCCGGGATCGGAGATGGGGTACTGATTATCAATTGCCTGCTCGGCTCGCCCCCTGCTGGTAAACATGAGGGCCTTAGACTCGTGCTCCGCAATGGGTTGAATTTTAACAAGGCCGCGGGTGGCGAAAATCTATTCATCACGCCGTAATCACGTCTCGGCACACGGGCGCCCGCGGGCATGACCATTCGTGGGTCCTCTTTGGGCACGCCTTTAGTGGCCTTGCGTGTGGCCGCGAAAGCGCCGTCTGACGTGGCATTCAGACTGTACACCCCTGGAGCCGCTAGTGAATCAGCTGTGCAACAGCGCCGTAGATACCTTCGCCTGTTTCTCCCGAAAGAGCGTAGGCCCTGCCTAGTTGCAAATGCGCCAGGGCGCCGATGGGCTCACTCCGGACGACGCCGGGGTGGTCGAGAATCTTCTGAAACTCAGCGGCAGCTGCCGTGCCTTGCTTCGCTCCCAGATACACCTCGCCTCGCAGGTACACCGGCTAAAGAACAAAATTCAAAGTCGCAAGATTACTACCCAGTTCGTAGGGGGTTGCCGGAGCAAGCGCCTCTATGGCCTTGCCAGCATCGCTCCGCCAAAGCAAAGTGGCTGCATGGATGACAGGCAAATAGTTTGATTGCACAATCGTGTTTTCCGATGCCGTTCAGGAAGCCTTTCTGAAGGCTTTTCGGAAGCTGGCGCAATTCCAGGAGAAGTCCCAATTCTCGACCTGGCTAATTCGGATCACGGTCAATGAGTCGCTGATGAAGTTGCGAAAGCGGCGTTCCATCAGGGAAGTATCCGTTAAGGAGGAATTACAGGGCGAAGAGCACACGGCTCCTGTCGAAGTGGCCGATTGGGCCCCAAATCCTGAGGAACTCTACTGTAGATCTGAATTACGAAATATCTTGAGAAACGAATTGCAAGAGTTGCTGCCGAGCTTAAGGGTGGTCTTCGTATTACGTGACGTTGAGGGGCTTTCGATTGAGGAGACGGCAGAAGCGCTGGAGTTGACTCCCGTAGCGGTCAAGGCAGGGTTATGGCGGGCTCGCCTACGGTTGCAAGGACAGCTGAGCAAGTACTTCGGTATCGGAATGACACATAGCTGAACATTCCTCTGAGGTGAAAGGCCGCAGAAGGTCAAGGGAAGAAGACCGCAGCCGGACTTTGCAAAATGACGAGACTGAATCGCGCAAAGATTCCCGCTATCTTTCTAATCTGGACACAGAACACCAACCACATCTGCGCGAAATCAATGTACGAGCTCACTCACCTCGCACGAGTCGCAGCGCGTCAGCTACTACGGTGTCCTCTCGCGCCTTCTGCTGTCCAGTGCTGGGTGTACCAGGAATTTCGGATGTGTCGCCCTCGCCGGGGGCCAGAAACAGATTGCTCTCTAGACCATGTTGCTTCGTATAAAGCTCCCAGTAACGCCCGCGTGCAGCATAGAGCTCTTCGTGAGTGCCACGCTCCACAATTCGACCTTGCTCAACCACCAAAATCTGGTCCGCACGACAAATCGTTGACAAGCGATGCGCTATCACGAACGTGGTACGCCCGCGCATTAAATACGACAAACCTTCCTGGATCAGTTGCTCGGATTCCGAATCCAGGCTGGATGTCGCTTCGTCCAGAATCAAGATTCGTGGCTCCGCTAGGATTGCGCGGGCAATCGAGATACGTTGCCGCTGTCCGCCAGAGAGCTTCACTCCACGTTCGCCGACAATCGTGTCGTAATTATTGGGAAAATGTTCCGCAAATTCATCCACGCGCGCGATGCGGCAAGCCCGCAGCACTGCTTCTTCACTGGCCTCGGGCCGCGAAAATGCCACGTTATCGCGGATGCTTCCATCGAAGAGGAACGATTCCTGCAACACGACGCCGAGCTGCGTGCGGTAGGAATCGAGCCGCACCATACTTAGATCGACGTGATCTACCAAAACCGAGCCTTTGGTCGGGACATAGAAGGCCGAAACCAGCCCGATGATGGTGGACTTGCCTGAGCCTGACGAGCCGACCAAAGCCGTAACCGTTCCAGGGGAAGCCCGGAACGAGACGTCCTCGAGCACAGTGCGCGAACCGTCGTAGCTGAAGCTGACATTTTTAAATTCAATGTCACCGCGGATCTCGGGCAATGCGATTGTGCGGCTCGGATTCCGGTCCTCAGCAGGTTGCTTCAGAATTTCTTGTGTTCGCTCCAGGCCGGCGAGCGCTTCGGTAAGCTGGGTGCCGATCTGAACAATTTGCATCACCGGTGCGATCAGAAATCCCATAAAAAGGGTGTAAGTAAAGAATCCGCCTATCGTCAGTGATCCGGCGAGAATCTGCCGTGTTCCCACGAACATGATGACTGCACCAACCACGCCCAGCAGCACGCTTGCCGAAAGGCCCATCACAGAAGTGGCGGTGAGGGTTCGCATGACATTCTGTAGGAGCCGTAAGACTCCGCCTGAAAAAACCTTCTCTTCCCGCGTTTCGGCATGATAGGCCTTTACCACCCGAATCCCGCCGAGAGATTCCGCCAGACGCCCTGTCACCTCGGCATTGATCTTGCCTCGTTCGCGGAAAATGGGGCGGATGGTCTGAAAGGCCTTTTTTAGGGCCAGCGCGAAACACAGCAGGAAGCCGAACGCCAGTATCGTCATCATCGAACTGATACGGAATAGAACCACCAGCGCAATACTTGCGGTGAGCAGTCCGCCCACAAGATCCACAAGGCCTGTGCCAATCAGATTGCGTACCCCTTCTACGTCACTCATGATGCGTGAGACAAGCACACCGCTCTTGCTGGAATCATGAAATGAAACTGATAATCGGCCGACGTGGGCCTGCACTCTTTGTCGAAGCTCGGCGATCAAACGCTGGGCGGCTTTCGAAAGCAGTTGCGTCAGTGAGAACGACGTGATTCCTTGAATTGCGGTCGCGAGCAACACACCCAATATGAGTGGCTTCAGAAGATGCGTGTGTCGCTTGACAATGACGTTGTCTATGAGAAAGCGGGTTGAGTAGGGAAGTACTAGAGAGGCGATCCGGTTGATTACCATTAGGACGAACCCGAGCGCAAGTAAAGCTCGTCGTGGGCAGACGAGATCCCAGACCAGCGGCAGTACGGAGCGGAGTTTCGGACCTGAAGAACTGAGGGCTACGGGCGACCTCGAAGTAGACACCATCGTTTGTTATTTGATACTGCGCCATCACAGGGAGGCTCAATTTCCTGGACTGCATTTGAGCGCGTGAAAGAAATCTAGCGATGGTTCGAGGATGGCTGTTCAATAAGTCGAAAAGGGCAATTCCCCGAACCTTCTTTGCTGGGAGTTTGTGTATGTCGTGCGGAAGTCATCGTCAACCCTCGTTGTTCAGAAACTAGGCTGGGCCAACTACCGAGTAGCCAGGCCGCCTTTGCGGCCGCCCGGCCCTCTTCAGAACTGGGGTGAAGGTTTCCCTTCACCCCAGCTCAAGCCGCGCTGGACCGCCTTTGGTCGCGTAGGTCGAATCCGGGTCCGTCGTGCTCGGAGTAACTTCCGTGCGGGCTGGTTGCCGGCAAGTCATTGATGTCAGTGCCTATTGTAGCGGACGACTGGAACGTCAAATGGGTGCGTCTTGAAAGTCTTCTGCAGGTCTCCAATGGCCGCGTTCATGTGGCCTTCAGGGCAAAGATGACATAAGGATGTTTTTGTGATTCGAAAATACGCAACTGGAACCATCTATCCGAATACTCCGCGCTGTGGTTATTTCTATACGAAGCGACATGAGACTCTCTTGGTGCGCCGCAATGCTTCACGGTGTGCCGTTGCTGTGCCACTTGTCGCC
>Ga0075423_10001157_pt1 | contig 22778 bp, 21 predicted proteins | sample SoiMethybrSBSTD2_FD_80114 | JGI IMG/M metagenome (GOLD analysis project Ga0075423, IMG submission 80114) | Bulk soil microbial communities from a Populus tree surrounding site in Tennessee, USA - Soil MetaG P. TD hybrid SBSTD2 | ecosystem: Environmental > Terrestrial > Soil > Tree plantation... | reverse complement strand
CGTCCTTGATGTTCTCGCGCTACGGCGTGGACCTGCTCCGCCGCATGGTCGCGCTCCAGGGCGTGGCCGGTGACCCCGCCGTGCAGGGCTACGGCGTGGTGCTGTCGTGGACCAAGCCGGGGACGGACAAGCCCGGCATGCAGCCCGTGAACGAGTCGCTGGTGTTCTGGGTGGACAAGGCGGTGGCCCAGGGCTATCTGGCCCGCCGCGTCTCCGCCGCCGATCTGACGAGCCGCGCCCGCTACACGATGTTCGACGGCATCGAGGAGCAGGGGCGGCTGCCGCTCGAGGTGTGGGAGGACAACTTCACCAAGACGTTCCAGATCAAGGACTATCAGCTCGCCAAGGGCGTGACCTGCAACTGATCGCCCTGCGCTGATTCTTCTACCCAACGCTCACCCCTCACCCCGATCTCTCTCCCCTCCCAGGGGGAGAGGGCAGGTGAGGGGTGAGCAAGGGTGAGGACGGCGTCGCCGGTCGAGACCTACCAGAGCTCCTTCGAGGCGATCCGCGCCCCCTCGGCCAGGCTCGCGAGCTTGGCCCAGACGATGTCGGGATCGACCGCCGCCTGCCCCACCCAGGTGCCGAAGCCGCAGTCGGTGCCCGCGATGACGCTCTCCCGTCCCACCAGCTTCGCGTAGCGGGTGATCCGCTCCGCCACCAGCAGCGGGTGCTCGATGAAGTTGGTGGTGGAGTCGATGACGCCGGGAATGATGGTCTTGCCCGCGGGAATCTTGACGCGCTCGAACACGCGCCACTCGTGCGCGTGGCGGGGATTGGCGCCCTCGAACGACACCGCGGTGGCGCGGGCCGCCAAGACGAGATCGATGATGTCGCCCAGCGGGACGTCGAAGTGGTGCGGGCCCTCGTAGTTGCCCCAGCACACGTGCATGCGGATCTGCTCGGGCGGCACGTTCGCGAGCGCGTGGTCGAGGGCCTCGATGTGCAGGCGCGCCTTCTTCCGGAACTCCGGGAGATCGAGATCCGCGTACTGGATGTGGCGGCCCATGCCGAGGTCGGGGCAGTCGATCTGGAGCACGAAGCCCGCGCGCGCCACCGTCTCGTACTCGTGCTTCATGGCGTCCGCGATGGCGGCGAGATAGGCCTCCTGGGTGGGGTAGTGGTCGTTCCTGAAGAAGAGCGAGATCACGCCCGGAGAGGCGGCGGTGAGGAAGCGCTCGCGCCCGCCCGCCGCGCCGGCCGCCTGGAGATTGGCCACGTCGGTGGCCGCGGCGGCGGCGTCGCGCACCGCGATGGGCGCGGTGCACGCGGGGGTCTTCCGCCGCGCGCGGCCGGGATCGCCGAACACCCGGCGCGCCATGCCCGGGAAGTCCACGAGGTCGCGATACGTGAGGGGATGACTCTCGCCGCCGAAGCCCGAGAGCCGGTCCTTCACGTACGTGGCGTAGCTCGGCTTGCTGTACTCGCCGTCGTCGATCACGTCGAGGCCGGCGGCGACCTGGCGGCCGACCACGTCGGCCACCGCGGCCTTGATGCGCGCGGCGAGGGCCGCCGTGTCCACCGGCACGCCGTCCTCCTTGGCGAACATCACCTTGGTGAGGTCGTCGGGACGGGGCAGGCTCCCGGTATGCGTGGTGAGGATGCGCTCCGTGCTCCGTCGCATCGCCGTCTATCTCCCGTTGATCATCGCTGGTTGGAGAGGACGAGGGTGCCCGCCGCCGAGAGCATGCCGCCCATGCCGTTCACGAGGGACAGCGTGCAGCTCGGCACCTGGCGCGCGCCGCATTCGCCGCGTAGCTGCCGGGTGGACTCGATGATGGGGAAGATCCCGTACATGCCGGTGTGGGTGTAGGACAGCCCGCCCCCGTTGGTGTTGATGGGCAGCGACCCGCCCGGCGTGGAGCGCCCCTCCTCGAAGAAGTGCACGCCCTCGCCCCGCTTGGCGAAGCCGAGAGACTCCAGCATGATGGGCGGCCCCGAGGTGAAGGCGTCGTAGAGCATGATGTGGTTGAAGTCCTTGCGGTCCACGCCCGCCATGGTGAAGGCCTTCTCGCCCGACAGGCGCGTGGCCTCGCTGAAGGTGAGATCCCGCATCTGGGTCACCATCACGTGCTCGGTGGCCTCGCCGGCGCCGCGCACGTAGACGGGCTTCTTCGCGCAGTCCTTCGCGCGGTCGGCGCGCGTGAGCACGACCGCCCCGCCCGCGTCGGTGACGAGGCAGATGTTGAGCAGGTTGAAGGGGTAGCAGACCGGCCGCGAATTCAGGACGTCCGCCACCGTGATGGGCTCGCGGTTGCGCGCCTTGGGATTCAGCGCCGCCCACTTCCGCGTGGACACCGCGACCTGCGCCCACTGCTCCAGCGTGGTGCCGAACTCGTGCATGTGGCGCGTCGTGATCATGCCGAAGTAGGTGGGCGCCCCCGCGAAGCCGTAGGGGATCTCGAACTGCCCGGAGAGGCTGGTGTCGCGGCTGCGGGTGACGCCCACGCCGGAGCGCCCGGACTCGCCGTGGGAGATCACCGCCACGTCGCAGAGCCCGTGGTGCAGCGCGGCCACCGCGTGGCCCACCATCATGATGAAGGAGCAGCCGCCCACGGTGGTGCCGTCCACGTAGCGGGCCGTGATGCCGAGGGCCTCACCGAGCAGGGACGGCGAGTGCTGGCCCGCGGTGAAGATGCCGTCCACGTCCTTGACCTTGAGCCCGGCGTCCCGCACCGCATTGGTGATGGCTTCGAGGTGCAGGGCGAGCTGGCTCTTGTTCGGGAGGATGCCGATCTCGTCGCTCTCGTCGACGCCGACGATGCACGCGGTGTTGGCGAGCTCTCGCATCACCGGCCTCCCGCCGCGCCCGCCGGCTTGAAGAGCGGCAGCGTGAACTCGTCGTTCAGCTTCTCGTAGACGACCTCGACCGGCATGTCGCAGCGGATCTGCTTCGGATCCGGCGCGATGCCCACGAGGTTCGACATGAGGCGCGGCCCTTCCTCGAGCTCCACCATCGCGAGCACGTAGGGCGGCTTCACCTTGAAGGCCTTGTTGAGCGGTTGATGCGAGATCTCGAACGAGAAGAGCCGCCCGCGCCCGCTCGACTGGATCCAGCCCATCCGGCGCGACGCGCAGCGCGGGCATACGATGCGCGGATAGAAGAAGCAGTGGCCGCAGTCCTGGCACTTGGGCAGCATGAGCTTGCCCTCGCGCAGACCATCCCAGTAGGGCTTGGCCTCCGGCGTGATCGGCTGGGGCAGGGGACGCTCGAGCTCGGCGGGACTCATCGGGGAGACGGCTCCTTTCGCTCGGATTGGCTGGAGACCCGCCGAGAGTAGACGGAGAGTCCCCGGCCCGTCAAGGCGGCCACTGTGTTACCGTCATCCGGTCTCCGATGACCAGGCGCCTCGCGCTCGCGCTCCTCGTCGCGCTCCACGCCGCGCCCGCCGGCGCGCAGGAAGCCGGCGGGACCCTCGTGCTCACCGGGAATCATCCGCGCGACGTCTACGCTGCGGCCGGACAGATCGACTTTCCCGGCGAGGCGGAGGCGGACGTAGTCGCCGCCGCCCGCGCGATGACGGTGACGGGATTGATCCGGGGCGATCTCGTGGTCCTGGCGTACCGCCTCCTGATCGCGGGCCGCGTGCTCGACGACGTCCGCGCGGCGGCGCGCGTGGTCAGGCTCGAGGGCGAGGTGGGCGACGGCCTGCTCGCCGCCGCCGAGGTGGTCCGGCTCACCTCCGCGTCACGCGTGGGCGGTATGGCGTGGATCGCCGCCCGGCGCGTGGAGCTCGCCGGCCGCGTGGGCGGCGATGTGCGCGCCGCCGCCGCGCGCGTGCGGATCGCGGGGACGCTGGAAGGTGACGTGGTGCTGGCCGCGCGCGACATCGAGATGCTGCCCGGGGCGCGCATCGCCGGGAACCTCACCTACTGGAGCAGCCAGGAGGCGCGTATCGCGCCGGGCGCCCAGGTGGCCGGCCGAGTGGAGCGGCGCCAGCCAGAGTTCCTCGACCGCGCGGGGCGCGTGCTGACCATCCTCGGCATCGTCACCCGCGTGGTCTTCGTGCTCAACCTCTTCGTCGCCGGCGTCATCCTCTTCTTCCTGTTCCCGCGCCTCACGATCTCGGCGGCCGCGACGGTCGGCCACCGGCCGTGGGCCAGCCTCGGCATGGGGCTCGCCGTGCTCGTCCTCACCCCGCTGACCGCGATGTCGCTCATGCTCACCGTCATCGGGATCCCGCTCGCCCTCACCCTGGTGTGGCTCTACTTCGCCGCCCTGCTGCTGGGCTTTCTCACCGCCGCGTTCTACCTGGCGGAGGTGGTGCTCCGCGTCCTCCGCCGCGCCACCCGTCCACCGCGCGGCGCGCGCATCGCCGCCCTCGCCGCCGTCCTCGTCGTGCTCGCCTCCGTGCGCTTCGTCCCCATCGCCGGGCCGCTCGTCCTCGCGCTGCTGCTGATCGCGGGCGTGGGGGCCTGGACGCTACGCCTCAGCCGGGGGTATGCCGGCATTCCGGAGGAAGAAGGAGCCCGCCCATGACCGTCTCCGCGCTCGAGATCACCACGCGCTCCCTCGTGCTCGACGGCCGCCCGTTCGGCGACGCCGGACCGTACGAGAAGATCGCCGGCATCATCCGCTTCGAGACCGACCCCGTGCTGCCCATCAACCGCGCGGTCACCGATCTCGAGCTGGCGCCGCGCAACGCCGCGGGCCGCGTCGAGTCGTGGGCCGATTTCTATCTCCTCCAGCCCGTGGATCCCGCGCGGGCCCGCCGCCGCCTCGTCCTGGATGTCCCCAACCGCGGGCGCAAGATCGCCCTCGCCATGTTCAACAGCACGCCGCGCGCGGCCGACCCGACCACGCCGGAGGACTTCGGCAACGGCTTCCTGATGCGGTGGGGCTACACGGTGGCGTGGGTCGGCTGGCAGCTCGACGTGCCGCGCCGCGACGGATTGATGGCGCTCAGCGTGCCGGCGGCGCGGGGAGCCTCCGGCCCCCTCAGCGGGCGGGTCCGCTGCCAGTGGCGGCCGAACGCCCGCGTGGACACGCTGCCCCTGGCCGACCGCTACCACATCCCGTATCCCGCCGCCGACCTGGACGACGCGGAGGCCGAATTGACCGCGCGCGAGCACGCGGGCGCGCCGCGTGTGGCGGTGGCCCGGACGGCTTGGCGCTTCGCGCCCGACGCGTCCCATCTGAACCTCCCGGGCGGCTTCGAGCCCGGCCGCATCTATGAGCTGATCTATCGCGCGCAGGATCCCGGCGTGGCGGGACTCGGCCTGCTCGCCGTCCGCGATACCGCGGCGTGGCTGCGCTGGGGCGCGGCCGCCGCGGGTAATCCCGCCGCCGGCCGGCTCGACCGCGCCTACGCGTTCGGCGTCTCGCAGACCGGCCGCTTCCTCCGCCACCTCCTCTATCTCGGGCTCAACGAGGACGAGGCGGGGCGCGAGGTGTTCGACGCCTTCATCCCCCACGTGGCCGGCGCGCGCCGCGGCGAGTTCAACATGCGCTTCGGGCAGCCCTCGCTGAATGCCACCACCAGCGTCGGCAGCCTGTTCCCCTTCAACGATGCCGAGCAGCGGGACCCCGTTGCCGGCCTGCGCGATGGGCTGCTGGCGCGCCTCGACGCCCGAGGCCGCCGGCCCAAGATCTTCACGATCAACACCTCGGCCGAGTATTGGCGCGGCGACGCCTCGCTGGTGCACATGGACGTCGAGGGCACGGTCGACGTGGAGCCTCCCGCGCACGTGCGCGTCTACCTCTTCGCGGGCACGCAGCACACGCCGGGGGCGCTGCCGCCGCCCGCCGCCGATCCCAACACCGGCGACCGCGGACGGGCGCCCTTCAACACCGTGGATTACGCCCCGCTGCTGCGCGCCGCCCTCGTCAATCTCGATCGCTGGGTGACCGACGGCGTGGCGCCGCCGGCCTCATCGGTGCCGCGTCTGGCCGACGGCAGCGCCGTGACCGCGGAGTCGACCGCGCCCGCGTTCGCGCGCATCCCCGGCGCGCGGTTTCCGGATCGGATCAGCCGGCCCGTGCGCCTCGACTTCGGGTCGGACTGGGCGCGCGGCATCGCCTCGGTGCTCCCGCCCAAGGTGGGCGCGCCCTATGTCACCCACGTCGCCGCGGTGGACGGCGACGGCAACGAGCGCGCGGGGATCCGGCCGCTCGAGCTGCTGGCGCCCCTCGCCACCTTCACGGGGTGGAATCTTCGCCATCCCTCGCAGGGCGCGCCGGGCGACCTCATGAGCATGATGGGCTCGACGTTCCCGTTCGCACGGACGGCGGCGGAGCGCGAGCAAACCGGCGATCCGCGCCCGTCGCTGGGCGAGCGCTACGGCTCGCGCGCCGCCTACCTCGATCGTGTCGCGGCGGCCGCCGGCGAAGCGGTGGCCCGCCGGCACCTGCTCGCGGAGGACATTCCGGCCGTGGTGTCCCGCGCGGGCGCCCTCTGGGACCTCATCCACGCCGGCCTTGGAGACGCCTGAAGAAGACGATCACAGCTTGTTGAGGCCGTTCAGCGCGGCGACCTTGTAGGCCTCGGCCAGCGTCGGGTAGTTGAAGACGGTGTCGCGGAAGTACTCGATGGTGCCGCCCAGCGTGAGCACGGCTTGGCCGATGTGGACGATCTCGGAGGCGCCCTCCCCGATGACGTGGACGCCCAGCACCTGCCGCGTCTCGGGATGGAAGAGCAACTTGAGGAACCCGATGTCGTCGCCGATGATCTGCCCGCGCGCCAGCTCCGCGTACTTCGCCACGCCCACCTCGTACGGGATGCGCGCCTTGGTGAGCTCCTGCTCCGTGCGGCCGACCATGGAGATCTCCGGCACGCTAAAGACGCCGTAGGGGAGCAGCTCGGGACGGCTCACGCAGGGCAGGCCGAACATGTGACAGGCGGCGAGGCGGCCCTGCTCCATGGAGGTGGAGGCGAGCGCGGGGAAGCCGATCACGTCGCCCGCCGCGTAGATATGGGGCACGCACGTCTGGTAGGTCCCGTTGACGGGAATGCGCCCGCGCGTGTCGACCTGTATGCCCACCACATCGAGGTCGAGGGTGTCCGTGTTCCCCTGGCGGCCCACCGTGTAGAGGAGCGCGTCGCCGGGCACGGTCTTGCCGCTCTCGAGGCGGGCGACGACTCGCCCGCGCGTGTCGTGCTCGACGCCGATCACGGTCTCGCCGAGCCGGAAGGTGGCGCCCTGGCGCCGCATGTGATACGAGAGCGCCTCGATCATCTCCTGGTCGAGGAAGTCGAGGATGGTCGGGCGCTGGTCGATCACCGTCACGGTGCTGCCGAGCGCGGTCAGCATGGAGGCATACTCGAGGCCGATCACGCCCGCGCCCACCACGATCATCTGCTTGGGCAGGCCCTCGGCGCCGAGGAGCTGGTCGGAGTCCATGGCGCGCCGGCCGTCGAGGGGGATGTTGGGGCTGCGCGCGGGGCGCGTGCCGCAGGCGATGAGGATCTGGGCGGCATGAACGATGGCGCGGCCGCTCGGGGTCTCGACGTCCAGGGCGTGCGGGTCGGCGAAGCGGGCGGTGCCGTCCACGATCTCGATGCGGTTGCGCTTGAGCTGGGTCCGCACCACCTCGGTTTCCCGCTCGAGCACCGTGCGCACGCGGGAGGCGAGGTCGGCGACCGAGATCTGTTCCTGCAGCGTGTAGTCGCGCCCGTAAAACGAGCGCTGCCGGAAGCCGGAGAGATAGAGGATGGCTTCGCGAAGGGCCTTGCTCGGGATCGTGCCGGTGTGGATGCAGGCGCCGCCGATCATCTCGCGCCGGTCCACCACCACGACGCGCTTACCGAGCTTGGCGGCGGCCACGGCGGCCTTTTGGCCGGCCGGGCCGCTTCCGATCACCGCGAGATCGTAGACGTTATCGGCCATTCTCATTCCCTCGTGGCGAGGTGTTGGGCGCCCGCTGAGTATATCCGAGGACCGAAGGCCCTACGCGAAGCGCGCATTACTTCTTGACTATTCCGATGTAGATACGTAGTATCGGGCACGCCATGAGGAGTATGCGCGCTAAGTCTCTTCGATGTCAGGCCTGTTCCGAGGTCTTCGCCGACTAGGGCCGCCCGAGTTATACGCGTTCCCAGGAGGCCGGGACCCGTCCCCGGCCTTTTTGTTTCGACACAGGAGGAGCCGCCTTTGAGCCAGGACACCGTGCCCGTCGCCACCGCGCCCGAGACCAAGGCCCAGCGAGCCGAGCGCCTCAAGCGAACGCTCAATCCCTGGGCGGCGTTCGCCGAGATCGAGCGCTTCGCCCGCGAGGGGTTCGACGCCATCCCAGCCGAGTGGCTCAATACGTATTTCCGCTGGTGGGGACTCTACACCCAGGGCGACGGGGTGGGCGCAGTCGGCGGCAAGGGCGGCGAAGGCAAGGCCGTCCGGTACTTCATGCAGCGCATCCGCATCCCCAACGGGATCCTGACCGCGCCGCAGCTCCGCGCGATCGCGCATCTCGCCGAGCGCTATGCCCGCGGGGTGGCCGACATCACGGTGCGGCAGAACATCCAGCTCCACTGGGTGGAGATCGAGAGCCTGCCGGCGATCGTGCGGACCCTGGACGCGGTGGGCATCACCACGCTGGGTACCTGCGGTGACGTCACGCGCAACATCACGGGCTGTCCGCTCGCCGGCGCCGACGCGGACGAGATCGCCGACACCTCGGCGCTGGTCCAATCGGGCACCGCCATGCTCAACGGCGCCGCCGAGTTCTACAACCTGCCGCGCAAGTACAAGGTCACGATCACGGGCTGCCGGGTCTGGTGCTCGTATCCCGAGATCAACGATGTCGGCCTGACCGCTCTGCGGCATCCCGACACCGGGGAGGTCGGCTTCTCGCTGCGCGTGGGCGGGGGCCTCTCCACCGAACCGCACCTGGGTCCGCGCCTGAACGTCTTCGTGCCGTGGGATCGGGCGCTCGCCGTGCTGAAAGCGGTGACCGAGCTCTTCCGCGATAGCGACGTGCTCCGGCAGCACCGGGAAAAGGCGCGGCTCAAGTTCCTCTTCCTCCAGCACGGCTGGACCGCCGCCCGCTTCCGCGAGGAGATCGAACGGCGCCTGGGCGCCCCGCTTCCGCCTGGCGTGCCGGAGACGCCGCCCGAGGACGTCTACCGCGACCACGTGGGCGTGCACCCGCAAAAGCAGCCCGGGCTCTTCTCCGCCGGCGTGTCCATCGCGCGCGGCCGCATCACGCCGCACGAGATGCGCGCCGCCGCCGCCCTCGCCGAGCGGCACGGCTCGGGGGCGCTCCGCACCACGCACATGCAGAACCTGGTCGTGCTCGACGTCCCGCGGGCGAGCCTCACGGGCCTGCTGGGCGAAGCCGAGGCGGCGGGCCTGGCGCTCGAGGCCTCATCGTTCCGGCGCGGCACCGTGGCCTGCACGGGGAGCGAGTTCTGCAAGATCGCGCTCACCGAGACCAAGGGCTTCGCCGCCCGGCTGGTGGAGGAGCTCGAGGCGCGGCTGCCCGGATTCGATCGGCACCTGAAGCTTCACGTGACTGGCTGCCCCAACAGCTGCGGCCAGCACTGGATCGCCGACATCGGCCTCGAGGGCAAGAAGATCCGCGGGCCGGCCGGCTTCGAGGACGCGTACTACTTCTGCGTCGGCGGCGGGCTGGGCGCGCGCGCGACGGTGGCCCGGCCGATCGGCTTCCGGGTGCCCGCGCGGGAAGCGGCGGACGCCATCGAGCGGCTGCTCCGCGCCTATCTGGCCCTGCGCGCGCCCGGTGCGACGTTCCACGAGTTCACCGCCGCGCATACCGACGACGAGCTGCGCGCCCTCCTGGCGGGCGGCATGGTCCCCGCGGTGGCGCGGGATCTGCCCGCGGCCGCGACCCCTCACGGCATCGAATGAGCGCGCGCTATCCCATCGTGCTCGACGTGACAGACCGCCTCTGCCTGGTGGTGGGCGGCGGCTCCATCGCCGAGGGCAAGGTGCGCGGGCTGCTCGCGGCCGGCGCGCGCGTCACCGTGGTGAGCCCCACGCTCACCCCCGCGCTCGCCGCGCTGGCCGCCGACGGCCGCATCGCACATCACGCGCGGGCCTATGCCGACGGCGATCTCGAGGGCGCGGCGCTGGCCCTCGCCGCCACGGGCGATCGCGCGGTGAGCGCCGCCGTGCTCGCCGAAGGCCGCGCGCGCGGCGTCTGGGTCAACTCCGCCGATGATCCGGAGCGCTGCGATTTCTTCCTCCCCGCGGTGCTACGGCGCGGCGCTCTCGCCGTGGCCGTCTCGACGGGCGGCGCCAGCCCCGCGCTGACCCGGGCCCTGCGCGACGAGCTGGAGGAGCACCTCCCCGCCGAGCTCGGCGACCTCGTGGACGTGGTGACCGAGGTGCGCCGCGACCTCCGCGAGCGCGCGGTGCCGGTCACCGCGGAGGCGTGGAGCGGCGCCCTCCACGACGAGCTCGCCCGGCTGCGCTCGGCCGCGCCGCGCGAGCTGGTTCGCGCGCGGCTGCTCGAGCGTCTGGACGCGCGATGAGCGTCGTGGGCCGCGTTGCGCTCGTGGGCGCGGGGCCGGGCGATCCGGGCCTCCTGACCGTGCGCGGCCTCGCGCTGATCCGCGCCGCCGACGTCATCGTGCACGACCGGCTGGTGAACCCCGCGCTGCTCGAAGAGGCCCCGCGGGCCGAGCGCATCGACGTGGGCAAGCGGCCGGGCGTCCATACCGTGTCGCAGGCCGAGATCAACGCGATCCTGATCGCGCAGGCGCGGCGCGGGCGCCTGGTGGTGCGGCTGAAGGGCGGCGACCCCTTCGTGTTCGGCCGGGGCGGTGAAGAGGCACAGGCGCTCACCGCCGCCGGCATTCCCGTCGAGGTGGTGCCCGGCGTGAGCTCGGCGATGGCGGCGCCGGCCGCGGCGGGCATTCCCGTCACGCATCGTCGCCTGGCCGCGTCCTTCGCGGTGGTTACCGGCCAGGAAGACGAGACGAAGACGCGACCCGCGGTCGACTGGGGCGCGCTCGCCCACGCGGTGGACACCCTGGTCGTGCTCATGGGCAGCCGTGCGCTGCCGGACATCGCGCGCACCCTGATCACGCACGGCCGCGCGCCGGAGACTCCGGTGGCGCTGATCCACGCGGCGACGACACCGCGTCAAGTCACGGTTACGACGACGCTCGCTGCGCTGGCGGATCCTGGGGCGGCGCCGTCGCTGCCCGCGCCCGCGGTCGCGGTGATAGGCGATGTGGTATCGTTGCGCGCGTCCCTCGGGTTCGCGGATCTCACCGCCGCCATTGGACGAGGAGCCCTCGCATGAATCGACGTCACGTCCTCAAGCTCGGTCTGGTCGCTGGCGGCACGTTCGCAGTGGGAGGGTTGGCGCGCCTCGGGACGCGCCCGGCGGCGGCGCAGATCGGCGCCGTCCCCACCGTGGACCGGCTCGTGCTCACCAATGTCGTGGACAACATCTACGACGTCTTCGCGAAAGCGGGGCGGCTCGACACGATCACCATCCAGCGCACGCCCCTCGGTCCCGCGCCGCTGCTCGCCGAGCACGGGCTGGCGTATCACATCGAGTCGCATCGGGGGTCGGAGCGCCGTGAGATCCTGCTCGACTTCAGCCTCACCGACATCAACCTCTTCAACAACTACAAGTCGCTCGGCGTGAACCCGCAGGCGGCCGACGCGCTCGTCCTGAGCCACGGCCACATGGATCACTACGGCGCGCTTCCCGTGCTCGCTCGGGTGGGGCAGGGCAAGTGGAAGCCCGGCGTCACCGTGTACGCGGGCGGCGAGGACACCTTCTGTCATCGCGTCGTGGTCACGCCGGGCGGTCGGATCGACCAGGGGCGCCTCGACCTCGCCGGGCTCGAGGCCCAGGGGCTTCGCGTGGCGATCGCGAAGCAGCCCACGATCGTCGCGGGCCATGCCTTCACCTCGGGCCAGATCCCCCGCCTGACGGACTTCGAGCGTCCGCCCGCGGCGGCCCGCCTCGTCGCCGGACCCGCGGACTCCGCGTGCTCGATCGCCCACTTCGGGGTGACCCAGGTCGAGGTCAAGCCGGGCGACCTCGTGGCCGACATCTTCCAGGGCGAGCATGCCACTGCGTTCAACGTGCGCGACCGTGGGCTCGTCATCATCACGTCGTGCGGCCACGCCGGCGTGATCAACTCCGTGCGGCAGGTGCAGACGGCCACGGGGATCGCCAAGGTGCACGCCGTCGTCGGCGGCTTCCACCTGGCCCCCGCGCCCGACGAGATCGTGGCGAAGACGGTGGCGGAGCTCAAGACCATCAACCCGGACTACGTCATTCCTGCGCATTGCACCGGGCTCAACACGATCTTCGCCATGCACCGCGAGATGCCGGCCAAGCTCGTCATGCCGTCCACGGGAACGCGGGTACTCTTCGGCGCCTGACCGGCGCTTCGCCTCTCTCTCCCGCCACGCACCCCGCCGCGCGTGTCTGTACTATGGAATCGGACGAGACGCGCGCGCGGTGCACTCGAGGGCGGAGAGGCACGATCGGTGATCCACAGCTGGCCGGGGCGGCTGCTGGGCGTGACGTGCGCCTTGCTCCTGTGCGGCTGCTCGGTCACGTCCGTCGATGTCTATCCCACCAGCCCGTCGGCGACGACCCAGCTGCTCGTGTTCCGCGCGCTGGAGCGCGCGGTGGCCGAGCTGGACCTGGCCCGCCTGAAGGACCGAAAAGTGGTCATGGACGTCGTCTCGCAGCTCTACGACCATCGATTTGCCGAGACGTACCTCGAAACGTGGTTCCGCGCCCATGGGATCACGGTGGGCGGCGACAACCCGGATCTCCGGCTGCAGATCTACCTGCTCACGCTGGGGACGGACAAGGGCCAGAGCTTCATCGGCATCCCCTCCTTCCAGGTGCCGGTGCTCTCCGTCCCCGTGCCCGAGATCGCGCTCTTCAAGTGGGTGCGGAACCGCGGCCGCGCCGACGTGCGCATCTACGCCTTCGATCCGAAGACCGCCGAGTTCCGGGAGACCATCCCCGAGACGACGGGGCGGTCGAAGTTCGACGACTACACGATCCTCGTCATCGTGGGCTTCTCGGTCAGCGACGTGAACGATCCGCTGCCCGGAAGCCCCCCCGCCAAGGGGCACTGAGGGCGGCTCCCTCATCCTGCCGCCTCCCCCACGGGGACGAGCGTGGCGGGGTTAGTGTTCCTCCCAGGGCGATTGCCAGGCGCGCACGCCCTTGCCGAGGTCCTTCCACTCGCTGCCCGCGCGCTTGTCGAGGGTGCGGCCGAACTCGAGCGCCGGCGGCATCTTGAGATCGTGGCCCAGTGTCGTGGGGAAGAGGGCGGCGAGCTCCGAGGGCTCGAGACGGCGATTGGCCTCCAGGCGACGGATGGGCCGCGGCTGATCGAGCAGGGTGTAGCCGTAGCCGAAGGAGTGGAAGGCCTGGCCGTTCACGTGCGCGGCGGCGTCGCTGGCGAGGAACACGACCAGGGGGGCCACGTTGTCGGGATCGCGCTCCGTCCCCTTGGCCTGCTCGCTCGGCCACTTTCCGGTCTGCTCGAAGGTGGCGCGGCCCCGCGGGGTGGAGTCGATCATGCGGGTGGCGCCGCTGGGCAGGATGGCGTTGGCGGTCACCCCGTACTTCGCGAGCGCGTGGGCGGTGGACCAGGTGAGGCCGAGGATGCCCGCCTTGCCCGCGGCGTAGTTCGGCTGGCCGGGCGCGCCCAACGCCGACACCGACGACATGTTGATGATGCGGCCGCCCTTAGCCTCGCGCATGTGCACGGAGGCGGCGCGGATGGTGTTGAAGGTGCCCTTGAGGTGGACGGCGAGGACGATGTCCCACTCCTCCTCCGTCATGTTGAAGATCATGCGGTCACGCAGGATGCCCGCCACGTTCACGACGATGTCGATCTTGCCCCACGTCGTCACCGCCTGCTCCACCATCTCGGTGGCCTGGCGAAAGTCCGACACCGAGCCGAAGTTGGCCGCGGCGGTGCCGCCCGCCTTCTTGATCTCGTCCACCACCTGCTGCGCGGGCGCCTTGTCCGTGCCCTCGCCGCCGAGCGCGGCGCCCAGGTCGTTGACGACGACCCTCGCGCCCTCCTGCGCCATCGCGATCGCGATCCCGCGGCCGATGCCGCGTCCCGACCCCGTCACCAGCGCCGTCTTCCCGTCGAGGAGTCCCATCAGGCGTGCTTCTCCTTTCGTCCGTTGCCGCCGCGCTTCGCCGTCCTGTAGTCGCCGAAGCGGCTGTCGCGCTTCGTGAGCGCGTCCTTGAGATTGCGCCGGACTTCCTTCCGATACTCCACGGATTCAGCCTGGTGGAAGGCCAGCGCCTGCAGCTCGGTGCCCGCGCGGATGGCCGCGCGCATGCCCATGATCTCCATCGCCCGGTGGATGGAGCGCTTGTTGATCTGCTGGAGGGACGTCGGGATCTTGGCCACGCGCTCGGCGAGCTCGAGCACGGCGCCGTCGAGCTCCGCGGCGGGGAAGGCGCGATTGGCGAAGCCGATGCGGGCCGCCTCGGTCCCGGAGATCGGATCGCCCGTGAGCATGAGCTCCATCGCCCGCCGCATGCCCACGAGCCACGGATGGAACTGGGTGTCGGGCGGGCTCATGAGGCGCACCGGCGGATAGCCGATCTGCGCGTCCTCGGCGACGTAGACGAGGTCGCAGGCCGACGCCAGCTCGCTGCCCCCGGCCAGGCAGTAGCCGTGCACCTGGGCGATCACCGGCTTGGCGAGGTCCCAGATCTCGAACCAGCCGTGGACCACCTGGCGCGGCCAGGACCCGTCGCCCTCCGCCGTCGGATGCGGACGCCCCTGGGTCAGATCGGCGCCGAGGTCATAGCCCGCCGAGAAGCAGGTGCCCGCGCCGCGCACGATGGTGACCCGCACCGCGTCGTCGCGGTCGGCGGCGCGAAGCGCGTCGAACAGCTCCGTGCGCAGCTCGTTGCTGAGCGCGTTGCGCTTCTCGGGTCGATTCAGGGTCAGCCGCCGGACTAGCGGGCGCGGGGTGTCGACGGCGAGGACCCGGTAGGCGCTGGCGGCGGCGGCGCTCACGCGGGCTCCGGCGGGAGCGAGCCGAGGAAGTCGCCGACCGCGCGATCGAACGCCTCGGGCTGGTCGAGATTCGACGAATGTCCCGCGCCCTTGATGATCTCCAGCCGCGCGCCCGGAATCTTGCCCGCCATGTAGCGGCACGGCGCGAGGAAGGGCTCGTCCTGATCTCCGACGATGATGAGGGTCGGCACCGCGATGGTCGGCAGGGAGTCGATGACACGCGGACCGTCCTGCGCGAGCATGCCGCGCGCGGCGTTCGCCAGCCACTTGGCGGAGCGATGGCGCCGTACGGACTCGCGCATCTCGCGGCTCGACCCGGCCAGCACCTCGAGGCCCCGCGACTCCAGCTCGTCGGCGCGGCGGAAGGCGCGCTCGTTCCAGCCCGCGCGCGCCTCCGCGTTGCGATAGCCGGGCCCGGTGTCGCAGAGGACGAGCGCCCGCGTCATCTCCGGGTGCCGGGCGTGGAACGCCAGCGACATGTAGCCGCCGAGGGAGAGCCCGCCGATGATCGCACGCCGAATCCCGAGATGGAGGAGCAGCCCCCGCATGTCGCCGACGGTGAGCTCGGCGGAGTACTGCGCGAGATCGTCGGGGCTCTCGGTGTCGCCGTGGCCCCGCATGTCCCACGCGATCACGCGCCAGCGATCGGCGAGCGCGCGGCGCTCGCCGTCCCACATGCGCCCGGTGGCGCCGAAGCCGTGCGAGAGGAGAAGGGCCGGGCCCGCCCCGCTCTCGTCGTAGCGCAGCCGGACGCCGTTGACCGCCGCCGTCGCCACGTGCCGCTCCTACGAAGCGCCTGGCGGCGCGCCCGCGTCCCGCGCCACCGCGATCTCCTTCGACTGATCGCGCGAGCGCGTGGGGCTGATCACGATCTCCTCGATCACGGTGCGGGTGGGGAGGGTGACGCAGAGGAGGATGGCCTCGGCCACGTCCTCCGGCATCATCATGGTCGCGCGCGCGGCGGCGTCCGGGGGCATGGGCCGGTTGTCGAGGATGGGCGTGTCCACCTCCGCGGGCATGATGGTGGTGGCGCGGATGCCCTTGTCGCGGAGCACGGTGTGCACGTGCCCCATCATGTTGCGCTGCGCCGCCTTGGCCGCGCCGTACACCGAGCCGCCGATCAAGCCGGGGCGCAGCGCCGCGTAGGACGACACGGTGACGATGGTGCCCCCGCCGCGCTCGATCATGCTCGGCAGCACCGCCTGGGTGAGGAGGTAGGCGCCGGTGACGTTGACCGCCATCACCTTCTCCCACTCCTCGAGCCCGATCCAGCGGAGGTTACGCACCTTGCTGGAATGCCCAGCGTTGTTGATGAGGATGTCCACGCGGCCGAACTGGGCCAGCGTCCAGCGCGCGAGCTCCTGCGCGTCGGCGGGCTTGGCCACGTCCCCGGGATGCGCGACGGCCTGGCCGCCCGCGCCCGTGATCTCAGCCACGACGTCCTCGAGCGGCGGTTTCCGCCGCCCGCTGATGACCACGCGCGCGCCCTCGCTGGCGAGCATGAGGGCCGTGCAGCGGCCGATGCCGCTGCCGCCGCCGGTGACGATGGCGACCTTGCCGTCGAGTCGGGCCATGGCGCGCTCCTAGTAGCCGGGCAGCTTGCCGGCCTGCACGCCCGTCTTCTTCACCGCGGCGGCTTCCTCGGCGGCCCTCTGGGCGAGGAAGCGGCTGTCGCTGGCGAGCGTGACGAACTGGTAGCCGGCCGCGATCATCTTGAGCGCGTAGGCGGAGGTGTTGTTGTGAATGCCCGCCACCACCCCGTGCTTCTTGCAGGCCTCCACGATCTTCTGCTGCGCCTCCACCACCGGCGCGTCGGTCTGATCGAGCCGCGGCTTGCAGCCGAGCGCGAGCGAGAGGTCGGACGGTCCCACGTACACCGCGTCGACACCGGGCACGCTCAGGATGTCGTCGAGGTTCTTCATCGCCTCCGCGGTTTCGATCATCGGCATGACCACGATGTCGTCGTTGGCGTGGTCGCCGTAGTCCGCGCCCGCGTAGATGGAGGCGCGCACCGGGCCCCAGGAGCGATGACCGCGCGGCGGGTACTTGCAGTGCCGCACCAGCTCCTCCGCTTCTTCCCTCGTGTTGATCATGGGGCAGATCACCCCGTAGACGCCCGCGTCGAGGATTTTCATGAGCCGTGCGGGGTCGTTCCACGGCACGCGCGCCATCGGCACGGTGGGGGTGGTCGAGATCGCCTGGAGCATCGTCACCGCGACCTGGTAGTCGACGACGCCGTGCTGCATGTCCACCACCAAGGAGTCGAAGCCCTGATGGGCCATGACCTCGGCGGAAAAGGCGCTGGGGATGGCGAGCCAGCCGTTGACGACGGCGTCACCCTTCGCCCAGATCTTCTTGAGGGTGTTCTCTCTCACGGGGGTCTCCTTGGGGGAACGACCTGGGATGTCTCGGACCAGCGCACCCTAGCATGCGCGCCGGGGCGGCGGCAACATGACCCCGTACCCTCCTTCCCCGCAGGGGCGAGGGCAGGGCACGGGGGTCAGCGGCCGAGCGCGCGATAGGCGTCGCGCATGCGCTCCAGGCCCTCGGCGAGCATCGCGCGGGGCGACCCGAAGTTGAGCCGCGCGAAGCCTCGGCCGCCCGGCCCGAAGGTGACGCCGTCATTGAGGGCCACCCGTCCCTTCTCGAGGAAGAAGGTGAAGGGGTCCTCCCCGGAGATGCCGGCCTGCCGGAAGTCGAGCCACGCGAGATACATTCCCTCGGGCGGGTACACGCCGACGCCGGGGAAGTGGCGGCGCACGTAGTCCACCGTGAAATCGCGATTGGCCTCGAGATAGCGCATGAGCGCGTCGAGCCAGGGGCCGCCGTCCCGATAGGCGGCGAGGGCGGCGGCGAAGCCGAACACGTTCGGGTTCGCCACCAGGTCCACCTTGGCGGCCACGAACCGCTCGCGGAGCGCGGCATCGGGCACCACCGCGATCGCGCACTTGAGCCCGGCGAGATTGAACGTCTTGGACGGCGACATCAGCGTGATGGTGCGCCGCTCGACCTCGGGGCCGAGGGAGGCGATGGGCACGTGGCGGTGGCCCGCGAAGAGAAGGTCACAGTGGATCTCGTCGGCGATGATCCAGAGATTGCGGCGGAGGCAGATCTCCGCCATGCGCGCGAGCTCTTCGCGCGTGTACACACGCCCGGTGGGGTTGTGGGGATTGCTGAGGAGGAAGGCCTTGGTGCGCGGCGTGATCGCGCGCTCGAACACGTCCCAGTCCACCTCGTAGCGCCCGTCGGCGCGGCGGGCCAGCGGCGCCTCGTCGCGGGTCACCCCCATGTTGCCGGGGCAGCGCAGGATGGGCGGGTACACCGGCACCTGCTCGAGGAGGCCGTCGCCGGGGCTCGTGAAGATGCGCGCCGCCATGTTGAGGCCGGCGATCACGCCGGGGAGCATCACCACCGACTCCGGGCCCACGCGCCAGCCGTAGCGCTGCCCGATGCGCTCGGACGCCACCTCGAAGAACTCCGGCTCCTCGTACACGTAGCCGAACACGCCGTGGGCGGCGCGCTCGCGTAGCGCGCGCACCACCGGCTCGGGGGAGGCGAAGTCCATGTCGGCGACCCACAGCGGCAGCACGTCCTTGTCGTACTTCTTCCACTTGTTGCTCGCGGTGGATCGGCGATCGATGACGCGATCGAAGTCGAACTCGATGGACATGTCGGCCTCCCGGCCGCCTATACTGTGCCCGCAGTCCGGCTTTGTCCAGCAAACCGCTCACCCGAACGCGTGGAGGATGGCATGGCGTACCGCATCAATCACATTCATCTGAAGTCGCCCGATCCGCGTCGCACCGCCGACTGGTACGTGAGCGCGTTCGGCTTCACCATCACCAGCGACGAGACGCGCGTTTTCGGCGACCGCTTCATCCGCTGCGCCTCGCCGGACGGCGGGGTGAACGTGAATATCTCCGGCGCGCGGACGGGCGAGACGCTGGGGGCCGGCGACGCCAATCCCCATCACGGCCTGGAGCATTTCGGGCTCGACTCGACGGACATCGAGGCCGACATTCATCGCCTGGAGAGCCTCGGGGCGCGGAAGCTGGAGGGGCCGATCAACATGCCGAACGGCGGGCGCATCGCGTTCCTGCGCGGTCCGGACGACACGCGCCTCGAGCTGGTGCAGATGCCGGGCCGCGCCGCCGGCCACTGCTGCTGAGCGCCCCCGCGGCAGGCTAGGCGGCGCGACCCCGCGCCGCCCACGCGCGCGCGGTGAGCGGGATGCGTCCGTCCGGCTGCGCGGGGAGGCGGGCGCGGAGTCGCTCGCGCAGGGCGGCACGGCGATCCTCGTCGAGCGACATGCAGTAGCCGGGCGCGGGCCCCTGGCCGCCGAGGAAGGGGGTCCAGTAGTCGTCGAAGTCGCGGAACACCGTGGGCACCTCGAGGGCGCGCACCTCCACGTCGGCGATGCGGGCGTCGCGGAACAGCGCGGCGAGCGGCTCGGGCCGGCAGATGGGGAAGCGCCGGCCCTCGTCGAGTGGGAGCGCGGCGGGATCGAGGGCCCCCGCGGCGTCCCAGAAATGCCGCATGAGCTGCATGCCGCCCGCGTAGTCCCACACGTAGAGCGCCACGACCCCGTCCCGCCGGGTCACGCGGCGCATCTCCGCGGCCATCCGCGTGGGCGCGGGGACGAAGTTCAGCACCAGGCCCGAGACCGCGGCGGCGAACGCGCCGTCATCGAACGGCAGCGCCTGAGCGTCCCCCACGCGGAAGCTGGCGCGCGGGTCGGCCACCCGCGCCGCCGCGTGCTGGACGAAGCCGGCGGAGGCATCGACGCCCGTCACCGTCTCGGGCGCCGCGCGGTCGAGGATGGTGCGGCTGAGGGCGCCGGTGCCGCAGCCCACGTCCAGCCACCGCGCGCCCGGCGGCACCGCGAGCCAGTCGAGCAGCTCGGCGGCCACGAGCCGGCTCCAGCGGCCGACATAGGGCTCGTACGCGTCCCCGACCGCCCAGACGTCGTCGCGCGGGGCGCTCATGCCGCGGGCGCGAAGTCGCCGGGATGCGGCGGCCGGAAGAGGAGGTCGAAGGTCAGCCAGATCAGCTTGGTCACGGGATAGGTGACGATGGGCATGACGATGGTCCCGGCGATGCCGCCCCAGTAGAGGGCATCCCACGGCGGATTCGGCCACGTGAGCAGCAGCACGGCGAGCACGGCGCCCGCGAACAGCGTCTCGGCGGCGATGAGGTTGAACAGCATGGCGCCGATCCAGTAGTCGGGCTCGCCGCGGTCGAGGCGGAGCCGGCAGCGCGGACAGGTCGGCACCACCGTGACCCAGCGTCGGGTGATGCGGCCCGCGCCGCACAGGGGGCAGCGGAGCCGGAGCGCGCGCCACGCGCCGAGCACGGCGAGACGCGCCTTCGGCCCGCCGGTCCCGGGGATCGGCCTCGCCATGGCGCCACCGGTCAGCGCTTGTACTTGGTCGGCGCCTTCCGGGGCGGGAAGAAGATCGGCGTCGGCATGCGGCCGACCGGCACCTCGATCAGCACGGGCCGGTCGAGCTGGATGGCGTCGCGCACCAGCGCGCCCACCTGCGTGGGCTCCTTCGCGCGCATGCCGTGCACCCCGAAGGCGTCCGCAAGCTTCATGAAGTCGGGGTTGTGGAGCGCGGCGCCGTAGGCGCCGCCCCACGTCTCGTCGAGGTCGCGGGCGACGTTGCCGTAGGCGTTGTCGTTGAAGACCACCGCGATCACGTTGATCTTTTGCTGCACGGCGGTGGCGAGCTCCTGGACGTTGTACATGAAGCCGCCGTCGCCGATCACCGCGATGACCGGCCGGGTGGGACACGCCACCTTGGCGCCCAGCGCCACCGGGTACTCGTAGCCGAGATTGCCGGAGTACGACGACGTGAGGTACGTCCGCGCCTCGTAGGTCGGGAAGAACGGGCGCGAGTAGTAGCCGATCTGGGTCATGCCCGCCACGAGGATGGCGTTCTCCGGCATGCCCGCGCGCAGGCTCTTCACGATGCCGCCCTGCGGCTCCTGGGCGAGCGCGGCGGTCTCCGCGCGCAACGCCTCGTGCTCGGCCTTGCGCGACGACCGCGGGGGCGCGGCCGCGCGCACCGCCTCGACCATGGCCTCGAGCGTGCTGCGCGCGTCGCCCACGAGCCCGAACGACTTGCGGTGGTTGCGGCCGATTTCGTCGGGATCGATGTCGATGTGGATGACCTGCTGGTCGGCCTTGGGCACCGCGAGCGCGAAGCGCGTCCCGACGGCGAGGATCACGTCGGCCTGCAGGAGGTGATTGCGCACCGGCGACCGCGGCCACACCGTGGCGCCCAACGACAGGTCCGAGTGGTCGCTGATGGCGCCCTTGCCCTCGGCGCTCGTGATGACGCCGGCCTGGAGATACTCGGCGAGCATGGTGAGCGCCTCGCTCGCCCCGCCGAGCACGACGCCGCCGCCCGCGTAGATCACGGGGCGCTGCGCGGCGACCAGGAGATCCACCGCGCGGCGGATGTCCGCGGCGGGCGCGGCGGGGCGCGCGGGATGGACGGGGTCGAGCATCACCGCCTCGCCCTCCTCCTCCATGGTCTCGGGCGGCATCTCCACCTCGACCGGGCGCGGCCGGCCGGTGGTGAGCTGATGCATGGCCGCGCGCACCGCCGCCGGCACCTCGGCCACCTCGAGGACGCGCCGGCGCCACTTGGTCACGGGCCGGATGCATTCGAGCTGATCGTTCACCTCGTGCAGCACGCCGATGTCCTTGCCGATCTGACTCTTCGGCACCTGGCCGGACAGCATGAATACCGGGGAGGATGCGGAGTACGCGGTGCTGAGCCCGGCGGCGGCGTTGAGGAGGCCCGGGCCGGGGACGACGAGTGCGGTGCCGACGCCGCCGCCCGCGCGCGCGAAGCCGTCCGCCATGTAGGACGTGGCCTGCTCATGACGCGTCTGGATGAAGCGGATGTCGGGCTGCTCGCGCAGCGCGGCCATCACGCCGTAGAGCTGCACGCCGGGAAGCCCGAAGACCACGCGCACGCCTTCGCGATGGAGCTGCTGCACGAGTGCTTCGCCGCCGGTCATCCGTGCCATCGATCGATCTCCCGCAGCCAGGGGTGGAGGCCTCACATCCTCGTGGACGGTCCGGGAGAGCCTAACACGGCGCGCCTGCGCCGTGCCTCACGGCGTGGCGATCGCGCCGGCGTCGCGGAGCGCGGCCACGCGCGCGGGCGCGTAGCCGAGAAAGCTCTCCAGCACGGCGCGCGTGTGCTCGCCGATGCGATACGGGGCGGGGCCGGCGGGACGGGTGGGCCGGCCGTCCACCTGGAACGGCGTCGCGGTGACGCGCACGACGCCGCGCACCGGATGCGGCACCTCGGGAAAGAAGCCCCGCGCGGCGAGGTGGGGATGGGCCACGACCTCGCGGGGGGCGAGCACGGGCGCGCAGGGGATGCGCGCGGCGGTGAGCGCCTCGAGGGCGGCGTCGGCAGAGGTGAAGCGCCCGAGCCACTCCGCGATCACCGCGCGGAGCGCTTCCAGATTCTCGCGCCGAGCCAGCGGCGTCGCGAAGCGCGGATCCTGCGCCAGCTCGGGGCGGCCGAGCATCCCGACCAGGCGCGGCCAGAGCATGGGCGCGCCGCCGGTCTGGAAGGCGATGTGGCGCCCCGCGATCTCGAACACCCACATGCCCGGGCGCGGCGCCCCTATCTCCTCGCCGCCGTTCAGCACCGCGCCGTAGGTGATGTCGTCGCACGCGACGAGAGCCTCCAGCATCGAGACGTCGAGCCGCGCGCCCTCGCCGGTGCGCATGCGGCGGAGCAGCGCGGCGAGGATGGCGCCGAAGGCGTGCGTGCCCGCGAGCACGTCTGCGGCCTGGATGTTGGCGGCGCG
>Ga0075423_10001154_pt1 | contig 22814 bp, 16 predicted proteins | sample SoiMethybrSBSTD2_FD_80114 | JGI IMG/M metagenome (GOLD analysis project Ga0075423, IMG submission 80114) | Bulk soil microbial communities from a Populus tree surrounding site in Tennessee, USA - Soil MetaG P. TD hybrid SBSTD2 | ecosystem: Environmental > Terrestrial > Soil > Tree plantation... | reverse complement strand
ATTCTCGCGCAGCATCATGTCGGGCGACCAACCTCCACCGCGAATCAGAACCTTTTTGCCATTGATGGAGAAGAGCCGGCCCTTCACTTCATTCAGCTCTGAAGTGACCTCCCGGATGCCAAATTGTGTTTCCGTGCGGTCCGAAGTCTTGTTTCCGACCTGGAACTCAAGAGTGAGTGGATATAGCGACGGCTTGCCCATCTGCGCCGGCCACCAAAGGCGCGGACTGGTAAAGTTGAGTTGGCTGAACCTGTCAGGCTCGAAAGCGACATCTTTGCTGTCATTCGAATTTAGTTCTACGTCCTGAGAGAACTCCACGTTTTCGATCTTGCCTTTGAGCGTGCCTTTCACGACCTGTCCGGTGGCGTTCTTGAGGAGTGCGGTGACGGTCAGTTGCGCATTGCCCGATCCATCCACATGCGACACGACGGTTGGATAGCGCAGCGCCACGGGTCCGCTGGTGGAGATATACACTTCACGCCATAGGCCCATGTTCCGGTCTGGCGGCGCAGGATTCCAGTCAACGAAAGTAATGGCTAGATCGGTGTCGGTGGGCGAATAAACCTGTACCGCCAGCACGTTCTCGGCGCCAACCTTTGCCGTGTCGGTGATGTTGAACTCGAAGGTCCGCCAGGCTCCGGCTACGTCATCGGACTTCGCGATTTGTTTTCCGTTCAGCCAGATGTTGGCGCGGTAGTTGATGCCGCGAAAATTCAGCCACGCTGTCTTGCCCGCATACGTCGGAGGCAGTATGAAGGTCTTGCGGTACCACCAGGACGGCGCATAGGGGCTGTCGGGCTCCATCGGGATATTCGAGAAGTTCGTCCCGATCGGATACGTTACGCCCGGAAACTGGCGGAGGTTCATCCCGAAAAATGGGTCAGGCAGCACCTTGTTCTTGACCAGGGCGCTGACTACGGTTGACGGTACACGTACCGGATACCAGTTCTTCGGCTGGAACTCGGGCTTGGAAAGTACTTCACCGGGTTGATCGACCTTGCTGGAGGACTGCAGCGTCCAGCCCTCGGCGAGTGGCAACTTGGCCGTTTTCGTGCCGGAGTTGGAGGAAGGCTGCCCGAGCGCAACTGGAGCGATGACTAGGAAAGCAAGCGGTAACAAGGAACCGAGCTTCATCGTGGAGCCCCTTTGGATGAAAAAAGATGACGAACCCGATGCGTGCTGCGTGATGATCTGGCTGGACCCAGGCACTATCATCGGATCAACAAGGCCGAACAGCTTGATAACACGTTTTATTGATACGTTTCAATAGCTGCTTTTTGTACAATTCTTGCAAGGCTGCTAACGAGACTGCGGTCTTTCGTTGTAGCGCCGCCGTCTCGCCGGCTGTCTGGCGGGCGTCCCGCCCGCCCATCGGTCCGCCGAGACCGCGACGCTACCAAAACTGCAGAGCAGGTTAGTTTATAATCTACATTTCCTCCCCGAAAATCTGGAGTGACAACCGCATGATTCGATTTTTGCAAACCCCTGGACCGATCAAGAAGATCATTCTGAGCGGAATCCTGCTCATTTTCTGCGGCGCCATGGTAATTACTCTGATCCCGGGCTTTGGGATCAGCTCTGACTTTAGCGGTCAGCCTGCGAGAGGAGTGGTTGCTAAGGTCGATGGCCAGGACATTACCACCCTGGAGGTGCAGGAGCGCGCCCGTAACCTCGCCCAGCAGCAGGTCGCCCAGTACGGCGCCATGGGAAAGCAACTTCTTCCGATGATCATGCCGCAAGCGACCTCGCAAGCCATCCAGCAGTTGATCACCGGCAAGGCTATTGTGGCTGAGGCGGACCGGATGGGCCTCAAAGCCACCGATGCCGACCTGCGCGAAGAGCTCGAGCATGGCCGCTATGGCTCCACGCTCTTCCCGGGAGGCAAGTTTATCGGCCAGCAAGCCTACGAAGGGTTGCTCTCGCAAAATAACCTGACGGTGGAAGCGTTCGAGCGGGACGTTAAGGACGACATTCTGCAGCAGAAACTGGTCGCGCTCGTGACCAGCAGCGCGTCCGTGTCTCCTGCTGAAATTCGCCAGCAGTTTCAGAAGAGCAGCACGAAGGTCAAGTTCGATTATGCGGTCCTCTCACAGGACGACATCCGCAAGGGCCTGCATCCCACCGACGCGGAGTTGAAAGCCTTCTACGAGCGCAACAAGGCAACCTATAACAACTCCATTCCGGAAAAGCGCAAGATCGAGTACGCATTCCTCGACAAGAACAAAATCCTTTCGCAGATCCAGGTGACGCCCGAAGACATCAAGTCCTACTATGACCAGCATCAGGATCAATATCGGGTTCCCGAAGAAGTAAAGGTCCGGCACATCCTGATCAAGACTCCGGCGCCCGGCGCTGATGGCAAAGTCGATGAGAAAGGGGTAGAGGACGCGCGCAAGAAGGCGGAAGACGTTCTCAAGCAGTTGAAGGGCGGCGCGAAGTTTGAGGATCTTGCCAAAAAGTACTCCGAAGACCCGGGCAGCGGAAAACAGGGTGGAGATCTGGGCTGGATCGGTCGCGGTCGCACGGTGCCGGAGTTCGAAAAAGCAGCGTTTTCTCTCCCCAAGGGCCAGCTCAGCGATCTGGTGAAGAGTTCCTACGGCTTCCACATCATCCAAGTGGAAGACAAGCACGAGCCTCATCTCAAGACCATCGAGGAAGTGAAGGATCAGATTGAGCCTCTTATCAAACAGCAGAAGGCCGGGCGAATGCTCGAGAATGCCGGCAATGCGCTGCAGGATCAGGCACGCAAAGATGGAATTGAGAAAGCCGCTGCTGCCAAGGGGCTCAACGTCGTCAATACGGATTTTGTGGGACGTACAGACGTGCTACCCGGTGTAGGAGTCACGCCGCAGTTCATGGACGCGGTATTTGCGGCCCGCGAAAAAGCGCCGCCGGAGTTGGCTCAACTGTCGCCGGGCGCTGTTGTTTTTCAGGTCCTGGGCATCCGTCCACCTGCTACGCCCTCTTTCGAAGAAATCCATCAGAGAGTTGAGAATGAATTCAAGAACGAGCGCGCGACGATCCTCCTGAACCAGAAGACCCAGGAACTCTCTGATCGCGCCAAGAACGAGCACGATCTGAAGCGCGCCGCCAAGGAACTGGGCGCCACGATGAAGACCAGCGACTTCGTCCTGCCTGAGGGTCAGGTGCCCGACATTGGGAGCATGGCCGGTCAGGCATCGGTGGCCTTCACGCTCAAGCCGGGGGAAATTAGCGGACCGATCACGGCCGGCAGCAATGGAGTCGTCCTGTCCGTACTCGAAAAACAGGAACCAAGCGAGCAGGACTTCGTGGCTAAGAAGGATCAGATACGGGACTCACTGCTTCGCAGCAAGCAACAGGACCTGTTTGGCTTGTTCCTCACGAACCGTCGCTCGCAGATGGAAAAGTCGGGCAAGATCAAGGTCAACCAAGAAGAAGTGAAAAGCCTGACAAGAAGTCGAGGCGGAGAGGAAGGCTTCTGACGTCGATTCAGTAAGCTTCGTGGCCAGCCGCGGTGTCCCCGCGGCTGGTTCTATTTCACAACATTCGAATAAGATGTAGTCGCATGTCTTTTCCCCGCGCCACAGGCATTCTGTTGCATCCTACTTCGCTGCCTGCGCGCGGTGGCATCGGAGACTTCGGTCCCGCAGCCCACGCGTTCGTCGATTTCCTGGCATCGGCCCGCCAGGGCCTCTGGCAAGTCCTTCCTCTCGGACCGCTGGGCTACGGGAACTCCCCGTACTCATCCACCTCTGCCTTTGCAGGAAATCCCCTGCTGATCAGCTTGGAACGTCTGGCCGATCAGGGATGGGCCGATCGATCACGGATCACCGACCCCGCCGACCACCCTGGTCCTGTGGATTACGACGCAGTCTTTCACCGCAAGATGCCTCTGCTCGCCGAGGCCGCCCGCAATTTCTCCAAGACAGCCACGGGTCGCGCCCGTACTCGCTTTGAGCAGTTTTGCCACGAAAATCAATCCTGGCTCGACGATTTCGTGTTGTTTGACGAGTTGCGTTCCCGCTACAAACTGGCGAACTGGAACGAGTGGCCCGCGGAACTGGCGCGGCGAGAACCAGCAGCTCTGGAGAAAATCCGCTGCGAAATGGCCGAAGACCTTGCCATGCGGAAGGCCCTTCAGTTTGCCTTCTACGAACAATGGCGCGCGCTGCGCCGGTATTGTGCCGAACGGTCGATCCGGATCGTCGGAGACCTGGCCATCTTCGTGAATTACGACAGCGCTGATGTATGGACCCACCCCGAGTTGTTTCGGCTCGACGCCAATCGCATCTCCGAAGTTGTTTCGGGCGTGCCCCCGGATTTCTTCAGCGCGACCGGGCAACGCTGGGGCAATCCCCTTTATCGCTGGGACGTGATGAAGAAACGGGGATATTCCTGGTGGATCGAACGTTTGCGTTGGGCTACCCGCAACTGCGACTACATTCGTCTCGATCACTTCCGCGGCTTCGCTCAATTCTGGGAGATACCTGCCAGTGAGCCGACGGCCATCAACGGCCGCTGGGTGGATGGTCCGAAAGATGACCTGTTCGTCAAAGTGCGTGAGGCGCTCGGCGGTCTGCCGTTCTTTGCTGAAGACCTCGGCTACATCACGGAAGATGTTCATGCGCTTCGAAAGCGCTTGCAGATTCCCCGAATGGCCGTGTTGCAGTTCGGTTTCGGAGACACCGGCGCGCACATGTATCTGCCACAGCAGTTCACTCCTGACATTGTGGTCTACACCGGTACTCACGACAACGACACCACGCAGGGTTGGTGGGAGACTGGCGCCTCCGAACAGGAGCGCCGTGCCGCCGAAGCCTATCTCGGGCGCGCCGAGGATGGCATCCACTGGTCCCTGATTCGAGCCGCGCAGAGTTCGGTAGCGAACTTGTGCGTAGTCCCTCTGCAGGATGTGCTGGGCCTCGGCAGCGAGGCCCGCATGAATACACCAAGCCTTGACGGCGGCAACTGGCGGTGGCGCCTAACACCCCGAGCCTTGCAACCTGACGTCGCTGAGAAATTGGCACGACTCGCCGACCTCACCGATCGGCTTCCACAACCCATCCCATCCCTCGGGTCAGAAGATCCCGTAGCGTGAACCTCGGAAAGCTCTGGCCAGGTCTCACACGAGTCATCGGCCGATTTGACCCGAGTTATCGGACAATCGGGTGGCCCACCCTACTCGCGCCTTTTGCGGGAGGGTGGGTTTGTTTTCCATGGCATGCTTTCTGACATAGTCAGAGTTTTCCTGCACTCTCCACACGATTGCCACACTCGTCCAGAGATCTGTGCTCTGGTGGCATCGCGGCGGATATCAGTTATCCGAGGCACTACCACGTTACTTCCGTGCTCCCACCCTCCTAATTCATGAAGATTTAACTTTGCCTTCATCATCACGACAAACGATTGCACCAATAATGCAGCATGCCCATTTTGCAATCATTCGAGGATCACACTCCGGCCGGAGTGCTTGCCGGCGCACCCGTGCTAGCTGGCCTGCCACTCCTGGCCAGTAAATTCTTACCCCTCGATCAGGCACACGAACTATATGAGAAGGTGCGCAACTCGGCGGATGGCTTCGTTCTCGACAATTTGTTGCGCGAAATGCACGTCGACCTACGCATTGGTGCGGCCGACGTGCAGCGAATCCCAACAAAGGGCCCGGTCGTCGTCGTTGCCAATCATCCCTACGGCATGCTCGACGGAGCGGTGCTGGCAGTGCTGCTGCAGCGCGTTCGTCCGAATGTCAAAGTGATGACGAATTTCCTTCTGAAAGGTGTGCCCGAGCTCGAGCAGTCGTGCATCTTCGTGGACCCTTTGCACACTGCCGGCGCGGCGGAACGAAACCGTCGCGCGCTGCGGCAGGCCGTCGAGTGGCTTCAGCAGGGCGGAATGCTGGCGATGTTCCCCGCCGGCGAAGTATCCCATTGGCAGCTTCCGCAAGGCGCGATCGTGGATCCGCGGTGGAACACGACAGCCGTGCGGCTGATTCGACGAACAGGAGCCGCTGCTCTTCCGGTCTATTTTTGTGGTCGCAACAGTCTGGGCTTTCAGTTAGCGGGCCTGATTCATCCCAGTCTGCGGATGGCATTTCTTCTACAGGAATTTCTGCAGCAGTCGGGAAAGAGCGTTGCTCTCCGAGTGGGCAGCACAATCCCGGCAGATTCCATCCACGACCTTGCGGACGATCGTGAAGCAACCGAATATCTGCGCTCGCGAACATACCTGCTCGCGGTCCGAGGCAAGACCCAGGCGAATTTTCCGACCGCATTGCGCTCGGTATTCCCCGGCAAGGCAGCCAGCCCGGTGGCACCGGCATTACCTCGCGAGCTCCTGACGTGCGACGTTCGCGCCTTACCGCGCGAGCGCTGCCTGGTGGGAAGCGGCGACTTCGAGGTTTACGCAGCCCAGGCCAACGAAATCCCGCACCTACTGCAGGAAGTCGGCCGTTTGCGAGAAGTCACGTTTCGCGAGGCAGGGGAGGGGACCGGAAAACGATCAGATCTCGATCGCTTCGACCACCATTACTGGCACCTGTTGTTGTGGAACAGGTCGAAAGAAGAGCTGGTCGGAGCTTATCGCGCAGGGAACACTTCGGAAATAATCGCCGAGCACGGAATCTCCGGCCTCTACACCAATACTCTTTTTCGCTACGACGAACGGCTTTTCGAGAAGCTGGGGCCTGCCCTCGAGCTGGGGCGATCATTCGTGCTGCCCGAGTACCAGCGGCAATACGCGCCTTTGCTGTCGTTGTGGAAAGCCATCGCTCGCTTCGTCACACTGCGTCCCGAGACCCCGGTGTTGTTTGGCGCCGTCAGCGTCAGTAACACATACAATCGCGCCTCGCGTGAACTGATCTACTCTTTCTTCGAAATGCGCATGCAAGGCGACGAACTCGCCGATCTGGTGAAGCCTAGAAGGCCCTATCGTCCTGCGCGCATGGGACGTTGGGATTGCCGCGCCGTGTCTCGTGTCCTGCGGGATTTGGACGAACTGTCGGAACCTATCACCGACGTCGAGATCGACGGCAAAGGCCTGCCCATCCTCCTGAAGCAGTATTCCAAGGTCGGAGGAAGACTGCTCGGGTTTAACGTGGATCGCAAGTTCTCGAATGTTCTCGATGGATTGGTTGTGGTGGATCTTCGCCGCACCGAGGCTGCCGTGTTGGACCGCTATATGGGGCGGCAAGCCGCAACCGACTTCCGGCGCTTCCACGGCCTGGCTAGCCACCTGCCTTCAAGTTGCGCAGAACGGTTTCAGTCGGCACCACACATGCCTCGCTAGCGGGTGCCAATGTCTTGTCGACAGCCACGCCTGCCTGCAAGAGTTCCTCCGGCGTCAGATATTCCTGAATTCCTTCAAACAGCTGGCGTTCTTCTTTGCGGATATGCCCGGAGAGTGTCTCTCCGAATTGACGCAAGTCTTCTCGATCAAGGCTACGAGCCGCAGCCTTAGCAAAGTAGTTTCGTAACACCACATGCTCCGCGATCAGCTCGTCGACCAGACTTGCAAGCTCCTTATATCGCCTAGCGACGGGGAACAAATCCGTCTCTTCCGCTGCAAAGTGATATTGAATTTCCTGTTCAAAATGCTGCTGGATTTCCGATTGCCAAGCCTGGATTTCGGCAGGCGTGGAAAGCGTCGCCCGGTTGATGCGCACGCACAACGCCAAGGCATGCTGATGCTGGCGAGAGAGCGGAATGAGGTTCTTGTCCCGAAGCATTGGTTAATTATCTGACATCCGTCAGTCTGGCGTTTTCTGAGGCAGATAAGATCGCTTCAAAATGATCGCTTCGGGGAGAAGCGCGCGTCAATGATGCAACCATCCGCTTTACTAATTCCCTCGCACCCATGAAAATAGAACGTTCGCCTGCAATCAAATCTTTGTCCGTGTGGATACGAACTCATAGAATCGCAGGCGCAGGAGCCCTCACATGCCCGCTACCGGTGAACTCATCCGCCTGATGAATTATGTGGATGACATTAATGCAACTCTTCGCCGCATCAGTTCCTCCATTAGCACCATGACCGGGGAGGAGCGCAAGCGCCTTTCGGAATACATGAATTCCGCCGTTACCGGCCTCAAGGACGTGCTTCAGCATCTCGAAAAGGACGGACGTTAGTGGCCCAGATCACCACCATCGCCGTCATCGGCGCTGGAACCATGGGCCGAGGCATCGCCCATGCGGCCGCCCTCGGCGGCTACCGAACAATCCTGGAAGACATACTGCCGGGAGCCCTACGCAAGGCGGAGACTGAGATCCGCGCGAATCTCGACAGGGCTGTCGAGATTGGCAAAGTTGCTGCTAGCGATGCGGATGCCGCCTTTGCCCGCATCCAGTACGCAGGTTCAGTCGAGGAAGCTGCCCGGCCGGCTGATCTGGTCATTGAAGCGGTCCCGGAGGAAATGGAGTCGAAGATCGAGATATTCACACTCCTCGACAAGATCTGCCGGCCAACGACGATTCTTGCTTCCAACACCAGTTCCCTCAGCCTGACCGAAATCGCCGGCGTCACCTACCGCGCAAAGAAGATCGTCGGTATGCATTTTTTCAACCCGGTGCACAAGATGAAGCTGCTGGAGATCGTGCGGGCACTGGAAACCGATGACGACACGCTTGCGACCGCGGTCGACGTGGGCGCGCGCATGGGCAAGGAAGTGGTCGTGATCAAAGAGTCCCCTGGCTTCGTGACGAGTCGCATCAACGCCATGATCGGCAACGAAGCGTTCTATATGCTGCAGGAGGGCGTGGCCAGCGCCGAGGACATCGACAGAGCGCTTAAATTGGGACTCAACCATCCCATGGGACCATTTGAGCTGGTTGATCTGGTTGGGCTCGACACGCGGCTGCACATTCTGGAATATCTGCACAAGACCCTGGGTGAAAAATTCCGCCCTGCCCCCCTTCTCGTTCAATACGTGAAAGCGGGCCGCCTCGGGCGGAAATCCGGGCGCGGCGTGTTCGAATACCCGCCGCAGACTCCCGAGGCTGTTACGCACGAGTCGCCAGCGACGGCCGGACGACGCTCTTAAGCAGTCCGCCTCGACACCCTCCGATGCCTTACCGTAATCCCGAGGAGGAAGGATCTCGAGGCCCGAGCACGAAGCACCCGACCCCAAGCGCTGTCATTCCGGAGCGCCGACTCCTCATCCCAAGCGCTAACCCTGTCATCCCGAGCGAGGACGTTCGTTCACGAAGTGAACGAACACCGCAGTCGAGGGACCTTGCGTTTCCCGCACCAGATCTGACGCGAAGATTGTTCCTTGCTGGCTGGTGAAACCTCCGAGAGTAGCGCCGCCGTCCCGCCCGCCGGACCGAGGGCGAGGACGCCCTCGGGACAGCCGGCAGGATGCCGGCGCTACTCTCACGCACTGCTAATGACGCTACTTGTTGATGTCGTCCTTGGCTTCCAGCCGCTTAATGAACGCTTCGATGAACGGCCTGTTCTGCTCCGGAGCCCCGGCCTCCGCGATCTTCATTTCCTTTACCGCATTGGTGAAGTCCCCCTGCGAGGAATACACGCGCGCCATACCCGAGTGCGTGAACCACAGGTCCGGGTGATCTTTCGCGTTCTTACGCCATACGGCGTAAGCTTCGTCGTCCTTCTTCTGTCCCTTCAACTGAAATGCGTACTGGTGGAGCTGCTGCGGCGATGCCTTGGCGAGCGCCTTATCCAGATATGTCTTTGCCTCATCCTTCTTCCCCATAGCATCCAGAATCTGTGAACGCGTCATCAGATTGTCGTAGCGCTCTTCCACCTGGATCGATCGATCTTCGTACTTCAACGCGTCGTCGAGGTTGCCTTTGTGCGCCAGCAGGTAGTTGGCGGCGTCGTCCCACCCGTCCCAGGTGTATTGCGACAGTCCGCGTAGCTGTTTGCGAAGGCTCTCTGCTGCGATCTCTTTCACATTGACCGAGACCTTGACCGGCACGGCCACTTTCTCCCAGCGCATCGTAACCAGCGCAGAATCCTCCGTAGGCTGATCGATGTCGTATGCCAAAGCCTCATGGAACTCGGCCGGCTGCGGCTTGACCGACACGCGGAGCGCGTCTTCCGACTCCTTGTAGCTGAAGCTTCCCCAGGCCGAGGAAATTTTGGAGAAGATCACTGTCCACTGATCTTCACCAGGAATCATGTGCAGCCCATACACGCCGGCGTCGAGCGCCTTGCCCTCAACCGCAACCGGGTCGGTGAACTGGATCGTGGTGTTCTCATTGGCGCCCGCGCGCCAGACCTGCCCATAAGGGACCACTTTGCCCCAGATGGTTCGCCCCTTCACGAGCGGCCGGTGGTAATTGACGGTGATGTCGGTGATTCCAATGCGCTGCGTGACTGAGGCGCGCTGGCTATCGCGAGGAATGTTGAGTTGCGTCGATTGCGCAAAGCAAGTGGGAATGCTGAGCAGCAAGGGAAGTCCAAGCACAATGGGCAGACGTCGTTTGTACACGGGATCCTCCTTCAGTGAGTGAATGGAAAAAATGACAATGAAAGATGTCGAGACCACAGAGACCCAAGGCGAACACGAGGTGCTTAGACTGCACAATGCCCGACAAGGTGAGCATTGAAGTCAGGAAACAGCACGAGTCGAAAGACATGTCGCCGAGCAGGGAAGTAACAGAAGACACAAAGACAGGGCATGCGGACTGTCTTTCGTCTGGGCCCGAGGCTAACTATTATCTTGCCGAGGGCGTCTAACAGCAGGGAAGTGTTTCGGACTGCCGGAACTTTTCGCAAGGGTCCCACGTATCTCAAACATCTGACAACGGGCGGGACTTGAGACCCCCTGCCCGATCTGAACCCGGGGCCCCCAACCGCTGCCCGGTGGTTGGGGGCACACCCCTTTTCTTATGAGAATGCTGCTCGAAATTATCCGGCAGTCGCTGGCCACCTTGTGGGCTCACAAGCTGCGGTCGTTTCTCACCATGTTCGGGATTGCCTGGGGTGTGGGTTCGCTCCTGTTGCTCGTGGGGCTTGGCGAGGGATTCCGCAGTGGGCAGGCCAAGCAGTTGGCCAGTCTCGGGCAGGACATCATGTTCATCTTTCCCGGCCGGATTCCCGCCGTCGAGGGAAGCTTGCAATCAGGACAAACCTATCACTTCACCTACGACGATTACCTGGCATTGCGAGACAACTCGCGAACCCTGAAAACAGTCTCGGCTGTCATCAATCGGGAAGACATTCGCGCCGTCAGCGAATATGGTTCTACCAACGGTCAGGTATTCGGCGTGGCCTCTGAATACAACCAGATTCGCAGTGTGCCCATGGGTACGGGTCGCTGGCTGAATCATCAGGACGACAGCGACCATCGTCGCGTGGCTGTAGTCGGTTGGGAATTGCTGAAGAACGTGTTCCCCGGACGCCCCGCTGTGGGCGCGACCATGTTGCTGAACGGCATTCGCTTCGATGTGATCGGTGTTCTCGCGAAGGTCGGCCAGGATGGCAACAATGGCACCAACGCGCGCATCTTTGTGCCAATCGAGACCATGCGCGAACTCTTGCCCCTTAAAGGTCAGAACGTGGAGAACGCGGTCTCGTTCATCAACTATCGACCTCTGGTCAAGGCACAGCACCTGGCGGCGAAGAAAGAAGTCCACGACATCATCGCAAGGAGGCACAACTTCGACGCCAAACTACAGGACGCCTTCGAAGATTGGGACACTATCGAGAATTCGCAGAGAGTCGACAAGATCTTCAACGCCATGGACTACTTTCTTGGCGTAGTCGGCTTAGTGACGCTGGGGCTGGGCGCGATTGGAATCATCAACATCATGCTGGTCTCGGTGGCGGAGAGAACTAAGGAAATCGGTTTGCGCAAGGCGCTGGGCGCCACTCATCGCAATATCATGACGCAGTTCTTCATCGAAGGCGCCTTCCTGACCGCCTTCAGCGGAGGAATCGGGTTGGCCATCACCATCGCCTTCGTCACCGTCCTGGCCATGCTGCCGGCGCCGGAGGGTTTCGACACGCCTCGCATCGTGCCGCTTTCGGCGGTGGCTGCAATTCTTTCACTCGCGATTGCGGGCGTGAGTGCGGGACTCTATCCGGCGCGCCGTGCCGCGTTGCTGCCTCCCGTCGAAGCGCTCAGGCAGGAGTAGTCCATGATCCCCGATCTATTCCGGCAGGCTTACGAAGCTTTACGCTTCAACCGCCGCCGTAGTCTGCTCACCATGCTCGGCATGGGATGGGGCATCGCCACGGTCGTCCTCCTGCTCGCCTACGGTTCCGGCTTCGAACGCGGCCTGTGGGTCGCATTTCGCTCCTTCGGTACGAATTTGATCTTCGCCTTTCCTGGCCGCACCTCGATGCAGGTGGGTGGTACGAAAGCGGGCAGCGAGATTCGATTGACCATGAACGACGTGGAGCACATTCGGGCCGAAGTGCCGCTATTGAAGCGAATGTCTCCGGAGGTCTTCAAGCAGTGCACGATTGCCTATGGCACGCGCAGCGGAAGCTACGGGGTCAGCGGGGTGTACGCCAACTATCCGCGGATGCGACGCATGGAGTTCGCCGAGGGAACTTCGTTCAGTGAAGCAGACGATTTTACGCATACCCGCGTGGCTTTCATTGGTGCTGACGTCAAGCAAAAACTCTTTTCCGGGCAAAATGCGGTTGGCGAAAGCGTGCGCGTGGATGGGATTTCGTATCAGGTTGTGGGTGTTCTGAAACACGTCATCAACAACAGCGATGACAATCTGAACGGCCACGTTTACGTGCCCTTCAGCGGCATCACCGACGTGAAGAACAACTACTACTTGAACTCCATTGTCATGGAGTACGAGGGCGACCATGCCAAGGTCGTGAAGGCGCTGCGCGATTCACTTGCCTTCCATCACAACTACGATCCGAAGGACAAGCGCGCCGTATTCGTGTTCGACGTGTTTGCTGATCTGCTCGATCTCCGGGTAATCACCACTGGAATTAAGATTCTTCTCGGCTTCATCGGCCTTCTGACGCTCGGCATCGGCGGCGTCGGCCTGATGAACATCATGCTGGTCTCGGTGACGCAACGCACGCGCGAAATCGGTGTCGAAAAGGCGCTGGGCGCGCGTAAGTGGCACATCCTGTTTCAATTCTTGTCGGAGGCTTTGGTGATCACGTTCCTCGGCGGATTGGCGGGCGTCGCGCTCGCCTACCTAGTCTCGTGGTCGGTAGGCTCCCTGACACTTTGGAGTGCATTCATGGAGGACGCCAGTGAAGGTGACATCCACCTGAAGATTGAGGCCAGCACACTTCTGGCCTCAACCGTGATCTTGAGCTTCGTCGGAATTGTGAGCGGAATGCTGCCCGCGATCAAGGCCGCTAGGTTGGATCCAATTGAGGCGCTGAGGTACGAGTGAGGCAGGTGTCGGGTATCAGGTCTCAGGTGTTAGGTCTTGGGAGGCCGCAGACTATGCAATAAGAGTCGAGCGGCTTTGTAGTCAGGCTTCACGTCGAGAGATCCCGTTTACCCAAATCGTTCCAGGCCTGTCCAAGTAGATACAGAGCGCGATAAGGCTTATTTCCGATTTCGACCGCCTTGCGGAGTGCAACTGAGGCTTCCAGAGGTTGCGCGCTCTTGAGGAGGCACTCTCCCAGCAGTTCGAAAGTCTTAAATTGCGGATCGAGTTGGGCAGACTGTTGGAGAAGCCTAGTGGCAGCTTGCACGTCCTTTGCAGACATAGCCTGCCGGCCCTGCTGGTAGAGCGGCGAACCCTTTTCGATTCATTCCTCGAGCTCGCCTTCGTCCATTTTGGAAAGACCCAAGACCCAAGACCCAAGACCTAGGATCTAACGCCTAACCTGATACCTGAGAACCGACACCTGACACCCGCCACCTAGTCCTTCAGCAGTTGCCTGGCAATCACGAGCCTCTGAATCTCGCTCGTTCCCTCGCCGATCGTGCACAGCTTCACATCCCGATAAAACTTCTCCGCCGGATAGTCCTTGATGAACCCGTAGCCACCATGGATCTGCACGCCCTCATTGGCACAACGGACTGCTACTTCGCTGGCATAGAGTTTCGCCATCGACGATTCCAGCGTCGTCTTCAAATTCGCGTCTTTCATCGATGCAGCACGCAGGGTCAGCAACTTTGCGGCCTCGATCTCCGTCGCCATGTCGGCCAGCTTCCACTGGATGGCCTGAAAGTCGCTGATCGCCTTCCCGAACTGTTTGCGCTCCTTGGAATATTTCAGCGCCGCTTCGTAGGCGCCTTCGGCCATCCCGAGTGACAATGCCGCAATCGAGATACGCCCACCATCCAGAATGCGCATGGCGTCGATGAATCCGTCGCCCTCGTGGCCGAGCAGGTTTTCGGTGGGCAAGAAGCAATCTTCGAAGATCAATTCAGCCGTGTCACTGGCCCGCAGTCCCAGCTTGTTTTCCTTCTTCCCCGGACGAAATCCCTTCGTGTCTTTCTCGACGATGAAAGCCGAGAGCCCGTGCGTATGGGCGGCGCGGTCGGTGACCGCGATCACCACCAGCACGTCCGCATAGTGACCGTTGGTGCAGAAGGTCTTGGTGCCGTTTAGCACCCATCCACCCCGTGCTTTTGTGGCGGTCATACGTGCGCTGCCGGCGTCCGAGCCGGAAGAGGGCTCGGTTAGTCCCCATGCCCCAAGGAACTCTCCAGTCGCCAGCTTCGGGATGTATTTCTTTCTCTGTACCTCATTTCCAGCCAGGAAGATGTGATTCGAGCAAAGCGATGTGTGTGCCGCGACAATGATGCCCACCGAGCCGTCGACGCGTGAAAGCTCTTCGATCGCGGTGACGTATTCCACATAGCCCATTCCCGCGCCGCCATACTCCGCCGGAAAAATCGTTCCCAGCAGCCCAAGCTTGCCCAGTTCCTTGATCGTGCAAAGCGGAAAGTCCCCGGCCTCGTCCCACTTCATGACGTTGGGCGCAATCTCGCGCTCAGCGAATTCGCGCACGCTTTTCTTCAATTGCAGCTGTTCGTCGTTGAGTTGAAAATCCAAACACGACCTCCGGCTAGGAATAGAATTCCGAATACAAACTGGGCTTGGGAACTCATGCGGACCGACACCGCAGAGAGGGCTGTTCTGATTAAAGCATGCGCAAAGCCGGAGGAAAAGTTACCGATGGAGTCGAATTGAAAAATCGCGGAGAGCCGCATGAACAGGGGCGATGAAGGCAACAAGAACCGCTCCGCCAACCGACCGAACGGTTTGATGAAAAGAACCCATCTCTCAATTTCTGTGCCTTTTTTCCTATTCGTGGATGACGAGCCGTTCGTCGCGATGCACTTCAGCGAGCCTTCGTTTGAGATCGTTCAAGCTTGGTTCAGAGAACGCCTCACGGAGCTGGGTGATTCGCGACTCAAGTGTGGTGCCTACCTCTGCCAGCGAAGAAAAATCGCGTAGGCAAAAGGCAGGGTCAAGTAACCGAAGTGCCAATGAAGGGTCTTCCCATCCGAATGAAACTCCAGGCGAGGAAACTTGCACCCTGAACTCACCACGCCCCCGAATGAATCGAAAGAACAAATCGCTCGAGGCAACGATCATTATGGTGTAGTCGAAAAGGGCGAGGATACCCAAGAGTTTCGTCTGGAAGTAGGCGACCAGAACATTGATCGAACAAGAAACCTACTCTCTCTTGATTTTCAATCCGAACTGCCGATCCATTTCCCTGGAGCGACGCACTAGAGCGGGGCCATAGACAAGGTCGACAGCTTTCTCGATCACAGAGCCAAGCACCACGATCGGCCGCATGACTTCGAGCACGATTGTTCTGGTTAGCTTTAGTCACAAGATTATTCGTGATGGTGCCAGCAAAGCCTCAAATACTTCGTTGGAGAGAAGCCGTCCTCGCGGAGTGAGCCGAATACGATCGCCATCGAGTTCGAGTAATGAGTCCCCGACACACTCCCGAACTGTAGCTGCGTGATCGCCAAGCGCCTCATTGCCGAACTTCGCAGCGAGTTCGGCCAGATCGACGCCGTTGGTGAGTCGCAACCCCAGAAAAAAAGACTCCTCCAGCGCCGCTCGAAATGAAACCTCCGTGCGGATTGGTGGCGAGCCGGAGACATAGCGATCGAGAGAATCAGCAGTCGAGAACCGAACTGCCTCGAGGTCGTCGTCGGCGACAGTCAGCATGGAGTGGGCGTCCACTCCAAATCCCAAATACGGCTGCCGAGTCCAATACTTCAGATTGTGGCGGGATTCCAAACCTGGGCGAGCAAAATTCGAGATCTCGTACTGCTTGATACCAGCCCCATCCAGCTGTTCGCAGGCTGCGACATACAGGTCGGCAGTCAATTCATCATCCGGTACGAAGTGTGCGTGATACTTTGCTCCACCGGCAATCAGTTCGCGCCCCAGGCGGGAATCCTCGTCGACTTCCAGCATGTAGACGCTGACGTGAGGCACTCCCGCCGCAATGGCCTCACCAAGCGACCGCTGCCAGCTCTCCCTGCTCTGATGCGGGAGTCCGGCAATCAGGTCGATATTGATGTTTGCAATCCCCGCGGCCCGCAGGCGCGTCAGATCCTCTAAAACCGTTGTTCGTTTGTGGAGTCTTCCCACCGAGGCCGCTTCCTGATCGACGAACGATTGCACTCCAAGGCTGACCCGATTCACGCCGCAGCGCAACAAGGTCCCGAGCATCACCGGTGTCAAAGTCCCCGGCGCACACTCCACCGTGATCTCTGTCTCAGGGAGCAGACGAAAATTTTGCCGTATAGTGACAAACAGCCGTTCCAGTTGCTGGCAATCTAGTATGGTAGGCGTCCCACCGCCCAGATAGATGGAATCCACGTCTTTCTCGAGACGGCCCCCCATCTGCTCAGCGGTCCGTGCGGTACTATGTACGTCCGCGCATATGCGTTCCACGTAGCGCTCGAACGCGGACCGCGAAAATACGTCGGAGGCGAAGTTGCAGTAGGTGCACTTCGTCCGGCAGAAGGGAACCGATAGATAAAGGCCGAGAGCCATCCCGAATGAATTATCCCACTCCGGCCCTGCCGGCTGATTCCCTTCGCAACGGGTCAGCCCCTTCGAACATCTGACTGAGGCTTGCATGTTTCCTCGCGTAGTCATCACCGGCATGGGCGTGGTCAGCCCAAATGGCATCGGCAAAGAGGCCTTTGCCGGCGCGATTCTTGCGGGCACATCGGGCGTAAAGCGAATCTCGCGCTTTGACCCCTGCTGCCTGCCTGTGCACATTGCCGGTGAAATTCCCGAATTTGACGAGCTGGCTTGGGTCGATCCACGCGAGCGCAAGCACGTCTCTCGCGTCGTGCCGCTGGCTGTGGCAGCATCGGCGGAAGCATTGCAGGATGCGGGCATCGATCACACCAAAATGTCGCTCGATGATCAACGCAAGATCGGCGTCATTCTGGGCTCAGGCGGCGGCGCGCAGGAATTTTCGGAAGAGCAATATCGCCTGTGGCACTCCGGGCACGTCAAGCAGGTCAGCCTCTTCTGCATACCCAGTGGCACCATGGGGACGATCTCCAGCGAAGTCTCCATGCGCTTCGGATTTCGCGGCTACAGCCACGTGGTCACCGCCGGTTGCACGTCTTCGAGCGACGCGCTCGGCTACGCCTACCAGCATATCCAGGCCGCCGTACAGCCCATGTTCCTCGTCGGGGGAGTAGATGCGCCCATCACTCCCGGGATCATAAAAGGCTATTCCTTGCTGCGGGCTCTCACGCAATCGTGGAACGATGAGCCGGAACGCGCCTCGCGCCCTTTCTCTGCGGATCGTGACGGGTTCGTGTTGGCAGAAGGTTCCTGGATGTTCGTGCTCGAAGACTACGACCACGCCCGCGCGCGCGGAGCCAAGATTTATGCAGAAATCGGGGGGTACGCCGCCACCTGCGAAGCCTTCCATCGAGTGCGCATGAGCGATTCCCCGGAAGAGCCGGCTCGCGCGATCACTCTAGCCTTGGAAGAGGCGCGTCTCCAACCGGAAGACGTTCATTATGTGAACCTTCACGGCACATCGACCGAGATGAACGATCGCGTGGAAACGCAGGCCCTCAAACTGGCGCTCGGCGATCACGCGCGAAAGATTCCTATGTCAGGCCTGAAATCGCAGATCGGCCACGCTCAGGGAGCGTGCGGTGCGGCCGGCTTGGCAGCGACTCTCGTCGCCATGCAGCAAAGCCAGATTCCGCCTACCATCAATCTCGACCAGCCAGATCCCCACTGCGATCTGGACTACGTCCCCGACGCCGGCCGCAAGGCCACGCTTGAGCACGCCGTCTGCAACTGCGTAGGCTTCGGATCGAAAAACTCGGCCCTGGTGCTGCGCAATGTGGCGTAGGGACCATCGCCACTGCCAGACGTGTTAGTCCTTCAGCCAAGACTCTCCACATTTCTTGTCATTCTGAGGAGCGCAGCGACGAAGAACCTGCTTTCCGGTGCGACGGCGAGCCAGCCTCAATCGCCACCCTTGCGTGAGCACCCTGTAAACGGAGATATCCTGTCTTTCCATCTTTCCAGCCTCCTCCGCCATCTATTACTCTTGATCGGACGTACGCATGGCCCAGGAAGAAGAGATACTCGGCAAAGCCTACGACAGCCGCCTGATGCGCCGGCTGCTCACCTACCTCGCTCCCTATAAGTGGCAGGTGGCGATCGCCCTGGTGTCGATTGTGATCAAGGCGGGCTTGGATGTCCTCGGCCCTTTCCTCACCAAGACCGCCGTCGACAAATATCTTGCCCGCAACCCTGGTACCACTTCGATTCTGGATGGCTGGCTCAGTTCCAGCGCCATGGTAGGAATTGCGCAAATTGCGACTCTCTATCTGGGCACACTGGTCTTCAGTTTCTTCTGCGAGTTCCTGCAAACGTACTTCATGCAGTGGACTGGCCAGAAGGTAATGTTCGACCTGCGCAGCCAGATTTTCCGACACCTGCAACGCATGCACATCGGCTTCTACGACAAGAATCCGGTCGGCAGGCTGGTCACGCGCGTGACGACCGACGTCGACGCCCTCAACGAGATGTTCACCGCCGGAGTTGTCTCGATCTTCGAGGATGTCTTCGTGCTGGTCGGCATTATCGCCATCATGATGCGGATGAACTGGAAGCTGGCCCTGATCACCTTCTCTGTGCTCCCCGTGATCTTCTGGGCGACGATGATCTTCCGCGTGCAGGTCCGCGATTCCTACCGTCGCATTCGGGTGGCCATTGCGCGCATCAATTCTTACCTGCAGGAAGCCGTCTCCGGCATGCTGGTGCTGCAGCTGTTCAACCGGGAAAAGCGCGCCTTCCGCCAGTTCTCCGCTATCAACGCGTCTCACATGGAGGCGTTCAAGGACGCCATCATGGCCTACGCCATCTACTATCCGGTCGTCGAAATTCTCTCGGCGGTGGCGGCGGCAGCAATTATCTGGTTTGGCGGCGGCGACGTGATCCGCGGAACGGCAACGATTGGAGTGCTGGTGGCCTTCATGCAGTACGCCCAGCGCTTCTTCCGCCCCATCCAGGACCTCAGCGACAAATACAACATCTTGCAGGGCGCGATGGCCTCGAGCGAGCGTATCTTCAAGCTGCTCGATACTCCTGTCGACATCGAATCGCCCGCAACCACGAAGAAGCCCGAGGGTCCCGGACGCATCGAGTTTGACCACGTCTGGTTCAGCTACGGCGCGCGCGGCACAACTGCCGACACGTTAAGGAAAGTTGGAGCGATGGGCGCATCATCCGCCTCGGAGCAAGGCTCGGTAGACCCCGACTGGGTCCTGCGCGATGTGTCGTTCAGTATCGAACCGGGTGAAACCGTCGCAATTGTCGGCCATACCGGTGCAGGCAAGACCACGCTCATCTCGCTCCTCTTGCGTTTCTACGATGTGCAGGAAGGCGCCATACGAATTGATGGCGTCGATGTCAAGGAAATGGACCTTAACGATCTGCGCCGCCGGTGCGGCGTGGTGCTGCAGGATCCCTTTCTTTTCACCGGAACCGTGGGTGGCAACATCCGCCTCGGCTCAGAGTGGATCGCCGACAAAGACGTCGAGAAAGCCGCCGAGGAAGTGAATCTGGCCGACTTCATCCGGACATTGCCGGGCGGTTTTGGAGAAGAAGTCCGGGAACGCGGCTCGACACTCTCCACTGGCCAGAAACAATTGATCTCGTTTGCGCGCGCCCTGGCCCACAATCCGCAAATTCTGATTCTTGACGAAGCTACTTCGAGTGTCGACACTGAAACAGAATTCCGCGTGCGGGACGCACTCAGCCGCATGGTCGAAGGCCGAACGTCGTTGGTGATTGCGCACCGCCTCTCTACCGTGCAGCGCGCCGACAAAATCATCGTGATGCATAAAGGCAAAGTCCGCGAGATGGGCACGCATCAGCAACTGCTGGCGCAGCGCGGCGTGTACTACAAGCTGTATCAGCTGCAGTACAAAGATCAGGAGATTCCCGCGTCGCTGTCGGCTCAACCCCAGCCCACGGCCAGCGCCGACGACTGATGGAGCGGCGGGTGTCCCGGCCCGCCGGGACGGGCGAGACGCCCGTCCCTTCAGCCACTGAAACAGCCCACAGCCATTCCACAAAGTCAGTCCGCTACAATCCCTGTCGTGCGAATCCTGATCTCTGCTGGAGAAGCCTCCGGTGAAATGTATGGCGCGCAACTCATCCAGGCCCTGCGTCGCCGCGATCAATCGCTCGAGTTTTTCGGAGTGGGCGGGCCGCGCATGCGCGAGGCGGCCTGTGACACAGTGGTCGATGCCAAAGAGCTGGCCGTCGTCGGCATCACGGAAATTCTCAGCCACCTACCCGAAATCTATGGCTGCTTTCGCAGACTAATCGCCGAGGCAGATCGCCGGAAGCCCGATTTAGCCATCGTCATCGATTCCCCCGCCTTCAACTGGCGCGTTGCTCGCCAGATGAAGCTGCGTGGCATCCCGACGGTGTATTACGTTGCCCCGCAGTTCTGGGCCTGGCGGCAGGGACGAGTGAGGCTGATCCGGAAATACATCACCAAGGGCTTGGTGATCTTTCCCTTCGAAGAGAAGTTCTATCGCGACCGCGGAGTCGACGCGACCTTCGTCGGACACCCACTGGCCGAGCTGCCTGATCCGCCGACCTTACGCGAGGCCTACGCGCTCCAACATCAACTCGATCCCACAAAGCACTGGATCACCCTAATGCCCGGCAGCCGCGTGAAGGAAGCCCGCATGAACCTGCCGAGCATGCTTGAAGCCGCCGCGCAACTCGGCAAAGCCTACGAATTCCTGCTGCCGGTAGCACCCACGCTCAGCCAGTCTTTCCTCAAAGAAATGTCGCAAGGGAAGAAGATCACGTACGTTGACGAATCACTTCCCGCCCTGCGTCATTCCAGGGCGGGCATTATTGCCAGCGGAACCGCCACCGTGGAAGCCGCCATGATGTCAACCCCATTCGTCATGGTGTACCGCGTTTCCCCACTCACCTATGCCTTGGGTAAGCCACGCATCAAAGTTCCGCACTTTGCCATGGTAAATCTCATTGCCGGGGAAAAGGTCGTGCCGGAGCTAGTGCAGGCTGATTTCACCGCTGACAACGTGGTTTGCAGGGTGAGGGAGATCCTTCCTGACGGTCCTCCCCGCACGGCCATGCTGGAAGGCTTCGCCCGCGTGAGAGCGCTTCTCCGCTCTCCAAATTCTCCCGTGCCCCGCTCTGCCGCCGATCAGGCCGCCGATGCGGTTCTCGCCCTGCTACCGCGTGGTCACTGAACTGGAGAGGGAGCGACGGGCGTCCCGCCGGTCGGCGCGAAGCGCCAGCCAACACGGGAGTCCGGACCATAACCTATCGATTGATACCCCGTTAAGCCCCAATCAAAACCCACCGGCCACTTGTCCCCCCAGCATCTTTTGCGTCACAATCTTCATCATAGAGATCAAGGGCTCGGATTCCAGGAGATTGCTTTTAATGCGTGTTCCCCGTCGATGGCTCCGCTCGGCCTCGAAATTAACCTACATTTGCCTTCTGCTGTGCTGCGTGAATTTGCCCGTCTGGGCGGCGGAAAAGACCCGCCTGCGCGTCGACGACTACCAGATCGAGGCCGACCTCAACCCGCATAGCCACAAGATCAGCGCCCGCGCCAAGGTGAAATTCACCGCCCTGGACGATCTCAGCGTCGCTACCTTTGAGCTTAACAACGCCTTGCGTCTTACCAAAGTGACTGATGCCAGCAACAAGACGCTCTCGGCCGAGCGGGTTACGCAGGATTCCACGGTTCGCATCCCTTTGACCGCCGGCATGATCAAGGATTCGAGCACCACGCTGACGTTTGAGTACGAAGGCGTACTCGATTCGGCCGACGAAAGCCCCGTCCAGGGCCTGAAGCTCGCTTCTATTGGCGACGACACGACTTACCTGCTGTACGCAAGCCGCTGGTTTCCCGTGAACGGGTTTGGACTGAACCGCTTTACTTCGACCATCAGCATCACGCTCCCTGCGCACATGGTCGCAATCGGCAGCGGCAAGATGACTGTTGCTGACAGCTCTGCCTCGAAAAAGACTCCCGGCGCCCTGGCCGGGAAGACCTATACCTTCGTGAGCGACCGGCCAAGTTTCCCAGGCACGATCATCGCCGGCGTATTTCAGGAAACAAAGAGCGACGATGCGGGCGTCGACCTGCATGTGTTTTTCAAGCCGCTGCATCAGAAAGTGGCGCCTGACTACACGAGTGCGGCCCTGAAGGAATTCACGTACTACATCACGGCCTTCGGCCCCCTTCCATTGCCCACCTTGCGCGTAGTGGAGCTGCCTGACGACACGATTCCGACCACGTGGGCGCCCGAAGTTGCGGCGATGGCCAGCCGAACCATCACCGACAAGACGAACTACCGTCTGCTTGCAAACACAATTGCGCACCAGTGGTGGGGAAGTTCTGTT
>Ga0075423_10001152_pt1 | contig 22839 bp, 23 predicted proteins | sample SoiMethybrSBSTD2_FD_80114 | JGI IMG/M metagenome (GOLD analysis project Ga0075423, IMG submission 80114) | Bulk soil microbial communities from a Populus tree surrounding site in Tennessee, USA - Soil MetaG P. TD hybrid SBSTD2 | ecosystem: Environmental > Terrestrial > Soil > Tree plantation... | reverse complement strand
GGCGTTTCGCTGACCTCGCTGCTGAAATGGGCCGGGCGTCGCATCGCGCCCTGGAGCAGCGCCAACCGCTAGACTTCCGCCGTATTGAATTTGTCGTGCCGGCGCGCAAACTTGTTTTGCCGGCATTTCGCACGTCTGCGCGGGAGGCGCGCCATGATCCTGGGCCTGTCAGTTCAGAATTTTACAATCGTTCACGTCGTCATCAGCCTGATGGCAATTGCAAGCGGTATAGTGGTGTTGATCGGCATGTTTGGCTCGCGCCGATTGCCAGGCTGGACGGCATTTTTTCTGCTCACGACCGTGCTTACCAGCGTGACGGGGTTCCTGTTTCCGATCCGCGGCTTTACCCCCGCGATCGGTACCGGCATCGTCTCGTGCGTATTGCTCGCGTTGGCGCTCTATAGCCTCTATGGCAAGCGTCTCGCCGGCGCCTGGCGCTGGATCTACGTTGCCACTGCCGCGGGCGCACTTTATCTCAACGTACTGGTACTGATCGTCCAATCGTTCCAGAAATTGCCATTCCTCAAGCCACTGGCGCCGACCCAGTCAGAGCCGCCGTTCCTGATCGCGCAAGTCATCGCGCTCATTGCCTTCCTTTTGCTAGGCATTGCTGCGGCGCGTAAATTTCGTCCCGCCCAGGACCTGACTACGGGTTGATTGAATCGCGACAGCAAAGGGGCGTCCAAAATGGAAGAAGCCGCCGGCACCGGCGGCTTCAGCCAAGTACCGAACCCGCGAAGCTTACTTAAGCTGCGTCGAGATGTCGTTGAACTTCGTGTTCAAGCTCGAGCCGATCGCGTTCACGGTCGCAATGATCACGACCGAAATGCCAGCAGCGATGAGGCCATACTCGATCGCGGTGGCGCCGGACTCGTTCTTCAGGAACGCAACAACCTTAGACATGAGACATCCTCCATGTGGCCGAAACCAGTAATCATCTGTACAGATGACGGCAGGACCGTACCGTTTGCCCGTTAAAAAGGCGCTTCACCGGAGTAGGAGGAATTGTTTCAATTCTTATGGAAAAAGGCGGGGCCTTTTCAACGCTATGGCGGCGAAAGCAAAGCCTTTGTCGTCGAGGCCCATTTTTTCAGATGAATCCATATCAAGTCAGCCCGAGGTGGAACGGTTGGCAATTCTTGGCTGGCGCGCGCTAAGGCTCATATTAACGAGCCATTATCCACACCGACGAAGAGTTTGAAATTCTTGGATCCCAGACAGCCGGACTAGTTGTCTTCAGCACGATCAACATAGATCAAGCCCGCTTTGGCAAGCGGCTCGCGCATTTTGTACATGTCCAGGCTCAGCGTGCCGGCCTCGAGCTGCTTGCGCTTGCCATCCTCGTCATCCTTGCGTTTTTGCGCTTTCTGGGCGGTCTCGGTGGCGAGTTTCTTCGGAATTACAACGACGCCGTCGTCATCCGCCACCACAACATCGCCCGGTTCGACGTTCACGCCCGCGCAGACGACCGGAACGTTGACCGCGCCAAGGGTCGCTTTCACCGTGCCCTTGGCCGAGATCGCCTTTGACCACACCGGAAAGCGCATTTCGGAAATCGGACGCACGTCTCGACAACCCGCGTCAATGACGAGCCCGATCACTCCACGAGCACGCAACGCCGTCGCCAACAGTTCGCCGAACATGCCGTCCGTATTGTCCGCGGTGCATCCGACAACGAGGACGTCGCCTTTTTGGCATTGCTCAACGGCAACGTGAATCATCCAGTTATCTCCCGGCTGCGCCAGCACGGTGACCGCCGGCCCGGCAATCTGCGCGCCGGGCCAGATCGGACGCATATAGGGTTTCATGAGACCGGATCGGCCGAGGGCCTCGTGCGCCGTGGAGACGCCGACTGCTGCAAGCGTGCCGATCGCATTGCTGTCGGCGCGTTGGATGTTTCGGATAACGACGGGCTTCATTGCAGTATTTCCTCTACGGTCGGAAAGAGGCGTTGGTAGGCCTCGCCATAGGTCATTGGCACTCCCGTGTTGCGGCTGCCTTGTATGCCCCGGTTGAGCGCCACCCGCTCATAGTACGCCCACAGATGTTTCTGGGCTGCGAGTATCTGGAACGCTTTGTACTTTTGCTCCCACACCTCGTCGATCTTCAAAATGAGATTAGGCTTGTAATTGCACATTTCGGGTTGATGCGGCTCGAACAGAAATACCGGCGGAGCAGAATACTTGTATTTTGCATCCGGCTTGTGCCCCATCGCTTGAGCGACCACTCGCGTCTCCTGGGCGAAATGCGCGGCGTTCGGGTGGTCAAAGTTGTAGGGGTCCTCAAGCGCGTGAGTGAGCACAAAGGACGGGCCAAGTTCCCGATAGATGTCGACCAGGCGATCGAAATGCGTTTCATTCAGCTTGAGCGGATAGTCGCCGCAGTCAAAGAATTCGATTTCGGCCCCGAGAAGCTTGGCGGCCCGTTCGGCCTCGTCCCTGCGACCGGCCTTTACCTTTTCGAGCGTGGCGCCCGGCTCCTTCCATGCGAACTGGCTCTCCCCACGCTCGCCGTACGACAGGCAGACAATCTTGACGCGGTAACCCCGCTTGGCATGCAGGGCGATCGCGCCGCCGGAGCGCCAGACGAAATCGCCTGGATGAGCCGTCACCACAAGCCCGGTCTTCTGATCCGCCATGCCGCCACTCCTTTTACATGTCGGCTTGTTAAACTAGGTTGAGTGCCGGGTGGTCAAGCCGTCGTGGCGGCTCAAGTGGAGGCATCTCACAATGGCAAATGGCGGCACAACGTTGCGCGTCGCGCTTGGCGACTATCCGCACACGCTGCCGCTCAAGCGCGGCGAAATCATATCGCCTTGGCTCAAACTCGATTTTGTCGAGGTCAAGCCCCTGTACCAGGCCTTCAAACCGATGGTCCGCGAGCACGCATTTGATGCGAGCGAAATGGCCCTGGTGACCTACTTCCAGGCCAAAGATCACAATAAGGGGCTCACGCTGCTCCCAGCTGCGATGCTCGCGCGTTTTCAGCATGGCACTATGCTGTTTAACGCAGAGCGGGGAAAGCTCGCGCCGGCCGATCTTCCGGGCAAGCGCATCGGTGTGCGTTCGTACAGCCAGACCACCGGGGTGTGGATCCGCGGCATTCTCGAAAACGACTACGGCGTCGATCTCGGCGGGGTGCAGTGGGTGACGTTCGAGGATGGGCATGTCGCTGAAGCCGCCGATCCGGCCGGCGTGATCCACGCCCGCAAAGGGCAGGACATCACCGCAATGCTGATTGCCGGGGAGCTTGACGCCGCGGTCTATGGCGTGGCGTTGCCGAAAGATCCTCGCTTGCAAAGCGTCATCAAGGATCCCGAGAGCGCGGCGAAATCCTGGTATGCCAAGCACGGGCTTGTGCCGGTCAACCACATGGTTGTCGTCACCGATGAACTTGCCCGCTCAAATTCACAAGCGGTCGCCGAACTTTATCGTCTGCTGGAGGAAGGAAAGAAGGCGGCCCCCGCCGGCGGCATTGATACCGCGCCATTCGGAAAGGATGCAAACCGGCGCTGCCTCGAACTGCTGATATCGTACTGCATGCAGCAGAATCTCATCTCGCATCCACTGACGTTCGAGGAGCTCTGCTAGCCACCAATGAAACGATGGAGTGAACGATGAAAAAAACCTACACCGGCGGCTGCCAGTGCGGAAAGGTTCGCTACGAAGCGCAGGCCGAAATCGGTGAAGTGATAACCTGCAATTGCTCGCGCTGCCGCAAGCTCGGACCCTTGTTGTCCGCCGTTGCAAGGTCCGATTTTAAGCTTATCTCCGGCGAGAACGACATGACCGACTATCAGTTCAACAGGGGCGCGATTCACCCGTTCTGCAAGACCTGCGGCATCGAGTCTTACGCTTATGGCAAGGGCCCGGGTGGCATAGACATGGTCATGCTCAACGTGCGCTGCCTTGATGGCATCGACGTGGACCAGTTAAAGCTGAAGAAATTTGATGGCGCCAGTCTGTAGCCGCTGCCGAATAGAACCTGCAAAAGCGTGTCCCTAAAAGCCATAACGGGCAGACCGTCGTCCGCCCGTCACAAGCTCTCGGATCCATTCCTGACGCACAGGCCGAAACCTGCAGCGAAGGGTACCAGTTACTGAGAGCCAGGGCCGGCAGTCATGAGCCACGAACACTGCAAGCAGCATCCACGTCCCATGCCCAGTCCGGTCATGGCGGCCATCCGTGTCCGGCAGAGCCGAAGATGGGTGACCTGTCTGAAAGCGTACAACTGTTGTTTCCCAAGGCAAGCCCTGAGAATCGCTGTTGATAAGTCTGAGGATTAAATTATGACACCCGCCGGCCGCCGTTAGCCCAGGATCGTGCCCTTGCCGCGACCGTCCTTGCTTTGCTCGATCATCACCGTGTCGTGCTTGAGGGCAAGCTGCCTGGTGAATTCTGCATTCATCAATTGCTCTTGCGAAAGTGCGTGCATGGCCGCGAACATGCCCTCCGTGCCGGCGGGGCTGTAAATCATCAGCATGCGTACGCCTTCGTTCGAAGTCACCTGATGCGGCACGCCGGGCGGGATGTGAACGCACGAGCCCTTCTGAGCATGGAATAGTTCGTCGCCGACCTGAAAATCCGCACTGCCATCGAAAACGTAAAATGTCTCGTATGCCTTGATATGGTAGTGCGCGCGCGACTGAAATCCCGGCTTGCAATTCTCTTCCACCACTTCGAACGTTTGGCCCGTGTCGCCGCCAGTGACCTTGACGATGACCTCGTTGGCCTTGGCGTAAATGTTTCCCGCGCCCGGCGGCGAATGCTTGCCCTTCATGCTTTCCTCCATCTCGTCGAGTTCCCCCACGACGTCACTGTTTCTCAGTAGAGAGCCGCGCAGGTGGGCTGGACGCCGGACAAAAATAGCACGACATTCGACGCAACGGCCATCCGATCGAGGACCACTGATGAAGCCCACATCTGCTCGCGAGCGGCTCGACATCGCGCTCGGTCGCATCGACGATCCGAAAGGCGAGGGCGCGCGGGCTTGTCTTACGGTGTACCGCGAGCAGGCGAAAGCCGCCGCCGACGCTGCGGACGCGCGTGCGAAAGCGGGCGTTTCACTTGGTCCGCTCGATGGAACGATCGCCAGCATCAAGGACCTGTTCGACGTTGCCGGTGAAGTGACGCGCGTTGGCTCCAGAATTTTTGCCGAAGAAGGCAAGCCCGCGGCGGTCGATGCGCCGGTGGTCCATCGCTTGCGCGCCGGCGGCGCGATCATCGTCGCAAAGACGAACATGAGCGAATTTGCTTACACAGGCGTTGGCGCCAATCCGCACTTCGGCACGCCGGGCAATCCGGCTGATCGCAAGCGTGTGCCCGGTGGCTCATCATCGGGCGCTGCCGTCGCGGCTGCCGACGGCATGTGCGAGATTGCGATCGGAACCGACACCGGAGGCTCATGCCGCATTCCCGGCGCGCTTTGCGGAGTCGTCGGCTACAAGCCCAGCCGGCAGCGCATCCCGACCGACGGCGCTTTCCCGCTGTCGTACAGCATCGACTCTATTGGTCCGATTGCGCGTTCAGTCGAGGCCTGCGCCAAAGCCGATGCGGTCATGGCGGGCGAGAAATTCATTTCGAACGAGCCGGCGCCTCTCGCAGGGCTGCGCATTGGTGTCCTGCAAGGCTCGCCGCTCGAAAACCTGGATGAAACTGTGGCCAAGCGTTTTTCTGGCGCAATAGCCCGGTTGGGAAAAGCGGGCGCGCGCCTATCCGATGAGAAATTGACGCTTCTCGACGACATGGCCCAGGTCAATAGCAAAGGCGGCGTGCAGCCGGCGGAAGCCTTCGCCATCCATCGTGACTTGTTGTCGCGCCGCGCGGACGCGATCGATCCGAATGTCCGAGTACGTCTGGAACGTGCACGCAATATCAACGCGGCTGACTATATCGATATGGTCAGGGAAAGGGGTCGTCTCATCCGTTTGATGGATCAGCGTCTCGCCGATGTCGATGTCCTGGCGTGGCCAACCACGCCAATGGTTGCGCCTACTCTGGAAGAGGTCGCCAAGGCAGACGAATTTGCCCGCAAGAATGCGATGTTGCTGCGAAACACACTGATCGTGAATTTCTTCGATCTCTGCGCCATCTCATTGCCTATGCCGCGCGAGAGCGGATTGCCGACGGGCCTCATGCTGGTCGCCCGCAACGGCCAGGACCAACGGCTGTTCCGCATTGCTGCGGCGGTCGAGCGGCTATTTGCGGCATAGACCAGCCGTTGTTCTCGCTTGTTGAATTGACCGAAAATCCGGCATGATCCGCCAACAGCCGTACGGCCGAGGAGGAGCATCAGCATGAGCCGCAAACCGCACAACAACGACAGACACCTTACGCGACGCACTGTCGTTACGGCTCTCGGCGCCGTCGCCCTTGCCGGCACGGCCCCATTCAACATTGTGCGCGCGCAGAGCGCTGCCCTGAAAGTAGGCGTGCTGCTCCCTCGCTCGGGTTTCCAGGCCGGCATCGGCCAGGACTGCCAGCGCGGCGTCGATATTGCAGCCGGTATCCTCAAGGATCTCGGCATGCCGCCCCTCCAGATCATGAATGGCGATACCGAAACCAACGTCGATGTCGCCCGCTCGCGGGCCGAGAAATTGATCAGCGAGGGTGCGCAAATTCTGGTTGGCGCCTTCGATTCCGGCCAGAGCACGGCGATCGCGCAGGTCGCCGAGCAGAAGGGTATTCCCTACGTCATCAATATTGCTGCGGCGCCTCAGATCACCGAGCAAGGCTACAAGTTCGTATTTCGCAACTTTCCAACAGCGGGCATGATCTTGAGCGATGCCTTCGCAAACCAGAAGGAAATATTCGAGGCCGCGGGCTCGGCGCCAAAGAGCGCCGTGTTCATGCACGTCAACGACACCTTCGGGACCGCGATGAAGGGCGGAATCGGCGCGGTCATGCCGAAATTCAACATGCCGTACAATCTCGTCGAAACTATCGCCTATGATCCGGCGGCAAGAGACCTGTCGGTCGAAATTGCCAAAGCGAAAGCCACGGGCGCCGATGCCCTGTTGATGGTGAGCAGGCTCAACGATGCCATCCTGCTAACGCGCGAGTTGGTGAAGCAGCGGTGGTCGCCGATGGCGATCCTGAGTATGGGCCCCGGCTGGTATGAGGATCAGTATCTGAAAACTCTCGGCAAGCTGTCCGACGGGCCGTTGAGTTTTGTACCCTGGTACGATCCGAACAAACCGCTCAGCAAAACGCTCGAGGCCGCGCTCGCCAAGGCACATCCTGGCATTAATCTCAATACCAACCACGTCTACACGTTCGAGGCCCTGCTTGTTGCCGCCGATGCCTACAAGCGAGCTGGCTCAGCAGATCCTAAGGCACTCGCCGATGCGGTGCGCAGCACGAATATCACCAACAATGTGAGCCCAGGCCCCGGCATTCAGTTCAACGAAAAGGGTCAGAACGACAAGCTGAAGAATTCCGCAATCCAAAATCGCGGCGGCAAGCTTGTGACCGTGGCACCAAAAGTGGCGGCCAATGCCAAGGTAGAATGGCCGCTCAAGCCGTACGACAAGCGCAGCTGATGCCGGCGTCGCTTTAAAAGCGTAGCCGTCATGGGGCAAAGCCGTGCATGCCTGAGATCAGGACAACGCCGGCGATGACGCAAAAGGTGGGGGACAGTGCCCGTTGATATCTATCTCAATGTCGCCGTCGGCGGGATTCTGACCGGGCTGGTCTATGGCCTGATGGCGCTGGGCCTGTCGGTGATTTTTGGCGTCGTCCGCGTGGTCAACTTCGCCCATGGCGAAATGATGACGATCGCCATGTATATCGCCGTGACGCTGTTCTCGGCGTTCCATCTTGATCCTCTTGTGATGCTGGTGCCCATAGCGGCGGTGTTGTTTGCGTTCGGGTATCTGCTGCAAGCCGGCCTGATCAATCGGTTCATCACCCGTCCCGAGCACAGTCAGTTCCTTCTGCTGGTTGCCATCGCGATCATCATCACGAACGCGCTGCTGATCCTGTTCGGTCCCGACTCGCAGAACGTCCAGGCGTCCTATGCCTACGACAGCTTTCAGCTCGGCCCGCTGATCGTGGACGCCACCAAGCTCTACGCGGGATTTACCGCTGTGGTCGTGACCACAGCTTTGTTCGCATTCTTCCAGTTTACAAACCTGGGTACGGCGATCCGCGCCTGCGCCGATAACTACACAGGCGCAATGGTGGTCGGCCTCGACGTCAGACGACTCTACGCGCTGACTTTCGGTATAGGCGCCGCTTGTGTCGGCGCTGCAGGATGCATGCTTTTGCTCATTTTCGACGTTACGCCAGCGGTGGGTCCCGCCTATACGCTGCTCGCGTTCGTGATCGTCATTACCGGCGGCCTTGGCTCCATGCCTGGCGCGCTGGTCGGCGGCGTCCTGATCGGGCTGACCGAAGCTCTGGCCGGGCTTCTCTTCACGCCCTCGGCCAAGAGCATGTTCGCCTTTGCCATTCTGGTGCTTGTGCTGCTGTTTCGACCGCAAGGCATCATGGGCAAGAGGACGGCATGATCGCGCGAGTGATCGCCGGAGTTACGCGGCGAGGCCTGGTGCTGCTCGCAATCCTGCTGGCAGCGGCTCTGATCGCACCGTTCTTCGCTAGCGACTACCTGCTCACCGTCTTGATCCTGATCCTTTACTTTGCTTACACCGGCCAGGCCTGGAACATCATGATGGGCTTTGCCGGACAGTTGTCCCTTGGCCATGCCCTTTATGTAGGGCTCGGTGCCTACGTCGCGGCGGCGCTTTTTGTGCATTTCGGTATCGGGCCCTGGCTCGGACTGCTGGCGGCGGTGCCGATCGCGGCAGCGACCGGCGCGTTTATCGGCTATCTGGCGTTTCGCTTCCGCGTCAGCGGCGTGTATTTCGCGATCCTGACCATCGCGTTTGCGGAGTTTGCGCGCGTCGGCTTCGATCATCTCGCCTGGACGCGCGGTTCGTCCGGACTGTTCCTGCCCGTTGCACAATACACTCACAACGATCTGTGGCAGCTGCGCGGCCATCCCGTGATGTTTTACTACATCCTGCTGATCGCGACGGTGCTTGCCTTCATCGCCTGCCGGGCTCTGCTGCAGAGTCGCATCGGTTATTTCTGGCTCGCGATCCGCGAAGACGAGGAGGCCGCGCGCGCAGTCGGTATCGATACATTTCGCTACAAGATGATCGCGGTGGTGATCTCCACGGGCATGACCGCATTCGCCGGTGTGATCTACGCGTTCTATTACAACAATCTTTTTCCCGAGCAGGTGTTTAATATTTCACGCTCGATCGAAATCATTCTTGGGCCGCTGGTGGGCGGCATCGGAACGCTGTTCGGCCCGATCCTGGGAACCTTCATTCTGGAAGGCCTGTCCGAAGGCTTGCGAACACTGCTGGAGATTCTTGGTGTCGACGTGCCCGGAATAAAACAGGTGTTCTTTGGGATCGTGCTTCTGCTGGTGGTCGTTGCATTGCCCGAAGGGGTCTGGCCCTGGTTGGCGCGGCGATTTGGGCTTACGGAGCGCAAACAATGATCGCACTGCTGGCGGTCAGCGGGGTTACCAAGCGCTTTCGCGGCCTGGTCGCCGTTGACGCACTCAGCCTTGCGGTGCCGAAGGGCGAGATCTTTGCGGTCATCGGGCCGAATGGCGCCGGCAAGACCACGCTTTTCAACGTGATTGCCGGAGTGTTTTCGCCCGACGGCGGCACGATCACATTCGCCGGCGAGCGTATCGATGGACTTTCGCCGGATCAGGTTTGCCGCCGTGGCATCGGCCGAACGTTCCAGATCGTGAGGCCATTCCCGGCGCTCAGCGTCGAGGATAACGTGATCGTCGGTGCGCTTTTGCACCGGGGCCGCGTGCAGGACGCGCGCGCATGCGCGCTGGAAATCCTCCGCCGGCTCGATCTGTACGACAAACGCGCGCAACGCGCATCCTCGCTGACGCTTCCGGACCGCAAGCGGTTGGAGGTAGCGCGCGCGCTGGCCACCGAACCGACTCTGCTGCTGCTCGACGAGGTGATGGCCGGATTAAGGCCGACCGAGACCGACCGCATGGTTGGTATCCTCAAGCAGCTCAATCAGGAGACGGGACTTACGATCCTGCTGATCGAGCATGTCATGCGAGCCGTCATGGCGCTCGCCAGTCGCATTCTGGTGATGCATCACGGAGCCGCGATTGCCGAAGGAACGCCCGGCGAGGTTGTCCGTAATCCCGCGGTCATCGACAGCTACCTGGGTGCAGAGGCGGTCGCATGATGCTGAAGGTAGAAAATCTCGACGTCTTCTACGGCGACGCGCAGGCGCTCGATGGGGTGTCGCTTGAGATTCAGGAAGGCGCGATTGTCGCTATTGTCGGCGCCAACGGCGCGGGCAAGACGTCACTGATCCGGACTGTTGCCGGCATGCACAGGCCGACGCGCGGGAACGTCTTCTTTCGCGGCCTCGATATTGCCGGCTGGCCGAGCCACAGGATTTGCGATCTCGGCGTCGGACAGGTTGCCGAAGGCCGCCAGGTTTTTCCGTCGCTGTCGGTTGCCGAAAACCTTGCGATGGGAGCGCTCTTGCCGCGGGCACGTTCATCGCACGCGCAGAACCTGGAAAAGGTCTATGAGCTGTTCCCGGTGCTTGCCGAGCGCCGATTCCAGGCCGCAGGCACGCTCTCCGGCGGCGAGCAGCAGATGCTGGCGATCGGACGCTGCCTGATGGGCGCGCCGGAGTTGGTCATGTTTGACGAGCCTTCGCTCGGCCTCGCGCCGACCGTCGTGCAGGCCCTTCTGCGCTGCATCCGCGATCTCAACCGCGACGGGCTGACCTGCGTGTTGGTCGAGCAGAATGTCGCGGTCTCGCTAAAACTCGCGAACCACGCCTATGTCTTGGAGAATGGTCGAATTGCACTCTCAGGTGCGGGCGAGGCGCTGCTCGGGGATGACCGGGTCCGTGAGGCCTATCTCGGACTCTAGATCATCATTCTCAAAGAGAATTCACTTCAGCGGCGGGCCGATGGTCACCGTCAGTTTGCCGACGCCTTCTATCTCGCAGTCGAGCTTGTCTCCCACCACAGTCGCGGCGACCCCCGAGGGAGTGCCGGTCATGATGATATCGCCGGGCTCGAGTGTCACCATCTCGGAAAGCTTCGAAATCGTTTCCGGGACATTCCAGATCATCTGATTGAGGTCGCCATCCTGGCGAACCTGGCCGTTGGCCTTGAGGACAATTCGGCCTTTTGCCGGATGTCCGATCTTTCTCGCCGGCATCAATGGACCGCATGGCGCCGAGGAATCGAAAGCCTTTCCGATTTCCCATGGGCGCTTCACGTCGCGCGAGGCGATTTGCAGATCGCGGCGGGTCAGGTCGATGCCGACGGCATAGCCGAAGATGCAATCATTGGCCTTGGCTACCGGGATGTTTCGCCCGCCGCTCTTCAGCGCAACCACAAGCTCAACTTCGTGGTGCATATCCTTGGTCAGCGAAGGATAAGGTACCGTGCCGCCGTCGGACACAATGGCGTCCGCAGGCTTGGCGAAGAAGAAAGGGGGCGCACGCTCGTCCTGCCCCATCTCGCGAATGTGCTCAATGTAATTGCGGCCGACGCACCAGATGCGGCGGACAGGGAACATCTTGTCGGAGCCTGCAACCGCGATTGCAGCTTGCGGCGCGGGCGGAATGACGTAGCGGCTGTCGGTCATGATCGGCTGGATATCGCTCTGGCGCGAGAGTGGTCTGGCTGCGCGACAATGCGCGTACAGGAAAAGGTGGGTGTGCGTATCAGGTGTCGTGCGCCGCCGTCAACAGCGGTCTATCAAGATGCAACCGCGACGACGGGAGCGTCTTTCTCCTGCTCCTTGAGCTGGAGGCGGTAGAACGAGGCGTAGCGGCCGCCCGCGCGCAGCAGGTCGTCATGTCGGCCGGATTCAACAACCCGTCCGTCCTCGACCACGTGAATGCAGTCGGCATGCGAGACGGTATGAAGCCGATGCGCGATTGCAAGCGTGGTGCGGTCCTGGCACAGATGGTCCATGGCTTCGCGGACCTGCAGTTCAGATTCGGAATCGAGCGCCGCGGTCGCCTCGTCAAGCAATATGATCGGTGCGTTCTTGATAAGGGCGCGCGCAATCGCGACTCGCTGGCGCTGACCGCCGGAAAGTTGCAAGCCGTGCTCGCCGACCGGCGTATCGTAGCCGCGGGGAAACGACATGATGAAGTCGTGTGCGTACGCGGCCTTGGCAGCTGCCACAATCTCATCCTCGCTCGCGCCTGGCTTGCCGAACTCAATGTTCTCGCGAACCGTGGCACGGAACAAAAATATATCCTGTCCCACATAGGCGATGTGCTGCCGGAGTGAGCGCCGCGATACCGAAACGATATCCTGTCCGTCGATGAGAACCTTGCCTTGCTTTGCGTCATAGAACCGCAAGAGGAGGTTGAATACCGTCGACTTTCCGCCGCCCGACGGGCCGACCAGGGCGGTCAGCCTGCCCGGCTCTGCCACAAAAGACATCCCGCGCAGCACCGGTTCGTCATTCCGATACGCGAAATGGACGTCATCGAAACCAAGACGCGCGCTCTTGATTTGCAAGCTCGGCTTGTTGCTATCGAGCGGCTCGCTTGGCGGGCTATCCAGCACTTCGAACAGGACGCGCACGCCGACCAGCGCGCTGCTGAGCTCAATATTCAGGCGAGCGAGGCGTTTTGCCGGCTCATAGGCCAGCAGGAAGGCGGCGATGAAGGAGAAGAACTGGCCCGGCGTCGCGCCCGTCTCGATTACCCGGTATCCGCCATAGGTAATGGCGGTAGCGATCGCACAGCCGCCGAGCGTTTCCATCAGCGGGGTTGCGCGATTGGACACCCGCGCCATCTTGTTGGCGTCATGCTCGACCGCAGCGACGTTCCGGTCGAAACGCTCGCGCATGATGTCTTCGAGTGTGAAAGCTTTCACGATGCGGATACCCTGCAAGGTTTCCTGCAAGGTCTCGATGATGCGGGTGCCGCCATGAAATTGGCTCCGCGCGATCGAATAAATGCGCCGGATCAGCTTGCGCAGAAAGAAGAAAGCCGGCGGGGCGACCACAAAGGTGAAGAACGACATCAGCGGGTCCTGCATCACCATGACAAAGACCAGGCCGATCAATGACAGCAGGTCTCTTCCGACCGAGGTGATCAGCAGATTGATGACCTGCGTCGCCGCCGCCGCGCCGGTCGACAGCCGCGCGATGAACTCGGTCGAGTGCCGATTGGAGAAAAAGCCAAGGCCCTCATTGAGCAGCTTGGAAAAAACTGCGCGCTGATTGTCGGCAACAATGTGGTTGCCGATACGCGACAACATGACGCTGTGGCCGTACGTTGCAAATCCTTTGGTCGCGAACAACGCGATCGTGATGATGCCAAGCGTGACGATTCCGCTCAGGCTGCGATTAACGTAGGCTTGGTTGATTACGTCGCCGATGAGCCAGGCACTGGCGGCTGTGCAACCCGCGGCCACCGCCATAAGCGCGAAGGCGCCGGCGTATCGGCGCCAGTGCGCCAGCCCCTGTTCGGTGAGCAAGCGCCGGATCAGGGCGAGAGAGCCGTAACGCTCGTCGGCGGTCGATGGCAAACTGTGATCGTTCATCCGCCCTCAGTGAGCTGCGAATAGGGCCCGTCGGGGCAGGAGTGGCATTCCTTGCCTGCGGCCGAAGAATTTTTCAAGCCAAAATCGACCCTTGGCCGCGAGAGCCTGCAAATTTATCAAGAAACGGCGTCTTTGCGGCGGCTTGCCAGCTGCTTTTCCCATGCAAGCGCGTGCGTGACGATCGTATCGAGATTCTGAAATCGCGGACGCCAAGGCAGCGTTGCATGGATACGCTCGACGTTTGCGACAAGCGTCGGCGGATCGCCCGGACGACGGCGCGAAACCTCAACGGGGAAATCGCGTCCGCTTGCGCGCCGTACGGCGTCGATGACTTCGATAACCGAAGAGCCGCGCCCATAGCCGCAGTTGAGCGTTGCGCTGGCCCCGCCGTTTCGCAAATAGGCAAGCGCGGAAGAATGCGCGTCGACCAGATCGCTCACGTGAATGTAGTCGCGTATGCAGGTGCCATCCGGCGTAGGATAGTCCGTTCCGAAAATTTCCATTTTTGGACGCTTGCCGATGGCCGTTTCGCAGGCGACCTTGATGAGGTGCGTTGCAGTCAACGTTGCCTGGCCGGTGCGCATTTTTGGATCGGCGCCTGCGACGTTGAAGTAGCGCAGGGTAACGAAACGCAGGCCGTAGGCCCTGGCCGCATCGTGCAGTATTATTTCCGCCATCAGCTTCGACGTACCGTAGGGAGAGAGCGGTGCTGTCGGGGAGTTCTCCCTTATCGGCCCAGCCTCCGTCGCGCCGTAGACTGCGGCCGTCGAGGAAAAAATGAAGTCCCGAACGCCTGCCTTGATTGCGGCATCAAGCAGCGCGCATGTGTTCATGGTGTTGTTGCCGTAGTACGTCAGCGGGTCGGAAACGGATTCCGGCACGACGATCGAGGCGGCGAAGTGGACAATGGCGGTGACGCCGTAATGCGCGATGATGTCATTTACCAGGGCCCGGTCGCCCGTGCTGCCCGCGATAAAGGGTACCGAACCCGGAATTAGAAAGCGGAATCCTGTCGATAAATTATCGAGGACGACCACCGGCTCGCCCGCATCGGCGAGTTGGTGCACCATATGGCTGCCGATATAGCCGGCGCCGCCGGTGACCAAAACGGTCATTTCAATAGATCCTTTGAGCTCGAGCGAACCTGTCCCACGCCCATAATATCCGCGTTTTCATCCCGTGGTGCGATGGCAGGGTTATAGCGGCCATTCCTAAGGCCGGGTATATGCATGCCTGACGCGCGATGGCCAACATTCTTTTCATCAAGACCTCCTCGCTTGGCGACGTGATCCATCACATGCCGGCATTGACCGATGCGCGGTCGGCGCGGGCTGACGCGACGTTCAGCTGGCTGGTCGAAGAACAGTTTGCGCCACTGGTGCGGCTACATCCAGCCGCGACCGAAGTTATCCCGGTCGCATGGCGGCGCTGGAGAAAATCGGTTTTGACGCCGACCACCATAGCTGAGATGGGCAAGAGTTTCCGGGCTGTCCGGGCCTGCGAGTACAGCGACATCGTCGATACCCAGGGACTTTTGCGTAGCGGTCTGCTCTCGCGGATGGCGAGTGGACGCCGGCATGGGTACGACGCTTCGAGCATCAGGGAACCTCTGGCGTCGCTTTTTTACGATGTGCGCCACCGTGTCGACCGTCGTCTTCACGCGGTCGAGCGCAACAGGATCCTGAGCGGGTTGGCATTGGGCTATGTTCCGCAGGGGGCTCCCGACTTCGGCCTCGATCATGCTCGTTTTGTGGGCGGCGCGTCGCGCTATGCCGTTTTGCTCCACGCGACTGCGCGTGCCGAAAAAGAATGGCCCGAGGCGCAGTGGATCGCGCTGGGGCGTGCGCTCGGCCAAGATCGCGAACTTGAAATTATCTTACCTTGGGGAAGCGAGATCGAGCGCAGGCGCAGCGAGAATATTGCGCGAGAGGTACCGGGGGCACGCGTACCGGAGCGGGCGCCCCTCGATGAGGTCGCAAAGTTGATCGGCGGCGCGCAGTTCGTTGTCGGAGTGGACACCGGGCTTCTGCACCTTGCGGCCGCGCTGGCTGTCCCGCTGGTCGCGATATTTACCGGCAGCAAGCCTGACCTGACGGGGCCGGTCGGAAGCGGCCTACGCTCGATCCTGGGTGACAAGGGAATGCCACCGACCGTCGATGAGGTTCTCGGCGCTGTCTCGACGATGACCGGATAGATTTTTCGTTTACGCCGTGCCGACCCGCAACAGATCGTGGACGTGAATGATGCCGACCGGTTTGCCGCCCTCGATGGCAAACAGCGCGGTGACTTTCATGGTGTTGAGCATATCGAGGGTCTCGCTGAGCAGTTGATCGCGGCGCACTGTCTTTGGCCCGCGCGTCATGACCTTGTCAACGCTGGCGTCGAGTAACTTGTCGTGCATGTGCCGACGCAGGTCGCCGTCGGTAACAATTCCCACAAGTAACCCGCCCGGATCAGTGATGCCGACGCAGCCGAACCCCTTCGCGGTCATTTCCAGGATCGCCTCCGACATCCGCGTGCCCAGCGGGGACAGTGGCATTGCCACGCCCGTATGCATGATGTCGCCGACCGTTTTCAGAAGTGTGCCAAGCTTGCCGCCTGGATGCAGCAGACCGAAATCGACGGCCGTAAAACCATGGCTTTCCAGGAGCGCGATGGCCAAGGCATCGCCGAGGGCAAGCTGCATCAGGGAAGACGTTGTCGGCGCGAGATTGTGCGGGCAAGCCTCGCGCGCCTGCGGTAGCGCGAGCACGACATCCGCAACCTTTGCCAAAGCGCTGTCCGGGATCGCCGTCATCGCGATCAACTTGATGTTATGGCGGCGGGAATAATCGGCGATGTTTTTCAACTCGGCCGTTTCGCCCGACCACGAAAGGGCCAGGATGACGTCGTGGTTGCCGATCATCCCAAGATCGCCGTGGCTCGCCTCGCCGGGATGAACGAAAAATGCCGGAGTGCCGGTGGAGGCGAAAGTGGACGCGATCTTGCGTGCAATATGACCGGACTTCCCAATGCCGGTCACGATCACGCGTCCTTCCGCAGCGCGGATTACGTCGATCGCGGCCGCAAAGGAAGTTCCAAGGCCGTCGCGCAGTGCCGCGGCTAGGGCGTCGACGCCGCTGCCTTCGGCTTCAAGGGTGCGCAGTGCCGACGCAATCGTCGCCTGCGCTCGGTCGGCGGTCACATCGGCGGGTTTCGGTTTGGCCATGCCGGTTGATACCACGAAAAAAACGTCACGTCAGGTTGCTTCGGCCATTCGTTAACGGTCGTGCCGGCCAGCATTGATCTTTGCCTGCGCGATCACTTTACGTGCGGTCGTAAGCACTGTTTCCACGGTGACATCATCGGTGCGTCGGTCGCGCACGGCAATATTGCCGTCGGTGCGTGCACGCTCGCGCGCACGCTCATCGCCGGGCGGCTCCAGGATGGCGGCGACTGGATTGAGCGGCTTCCAATGCCATGGGCTGGTTGGCCCAAAGATGGCGATCGTTGGCGTACCGATTGCCGCTGACACATGCATCAGGCCAGAATCATTCGTAACGGAAATATCTGCAGCAGCAAGAGCGAGGACCGCATTGCGTAAATCGGTGCTGGTTAGATCCCGCACCCGGCTACCCGCTGTCGCCGCTATTTCTTGTGCGATCGATGTTTCGTTCGGTCCGCCCAAAACCCAGACCGAAGCCCCTTCCTGGACGAGCAGTTTGGCGAGCTGGCTATAATGCGCGGCGGGCCAGGCCTTGCCGGCGCCGACCGCGCCCGGCGACAAGGCAACGATTGGCTGCGCTTCATTGCCAATCATCCGTCGCGCGCGCCACGCTTTCGCTTCATCGCCGGGGACCTTCAATTCGGGCAAGGGCCATTCCTTCGGGAGTGGAGCATTTTTCGGCAGCGATAAGGCGCCCATCTGGTCGATCATGCGTGGCAATTTGCTTTCGCCGAAACGCACATCATTAAGCAGGCCGAAACGAAACTCGCCGGCAAAGCCTGTGCGAACCGGAATGCCGGCGAGCCAGGGGGCGAGTGCCGCTTTCCATTTACGCGACATGACAATCGCCTGCTCGTAGCTATTCTCTCGCAGCCTTCGCGCGAGCTCTCGCTGGAGAGCGAGGCCCAGTGTTCCACGCGGCAAATCGATGACAATGGCGCGGCGAATGCCCGGCATGTAGTCGGCAAGGGGCGCGCAAAGCGTGCTGCTGATAACGTCCACCGGGCGGTCGGGGTTCTGCGCGCGCAAAAGTTGGACCACCGAATGGCAGCGGACGAAATCACCGATCCAGACGTAGGGAACGATGAGCACCGGCCTGGCAGCACCTTGCTTGAAGTTCTGGCTCATCGACTGGTGCCGCACACCCCTTTATCCTGCTCTGAGGCCGCCGGGCAGCCGTTACCCTGAGCCATAGGTACCTGTCCAGTCGCGATTTTTACCCTATTCCGACCCATCGGCAGCCCTGAACATCGTAGGATTTGCACCGGGCGACGCGCTGGGGCAAAGGTTCTGTCTTGCGGCCATTGGGTGGCGAGGGCAGGGATGTTTTTGGTTACCGGCGGGGCCGGATTCATAGGGTCGAACATTGTCGCCAGCCTCAACGAAGCGGGATCGACCGACGTTGTGGTGAGCGATCTGCTGGGTCGCGACGACGCCAAATGGCGCAATCTGGCGAAGCACCAGGTTGCTGATCTTGTGCCGCCGAACGAACTGGCGGGCTGGCTTGAAAGCCGAAAGCTTGATGCTGTCATCCACATGGGCGCCATATCGGACACGACTGCAACCGATGGCGATCTCGTGATGGAAAACAATTTCCGCCTGTCACTGAGGCTGCTCGACTGGTGCACGACCACGCGAACGCCTTTTGTCTACGCCTCCTCGGCAGCGACGTATGGCGACGGCAGCCAGGGATTCGACGATGATTGGTCGATCAATGCATTGCGCGAGCTCAAGCCTATGAATCTCTACGGCTGGAGCAAGCACCTGTTCGACCTCGCGGTGGTCGACCGGTATTTGAAGAAAGAAAAGATGCCGCCGCATTGGGTCGGGTTGAAATTTTTCAACGTGTATGGTCCGAATGAGTACCATAAGGCGCACATGGCAAGCGTGCTGGCGAAAGTGTTCGATACAGCCAGGGCAGGAAGTCCCGTGCGCCTCTTCAAATCGCACCGCGAGGGTATCGCCGACGGCGATCAGCGACGCGATTTCATTTATGTCGATGATGCCGTTTCTGTGTTGCGCTGGCTGCTGGAGGCAACGGGGATAAACGGCATTTTCAATGTGGGTACCGGCAAGGCGCAAAGCTTCCGAGACATGATCGCCGCAATGTTCAAAGCGCTTCGTCTTCCCGTGAATATTGAATACATCGAGATGCCGGACACAATTCGCGGCCAGTATCAGTATTTCACCGAGGCGCGCATCGAACGGCTGCAGCGTGCGGGCTACAACGCTGGTTTCATGTTGCTCGAGGAGGCCGTAAACCGGTACGTCACAGGTTATCTCAACCGCGACGATCGTTATCGGTAGGACAATGTACGATTTCGACAAGCATCTTGCCGAGCTTTCCGATCAGACCGTGCTCTGTATCGGCGATCTGATGCTCGATGAATTTATCTATGGCGAGGTCTCGCGGATTTCGCCGGAGGCGCCAACGCCGGTCATCGCGGTCAAACGCACGGAATTGATGATCGGCGGAGCCGGCAACGTCGCTCGCAACCTGGTGGCCCTCGGCACGCGTTGCATATTCGTGGGAGCCGTCGGCGATGACGAAGCAGGCAGCGAGTTGACCAAGGCACTCGGCAACCATCCGCTGATCGAGTTTCATCTTGTTGTTGATGGAAGCCGTCAAACCACGCGCAAGGTACGTTTTGTATCGGAGCATCATTCGACGCATCTGCTCCGAGCGGATTGGGAAACGGCATCGTCGGTCGATGCCCGCAGTGAAGATGCGCTGATCGCGCATGTCATCAAGGCAATGCCGCGAGCAGGCGCCGTAGTGCTGTCTGACTATGCGAAAGGCGCGCTCACGCCGCGAGTGATCCGGTCCGTTATCGACGCTGCCAACGACCGCGGCAAGCCCATCGTGGTGGATCCCAAGGCCCGTGACTACAGCATCTATCGGGGTGCGACCGTCATTACACCGAACCGGCAGGAACTCGCCGACGCGACGCACAGCCTCGCTCGGAGCGACGATGAAATTGCCGATGCGGCTGCAAAACTGTGCGGGGCTCTGGCCGCAAAGGCGGTGCTGGTGACGCGCAGCGAGGCAGGGATGACGCTGGTCAACAATGGAGCGTCCGTTCACGTGCCAGCATATCCCGTGCGCGTGCGTGATGTTTCCGGTGCGGGCGATACCGTTGTAGCCGTTGTTTCCGCGATGCTCGCAATGGGTGCGGATTTCGAATCCGCCATGCGGGCCGCCAATGCGGCTGCCGCCGTCGTGGTCGGCAAGCGCGGTACCGCAACGGCATCCGTTGCCGAGTTGCGTTCTCGCATTCTCCCCTCAGCGACGCTGGCGCCTGAAGAGAAAATTGTCTTCGACTGGGCGGTTCTTGACGAGCATCTTGCCGAGTGGCGCAAGCAAGGCCTGCGCGTGGGTTTTACCAACGGCTGCTTCGATCTGCTTCACCCGGGTCACGTCAAGCTTCTGGCTGGCGCGCGTGCGTCCTGCGACCGTCTGGTGATCGGGCTCAACGGCGACGCTTCTGTAACGCGTTTGAAGGGGACGGGCCGGCCGGTGCAGCCCGTGCAGGCGCGCGCCGAAGTTCTTGCGGCGCTCGAAGCCGTCGATCTGGTTGCCATATTCGATGAAGATACGCCAGAAAAATTGATCAGCCGCGTCAGACCGACGGTCCTGGTCAAGGGCAGCGACTATACCCGTGAGGAAGTGGTCGGTCGCGAGATCGTGGAGGCGCTTGGCGGCGAGATCATCCTGATCGATATCGTGCCCGGTCATTCGACCACATCCATGGTCGAAAGGACCCGCGCGTCAAAGGCCCGGTCGTCCCGTTGAAAGACTCGCGCTTGCCTGGCTCCGTTAAAGGTGTTGATGTGACAGAACTGCTTTCGATCATCGTCACGACTTATAATCGCGAAGATGCACTCGATGCAGTCTTGCGATCGCTTGCGCGGCAGACGGACGCCGCTTTCGAGATTATTGTGGCCGATGATGGCTCCGGCCCGGCCACTGCAAGCCTGATCGAAAGCTGGAAAGCACGAATCGGCCGCCGCCTTGAGCACGTCTGGCACGCCGATAGCGGCTTCCGCGCCGCTGAGATTCGCAATCAGGCGATACTGGCCGCGCGCGGAGCATATTGCATATTTCTCGACGGCGACTGCATCGTCCGGCCGGATTTTGTCGTAAGCCATCGTCGCCTCGCCGAGCCCGGTTGGTTCGTCACCGGCAACCGTGTCCTCCTTTCACCCGAACTCACGGCGAAAGTATTGCGAGAAAAGCTTGGGCCGGAATCGTGGCCCATCGCGCGCTGGGTGGCCGAGCGTTGGCATAACGGAATCAATCGATTGTCGGCGCTTCTTTATTTGCCGCTTGGACCGTTGCGCCGAATTCGTCAGGGCATTTGGAAAGACGCACGGTCGTGTAATCTCGCAATCTGGCGTTCCGACCTCGATCGCATCGACGGGTTTGATGCCGACTACACTGGCTGGGGCAAGGAAGATTCTGATGTCATCATACGCCTGTTGCACGCGGGGATACGCCGCAAGGAAGGCGTGTTTTCTACGGGCGTGATCCATCTCTGGCATCCCGAAGCCGATCGCTCTCAACTGTCTGAAAACGAGCACAAGCTTGCCGAGGTTGCCGCCGGCGATCGTATCCGGGCGAAACGCGGTTTGTCTTCGCTTCAGGGGACGCGTGCAGGCGCCGTTGCAATGAGCTGAAAGATGGGCGCCCTTTCGATCGTAAACGGCGCCAGCACCGAAAGGTTTAGGCGAGATCGAAAAAACTGAAAAACAACCCCATGCAAAGTAGCGGCCACTGATAGGCGTTGCCGAATGCATGGTGGCGCGCCCAGATCAGGCGCGCCGCTCGGAAATAAAAATGCGCGCAAACACGGGCGTTTCACCCGTGAGAAAAAAGCCGAACGTCGGCGGGTTCAAGAGCTATTGCGGCAGTCACGCAAGACAATCGCTGATATTATACAATCGCACGAGACGCCTCCTGATGTTGTGAAATGAGCGAGCCCAAACTGGGGCAATTGGGTTCGTTTTGCCAAATCATTGGTGGGCTATTTGGTCTTTTTCGGCCGATGACGTTTACGAAGTCGTACGCCTGGCCCCCCGCCATTCTCATCAATAAATTCGACGCCGGCATCCTCTAGAGCGCGCCTAATAGCGAGATCATTAGCCGCCGTCATTGAGGTTTGTCCATCGACCAATTCTGCGCGGCGAATTGTAGCCACGCCCACGGCCGACTCGCGTGCCAAATCTTGAGCTCGCCAGCGTAAAAGGGCTCGTGCAGCTCTGATTTGAGAACTCGTAAGGTTTTTTTGCATCTTGACAACAAAAAATCATATGATATCTACGATATCATGATATCTCAGATATCATTTGCCGACTCATACTGAAGGAGCTTTGCACTTTGGAGAATCAAATGAAAACACCCATGTGGACAAGATCGAGCGGTGTCGGTGTTTCGACGTCCTCGATGGGGCCGACAATTGAAGACCGAGCCAAATTCGCGGCTATCACCTACCAAACCATCCGAGAGCGGGTTCGCGCCCAAGACCCCCAAATCGACGAGCAAACCCTCGCAGATACGGTCGAGGGACTGACTGAGCTGCACGAGATTATCGCGGCCATCGTCCGCGCGGCTCTCGCCGATGAAGCCCTGGCAACCGGGCTCAGGGGCCGCATTGCCGAGATGCAGGACCGGCTCGAGCGCCTGCAGAATTGTGCCGCCAAGCGCCGACAGATCGCCAAAGACGTGATGGTCGAGCTCGATCTGAAAAAGATCATGGCGCCCGATTTCACGGTGTCGGTCCGCCCCGGCATGCCGGCTCTCCTCGTGCTCGACGAGGCAGCTGTGCCGAGCATTTACTGGGAACCACGGGAGCCACGCCTCAATCGACTAGAACTTTTGAACGAGCTCAAAGGCGGCGCTGACATCAAGGGCGTAACCCTCTCCAACCCGGAACCCGTTCTGAGCGTGAGGACAAAATAAATGGGCTTCTCAGCAAAACAGGTCAAAGCTCTGCGGCGAAATCTCGATCACCGTTCGCTTCGCACACGGGAAGTAAGCGGTCGGCAGC
>Ga0075423_10001151_pt1 | contig 22840 bp, 18 predicted proteins | sample SoiMethybrSBSTD2_FD_80114 | JGI IMG/M metagenome (GOLD analysis project Ga0075423, IMG submission 80114) | Bulk soil microbial communities from a Populus tree surrounding site in Tennessee, USA - Soil MetaG P. TD hybrid SBSTD2 | ecosystem: Environmental > Terrestrial > Soil > Tree plantation... | reverse complement strand
TCGACGTGGTGCTGGCCATCACCGATCCGGCGCTCCAGTTCGTGCTGCAGTATCGCGATCAGCTGTTTCCCGGGGTGCCGATTGTCGCATCGGCAGGTTCCACGCTCGGCCCGCACCTTGCGACTGCGGGCGTGACCGGGACCACGTGGCGTGCTGCAGATGTCGAGACCATCGAGCTCGCGCTGAGCCTGCACCCGTCGACCCAACGGGTGTTCGTCGTAGCCCAAGAGCTGACCGACGGATATCTCGAGGGTGTGCAGGCGGCGCTGGCGAAATCCGCGGAGGGCGTCGAGCTCAGTTTCATCCAGGAACGGTCAGTGTCCGGACTGCTGGCAGCCGTCCGGGCGGTCCCTCCGAACAGCTTGATTCACTTCATCCGCTTCTCGCGGCAGGATCCCGGGAATGTGATGTTTCCGTTGGAAGTCGTGCGCATGGTGGCCGAGGCCTCGCCAGTTCCTGTGTATGCCTCGACCGATTCGTTCGTCGGCACCGGCGTCGTCGGCGGCATGGTGCGGCTGGCGCCCGGTATCGGAACCCGCGTCGGGGAGATCGCGCTCCAAGTCCTCGACGGCACGCGCGCACAGGACATTCCGATCGAGCAAGTGCCGCCCGTCCCGACCTTCGATTGGCGCCAGATGCAACGGTGGAACATTGATCCGTCCCTGCTGCCGCCTGGATCGGACATCAGATTCAAAGTGCCAACCGCTTGGGAACTGTATCGGTGGTACATCGTGAGTGCGCTTTCGCTGCTCGCGTTGCAGTCGCTCCTCATCGCCGGCCTTGTGTTCGAACGCCGGCGGCGGCGACAAGCGGAGGTAGATTCACGGCGCAATCTCGCCGCAATCTCGCACCTTGATCGGCGCGCGGCGATGGGCGAGCTCGCCACCTCGCTGGCGCATGAACTGAACCAACCGCTCAACGCGATTCTGCAGAACGCCGGCATGGCCCAGATGATGTTGAGGTCGACGACGCTGCCCTCCGAGCTGAGCGAGATGACGGACATCATCGGCGACATCCGCAAGGACGACATCCGCGCCAGCGAAGTCATCCGGCGGATGCGCGGCCTGCTGCAGAAGCACGAGCTCGAAGCCCACCCGGTCGACCTCAATGACGTGGCGCAGGAAACGATCGCCATCGTGCGGCCTGACGCCAGGGCGCGACAGATCGAGATGGAGGTGGAACTGGTCGATGGGATCCGGCCGGTCCTGGGCGACCGCGTGCACCTCCAGCAGGTGCTGCTCAATCTCCTGATGAACGCCATGGACGCCGTCGCCGACATGCCGCCGGAGCATCAACGAGTTCGCGTCTCCACCACGCAGAGCGAGGGCGCTGTGCGGCTGGCTGTTTCTGACACCGGCACGGGCATCCCGTTAGACAGGCTGACGACGATTTTCGAGCCGTTTTACACAACAAAGACGGGCGGCAGCGGTATGGGCATGGGGCTCGCGATCGCCCGCGGCATTATCGAGGCCCATGACGGACGGATGGCGGCTGAAAACAACACGGCCGGTGGAGCGATCGTGTGGTTCAGCATCCCGATTGCTTCGAGTCAGACCAAGGTGCTATAGCCCCACCCTCGCCTCGGCTGTATTCTGAAGTTTGTAGTGCCGGGCTTGTCTGCAGGTAGGATCGGGTCTTCAGTCCCAGGGCAGGCGGGTCTTCAGACCCGCCTAAAGAGAAGTAGTGTCCGGTTCTAGCAGGACCAAGACGTCGTGCTGAATACGGTGAGCACCCCTGCGCCGCTCGTCGTGGTCATCGAAGACGACCTCGCCTCACAGAAAACCCTCGCTCGCGTGCTGCGCGTCGGGGGGTACGAGGCTGCCACATATAACTCTGCCGAGGAGTACCTGGCCGCGCCGCCGCAGTCTTCTCCCATCGTGCTGCTGCTGGACGTCCATCTCGGAGGGATGTCCGGGCTCGAACTCCAACGCCGGTTGAAGACCGAAGGCTCCACAATTCCCGTCATCATCATCACGGCATTCGACGATGCCCGGAGCCGCGCGCAGGCGGAAAGCCTTGGCTGCGTTGCGTACTTGTCGAAACCGTGTGCCGCCGAAACGATTCTCGCGTTGGTCGGCCGTCTGGCGAAGGACGACCCATCGTCAACAGACGTTCGGTCGCACTAGCAGCAAAGTCCAATTGAACGACCAGGGGGCGTCTCCTAGATATTCCTGCCGACCCAGTGCAACAGGAAGCACGCTGCCGTACCCAGGGAATCGCAACTGCATCCTTTCGCCTCATCGAACGAGATCGAGTGCCAGCTCCGCCCAGTGCACTTCTCCGTAGAACAGCACCGCGAGGAACATGGCGATGTACGCGCGCCCGAGCCAGACCTGTCGCGGCGCGAGCTGCGTAAGACCCATGACGAGCAACAGCCAGCCAAACCCCGCGACCGGCGCGAATGCGTACGTGATCCCGCAGAATGACAGCAACGTCGCATGCCGCAACATCTCAAAGATCCTGGTCGTCGGCGCCATCATCGACAGGGCGACGATCGTTTCGAGAGCGAGAATTCCGAAGGTTGAAATGCTAGCCAGTGCCCGGAGGCGAACTGGCTCGTGAACGACTGATGGGTCCCGCAACTCGGCGCCGTTCGGGAGAGGAACCAGAGCCTCGCGATTTCCGTCGAGTTGTGCTTGTGAGAGTCCTCCAACGAGCTGCGCGACGGCGTCAAATCGTGGATCGGTGAGCAGCGTCACCCGGAAGAACCGTCCGTCGAGAAAATCCGGTGACAACAAGGCCTTCCACAACACCGCGCAGGCAAACGCGAAGCCGACGAGCCATCGACTCGTAAACGCGAGCGTTCTCGGCGCGTGTGAGGTGCGAAGGGCTAACGCAATGGCGAGCGACCAGTAGCAGAGGAGATAGATGTGGTTGTCGGCCAGCGGCCAGTCGTCGGCTATACGGATCGCGATCAACAAACTAACGCCGCCCCACACGAACGGATGTCGCAGCGCGCGCGGAACAATCAGCACCACGACGGCCGCCGCGAGGATTGCGGGGCGAACAAACCAGGGGCCCATCGGCCGCAGCAGAAGAGCAATGGCCGTGAGACGCAGAGCGACGTCGACGTACGAGTACGCGTCGGAAACCGATATCTGACTCGATCGGGCGCTCGCGGTGGCTGTGGGATTTGCGGAAACGACATCCGTGCGCGGCCGGCCGGTCCACGTCAGTGCTTCACGAAGCCGGAGTGCGTGCATCTGTGTAGCCGACGTCACGGCACGTCGTAAATGAAGGTACGAAGCGGCCGCTCCGATGCCTGAAGCGTTCGGCGATCGAAGTCAGTACGCCATGCCGTCACGATCACCCGCGAGACTGCGCGTTGATATCGCTGCTCGCGGCCAGCAACTCCTTCCGCCAGGGCCCGCAGCAGCCCCTCAGTCGGACACGCCGCCGCACGTGCAGCGGCCGTTTCGAGCGACGGCGGAATCGCCAGTGACTCCGATCGGTCCGCTGCCTCGACGACGATGTCTACGCCGCGATAGGCACCGTGATCGAGCGTCGAGAACATGCCAAACCCGCCACCCTTCCATGCCGTCAGGTCGACGGTTTGCGCCAGGCCCACCTGGAGCACCGCGACCACGACGAGCAGAACTGGTGGAAGCCATTTCGAGAACACGGGTCGGCGCCTTTCGAACCTGCGCTCAAAAGACCACGACGCGATAGCCGGTTGCCACGCGCTGGTAGTAGGTCGGTCCACATTGGCTATAGGCGACTCCTCCGACTCGAACCGACCTGCAGCCGACGGGCAGCGTGGTGATGACGATTCCGGCCGGAGGTCCGACGACCTGATACACTGGCGCGCCGCCCGAGATGACGCGCGTGTAGTAGACGCCTCCGTCGTACCAGTAGCTCGAACCTCCGTATGCCACTGTGACCGCCGCGCGCGGAGGCCTCGCGAGCATGGTGCCGACAGCGATCGCCGTGCCAACGCCGGCAACGGCGCGCCACGCCTCGTAGCTCTCGTAGCGGTTACCAACGACCACGCCGCGCCGGCCGACGGCGGCATAGCCTTCCTCGCCCGCCACCACAGCGCCACGCGGACCAGCCGCCGCGTATCCGTCCTCACCTTTGACGACCGCGCCCTGGCGTCCGACGGCCGCGTAACCTTCGTCGCCTTTGACGACCGCGCCGTGGCGTCCAGCCGCTGCGTAGCCTTCTTCGGTCTTGACGGCCGCGCCACGCGGACCCACGGCCGCACCCTTCCCCTCTTCACCACGTACGACCGCGGTGCGACGCGCACCGCGGACCTGCGCGTCGCTGGGGCCCACCCAGACCGTGATCATCAGAAACAGCGCGGCCACCGCCGTTGTTTTCATGCGCATGGTCAGTTCCTTCCGTTACTTCTTGACATCGTCGGCCGTCGACGCGTTGCCTTCCTCGCCCCTGGGCAGGTTCCTCAGGACACGTGCACGTTGAATGATGGCAACACCTTCGTAGTCGGCTGGCACAGTCGGATCGAACCGATCCCCCGGAATGTGCGGCGCCAGGTTCCAATTCTTGAAGGTCATGCTCATTTTGTGGAGGCGCGGGTTCTCGGTGAACTCGGCCATGGCTTTCTGTGGCAGCGGATCACCAGCCACTGGAATCCAGACTTCCCAGCTGACGCCCTTGTCTTTGAACGCGAGGTGATCCGTCTGCTGGCCATCGAGCATTTCACGTCCGACCCACCCGCCTGTCGTGCTCTCCGCCAGTAGCGCCTTGGCCGGCGAGCTATACACGTAGTCGGCAAATGGCGCAGACACGCCGAATCGCTCGTGCATCGCGTCGAGTGTCTTGTCGAGTGTTTCGGGTGCGCGGATCTGGCCGAAGATCTTCTCGTTGTGAAACGCAACCGACACGCCGATGCCGTCGTACCAGACCTCGTTGCGGCGGTCGCCGGAGACCGCCGAGTAGAGCCGATCTGGCCGGCGTATTGTCGTGTCACGTGTGAGCGTGACTTGTTCTGTGGCGCCGCTCGGCCTTACCTCGTCGCGGACCTCGGTGGTCGTGACGCTGAAGGCTTGGGTCGCACCCAACTTGGCGCTCATCCGCTCGATGATTTCGCGTCCGCGTGCAAGACGCTCGGCATCGGTTCGAGGCTCAGCTGATCCGCACGCGACACCGAAACCGAGAGCTGTGATGACGATGATGAGGAGTAAGTGTCTCGCGGAGATTTCATTGTTGTGCATGGACATTTCTCTTGCTCTCAGCCGACGCGATCGAGCAACCCGACCAGAGTCGGCGTACTGTTCCGCATTCCCGGCAGTGCGCGAAGCACATCGCTAGACCTTCTGATGAGCCGCACCGCCGTCCAAAGGCACGCGGACATGGACAACGGTGCCTTCACCCACCTTCGATGACACCTGCACGTGTGCGCCAACGAGCCGCGCTCGCTCTCGAACATTGACGAGGCCGAGTGTTCCCTTCTTGCGTACCGCCACCGGGTCGAAACCGATACCGTTATCGCTCACGCTGAGCACGAGACCGCGATTGTCAGTGGCCAACGAGACAGTGGCGTGAGTCGCGCCACTGTGCTTGACGATGTTGTGCAGCGCTTCTTGAGCGATTCGGTAGAGACTCAACGCCACGTCCGTGCCGAACGCCTTCGGCAAGTCATGGATCCGCATGTCAATCGTGATTCGTTTGGTCTCTGCCAGGTTTTGGCCGAAGCTGCGAAGCGCCGCTTCGAGTCCAAGTCGTTCCAGGTTGGCGGGATGAAGGGCGTGAGAGATACGGTGCAGTTCCGAACCGATTTCCGCTGTTTCGACTGAAAGCCTTGCGAGGCGTTCGAGGAATTCGACGGGCAACCCCGCGAGACGGTGACGAAGTTCGCTCAATTCGACCGATAGGAACGCGACGCGTTGGGCCACGTCGTCGTGCAACTCCCGCGAGAGACGGATGCGCTCCTGTTCATGAGCGTTAATCAAGAGACTCAGGTCCATTAGAGTCATGTGAAGTCACTCGCAAACGCGCGCATGTGACTGTAGCGAGAAGCGAGGGCGCGCGGATATCGTCCTTTGGTGCTAACGACCGAGAGCACATAAGATGCGACCAAAGTGCTATGGCACAGTCAGGCGGGAGCGCCTATGCTTAGGCCGACCGAATCCGGACGTCCAGAGAAGCTGAGACATTGACCACCGCCACGCCGCTTGTCGTTGTCATCGAGGACGACCCCGCCTCCCAGAAGACACTCGCTCGAGTGCTGCGCGCGGGGGGGTTCGCGGCCGCCACGTATGCCTCCGCTGAAGATTTTCTGTTGTCTCCGCCGCAATCCAATCCCATCGGACTGCTGCTCGATGTGCACCTGGGCGGAATGTCCGGCCTTGACCTCCAGCGTCGATTGCGAAACGAAGGATCCACAATTCCCGTCATCGTCATCACGGCATTCGACGATGCCCGGAGCCGCGCCACGGCGGAAAACCTGGGCTGCGTTGCGTACTTGTCGAAACCGTGTGCCGCCGAAACGATTCTCGCGTTGGTCGGCCGTTTGGTGCAGAACGAACCGCCGTCGAAGCCGCACTAGCACCAAGGTGCGATTGAACGCCCTGGGAGCATCCCCTATAGATTCGAGTAATGCGCGCGGTTGCGGCCGTCGGTTGTTTCTCAGATGTTATGAATAGAACAGGCCTCGCGCTCGCCGCTGCGTGTTTCCTTGCCCTTCCGGCGTCTGCTCAAGTGGATCAAGTCGTGACGCCGCCACCGAATCTCGTGCTCTCGAATTACTACAGCGTTCCGGTTGGGCCGTTCGGCGGACTCGAAGGGGCGGCGTACGTTGCCCGAGTCGGTGATCCCTCCGCTGCGTGGTTCAATCCGGCTGGACTGGCCCGGCAGAACACGGCACAGATCAGCGGCAGTGCCGGCGTGTATCAGCGAACGTCGATCACGCCGGAGTCGCTGCCGAATCGAGGAGGTTCCTTCAAGCAGCTCCCCAACTTCGTCGGCTTCACGTTTGCGCCGCGGCCCAATCTCACGGTAGGTGCCGCCCTGGTGACGACGAACGCCTGGAATCAGGAGACAGATTCGGAACTGATCTCGCCGGTGCTCGGAGGACAGCAGCGGTTTGCCTATTCGGCGGATTCCACCTTCGAGCAGCGCAACCTCGCGTTGAGTGCCGGCTATAACGGCAGCGGGCCATGGCGTTTTGGAGGTGGCCTGGCGTTCTCGATCATGAGCGTCCGCCTCGTCCAGAGCACGAGCGATCGGATTGCCGATTCATCAGGGCTCCGATCGCTGCTGGTGTCATCGCGGGCGTCCGGGTCGGCGTTTCAACTCCGCTCCCAGGCCGGCGTCCAGTACGACACGTCTCGCTGGCGCTTCGGGGCAGCCGTTCGCACGCCGGGGTTGACGCTCCACCGCAGCGGCGTGGTCACGCTTGACGGGCTCCTCGACGCGGGCGCGTCATCGCTCGGAGCGTCCGTCTTCGATCCGGACGCAGATTTCGAGTATCACCTCCCATGGGAATTCCAGGGCGGTGCCGCATGGGTGCGCGATCGAATCGAGCTCGAGCTGAACCTTCAGGCGTATTCGTCGATCGACGCCTACTCGATGCTCGCCACCGATCAGCCCGTGCTCATTTACGGGGACACCGGCGCGGATCGCCGACCGTCCGTCCTGTCGCAAGCGTTTCCCGGTCTCACGTCTGCTTCGGACGGTGTGGCGAACGTGAGCGCCGGCGGGCACGTGCGCCTTTTCGAGAATCGCGATCTCCGTCTCCATGCCGGAGTCGGCAGCAGCCACTCACCCGTGGCCGATGAAGACACGGTCTTCAACAAGGTCGACCTCCTGACCTGGACGCTTGGCGTCAGCGGGTCGCTTGGCAAGTTTCAGTTCGCGGCCGGCTTCAATCATCAGTCAGGCACGGCGAACGACGTCACGTTGCGGAACCTGCTGAATGGACAGGTTGTGCAATCGTCGTTGGACGTCGGCATGACTGGATTCATCTATTCTCTGGCGTATCAATTCTGAGCAGGAGCACGGCTGACTGACCCGGACCGAGTCGTGCCCTCATCACGTCATGTCGTGAGGTTCTGCCGCAGTGATCACGAAATCACCAGGAGAACTTGAAGATTGGTACGACCGAGCGGCTCGGATCCTTGTGGAGTGGATCGTCGACCTTGTAGCGATCCGGCACGGCCGCCCAACTGTTGTACGTGGTGCCGCCGAAGTAAAAGCGCTGAGGGGTAGTGATCGACGGGGATGTCGGCTGCTCACTCGAGAAAAGTGCATAGGAACGCGATGGCTCGAGGCGGCCCCCCTGATCGCTCTGCGGGACGTTCTCGGCGATGCCATCACCGTCGATGTCCGCGCGGATCCAGTCGACATGCAGAAGCCGGTGATAGGTGCGGTCCGCAACCATGCTGCGAAGCTGTGAGTTGAAGCGGTTGATGATCGACTCCGCGTCCGGGCGCGTCCGTCTCACGGCCAGGTAGAGCGCTCGTGTCACCAGCGGCGTCGTGCCGACCTGCAGACGTGTCCGTGCTTCGGTCGCGTAGTTGCTGACGATGTACTGCACGACGAGATCGTCCATCAGCGAGTAATCGACCTCACTGGCGAGGAGACGCTTGAGGCTGTCTTCCTCACTGCGCGATCGCACGAACACCGGGCCCGCGTTGTCGACCGCGTCACCGTACGAATAGCCCTCCACGATGGCGATGCGCTTGCCCTTGAGGGCGGCGAGTGAGGCGGCCGACACGTCACCGCCGCGGCGTGCGACCAGGATCAGTCGATTTTCCAGATATGGCTGGGAGAAAAGCAACACACGTTCGCGCTCGGCATCCTTCCACGCGGCGGCACTGCCATCGTACGGACCGTTGAGGAGTGACGCGGTGAACTGGCCGGCGTCGACGATCGTCGTGTTCGCGCTCAGCCCGATGCGGCCGAACGCCGCTTCGACCAGATCGAGCGCGAACCGCGGTTGTCCGGCTGCGTTCGTGAAGGGCGGCCAGGCCGTCGACACCAGCCGAAGTTGGTTGGCCTGGGCTGAGACGAGCACGACGCACGAGATCGCGAGAATCGAGAGCAGAAGGCCGCGCAGAAAGAAACGCATCAGTAGTACAAGTGTAGCTGGTCCCTCAGCAGTGCGGCGAGCTCATCTGGGCAACGACGATAACGCTATGAACGCTCGTCGGACGCGCCTGGCCGGCCGCGAATGCGTTTCGTTCGCGAGGCCTGTTCTGTCCACTCACGAAACTTCAGCGTCACCGATCCCACCTTGATCGCATCGCCATCTGTCAACGGTGTCGCCTCCGTGATCCGCTTCCCGGCCACGAATGTACCGTTTGTGCTCTCTAAGTCGGTCAGAACTGGACGTGACTCACCGCCCTCGATGCGAATGCGGGCGTGGCGTCGCGATACGCCAGAGTGATCGACCCACACCTCACACCGCGGGTCACGCCCGATGATGTTGTCACCCTCCTCGAGCGAAAACGTCTGGTTCTTCCAGGCCAGCCAGAAGCGCACGGCGGTTCCGCCCTCGACAAAACCGTCCGGCTGAAGCCCGACACTACGCGAGGGACGACCCGCCTCAATCGCCTGCCCACAAAAGGCGTAGCCGACTCCGTGGACGGTCCTGATGAACCGCGGCGACTGCGCGTCATCGTCGAGCGCCCGTCGTATCTCACCGACGAGGACGTTGAGATTTGCATCGACCACGAAGACATCGGGCCAGATCTCGCCAAACAGGTCGGCCTTGGCGACGACGTTCGGCCGTTTGGCGAGCAGGACGCTCAGCACGGCGAAGGCTTTCGGCGACAGATGGACGTCTTCACCATCGCGCAGCAACTGCCGCGTGTCGGAATCGAGGTCGAAGTGGGCGAACCGCACTCTCACGGCCGGCTCCAAGATTTGGAAAATCCTTCGCGATTCTTTAGGACTTCCATTTCAGCGCTGCGTCATCCTTTCTATCGTTCATGTTTCTGTCAAATCCAAGCAAGGGGGCTTCGGACGCGCCGCGCCGACCTGCCCGTGATCTCATCGAGGCGGTGATCGAGAACATGCGGCGCAATCTCGAGCCGCTGCGATACTCCATCCTCGCGCCGAGCCGGTATCTGGTCTACTTGCACCCGGCCGAGTACGCACGCCTGGAAAGCGTCATCCCGGTCCTGCAGGATGAAACGGTACGGGCATTGGCCGAAGAGCTGGATGCGTTGAACAGGCGTTCCATCGTTCGACGCTATGCCGATCGCATCAAAGGCAGGCGGCAGCCGTCGGTTGAGCGGGCAGCGGCTGAATGGCACGTCGAGTTCCTGGCCGACCCGGATGGCGAGGTGGCAGAAGGCGCGATCCTCATCGACTCCGAGCTGCGGTTGCCGGCCAATCCCGAGCTGAGCGCCGGCGAGCGCACGCGTCGCATCACGACCGTCCACCTCGGCCAGCGCATCACCACGCGCCAGCGCCCATCTGAAGACGCCACACCCGCGTTACCGGCACCGCGCGTCTTCGCGCGCCTGACGTACGACGATGACGGCGGGCATCACGCGATCGACATCGTCAAGGACTCGGTGACCATCGGTCGCGGTGGTATCACGTATCCGGTGGACATCAAGGTCGCGTCGTCGGCGGACGTCTCACGCGAACATGCCAGGATTCGACGAGATGCGCCGAGCGGGCGGTTCTTCCTGATCGATCTGAGCACCCTGGGCACGACACTCAACGGCCGACACGTGCCTCGCGGTTACGATGAGGTCGACGGCAGCAAGCGTGAGAACGGAATGGAAACGCCGCTGTCCACCGGGGCTCGTATCGGCCTTGCCGACATCGTCCACTTGCAATTCGAGTTGAGCTCTGGGTCCGGCTAAAGCGGATTCCATGTGAGGTCCGGCTGAAGCCGGACACTACGGTACGAATGACAGCACACACCCGCGCGATCGATACGCTCGTGGCAGCAGGAGGGACCGATCCCGGCCTCCTGCGCGACGTCAACGAGGATCGATTCCACGTCGACGAGGCGCGCGGTCTGTTCATCGTCATCGATGGAATCGGTGGGCAGGCTGCCGGCGGCAGAGCGGCAGACATCGCTCTTGCGATGATTCGCGAGCGTCTCGAGCGCGAGACCGGCCCCGTCGTCGAGCGTGTGCGTGAGGCGATTGCCATTGCCAACAACGAGATCTATCGCCTGGCGTCGAGCCGGCCGGAATGGGATGGCATGGCGTGCGTGCTCACGATCGCCGTGGTCAAGGACGGACGGGCGACGATCGGGCATGTAGGAGACACACGGCTCTACAAACTTCGTGAGGGGCGCATTGAAAAAGTAACCAGGGATCACTCGCCGGTCGGCGAACGTGAGGATGCGCGCGAGATCTCCGAGCTCGAAGCGATGCGACATCCCCGTCGCAACGAGGTCTATCGCGACGTGGGATCCGAACCTCATTCACCGGGCGATCCCGGATTCGTCGACATCCACGAGATTCCCTTCGACGGGAGCAACGCCCTCCTGCTGTGCAGTGACGGCCTGAGCGATCTTGTTGATTCGGGGTCCATGCTGAACGCCGCAACGGTATGGGCGGGCGAGCCGCAGGCCGTTGTCCGGGCACTGATCGAAGCGGCCAATGCGGCCGGCGGCAAAGACAACGTGACGGTCGTGTTTGTCGAGGGTGAAAACTTTGAGGGCGGACGGCACGTATCTTTACTGAAGCGAACGGAATCGATTGCCGCAGCGCCTCTCCCGGACAGATTCATGACACGCCGCCGCCGTGGCCTGGGCGCGGCCATTGTCGTGGTGCTCTTTCTTGCCGGCCTCTTGCTGTATCGCGCGGCTCGACCGGTGCCGGACCGATCCACGGAGGCATCATCGGAGGGCGCTGCGGTGCAGACGGTCGGGCCGGGTGAGTCGATCACAGGCGTGTTGAGCCGAGCGCAGCCCGGCTCGGAGGTCGTCGTGGAGCCGGGGGAGTATCGGGAACAGGTGACGCTCGACAATGGCATTCGCCTCGTCAGTCGCGTACCGCGCGGCGCGATTATTCGACTGCCAGCGACCGCTTCCGACTCACAGCCGGAGCCGGCCGTGATTGCCAGAGGCTCGGCACGCGGCGAGCTGATCGGATTCATGGTTGCGGGCGACGCCCGCACACCACTTGGCGTTGGCATTCTTGTCGAGGGAGCCAGTGTCGCGCTGACAGATGTCGAGGTGTCCGGCGCAGCGATGGCCGCCATCTCATTCGCGAACGGCAGCGCCGCCACGCTCACCGGGAGCGACATTCACGACAATCCTGGCGCTGCGCTCGTGATCGAGGCTGGCGCGACTCCACGAGTCACGCACAACGTGTTCATGCGCAATGGCACCTCTCAGCACATTCCTGCGACGTTCGCGATCGAAAAGGGTGCCGCGCCGGTCTTCCAACAGAACGTTCTCCTCGGCGTGCGTCCCGACGTGTTCGGCAACCTGGACGAGGCGATGCGCCTCAACGTGCAACGTGAGAACTGGTTCCTGCCTCACGGCGCGCCGGTCCCCGGTTCCTCGCAAACCAAACCATGAGCACCGTCTTCCATCGGCTCGGCCCCTACGAGGTCCTGAGTGAGATCGGTCGCGGTGGCATGGCGCTGGTTCTCCTCGCCACCGATACGCGCACGGGACGAAACGTCGCGCTCAAACTCGTTCAGCGAGCGACCGAGGGTGAGGCGCGCGAAATTTTCGAGGCCGAGGAGTCGGGCGCGGAGCTGCAGCGCCAATTCAGCCAGGTCAGCCGGCACGTCCCGACTGTGTACGAGCACCTGCCCAACGAATCAGGCTACTTCGTCGTCGCGATGGAATACCTCGACGGCGAGAACCTGTCCGATGTCATCTCTCGCGGCGCGCTTCCGATAGAGCGCGCGGTGAGCATCGCGATCGAGCTGTGCACGTTCCTCGAGGCGGCGCACGGCTTCGAAGCGGTGATCGGCGATCGACAACTGCGGTCGTTGGTTCATGGAGATCTCAAGCCGCAGAACGTACGCATGACGTCTGACGGCAGCGTCAAGGTCCTCGACTTCGGAATTGCCAAGGCGCTGTCACTCAGCCGGAAAGTCACACGCAACGACTTCGGCACCACGCCGTATCTCTCGCCGGAGCGGCTCGATGGTGATGTCGACGAGTTCGCCGACCTGTGGGCCGTCGGCGTGATGCTGCACGAGATGATTTGCGGCAAGCGTCCGTTCGAGGCGCCCGATACGCGGCGGCTCGAACGTCTCATTCGTTCCCGTGTTCCGCCGCAGACGCTGACCGGCGGGTGTCCGGCAGGTGTCGAGGCGATTGTCGGAAGGCTGCTGGGCCCGACTGCCGGCGTGCGTTATCAGAACGCGCGTGAGGTGCGAGAGGACCTGGAGCGTTTCACGGCCGGGCAGCAAACGACGGCGGAGGAACAGGGCTGGCCGAATCGCATCGCCGATCAGGAGCCGACGCGACGAACGCAGCCGGTCTCAATTGACGACGAAGAGCGCACCCGACGGACGCGTCCGGCGCCGGTACACGTCGCCGGCCATCCGACAATGCCCGCACGCGGCGCGAGTTGGCTGACCCCACGTCAACGCAAGCTAACGCTGTTGAGTCTCTCGTCCGTTCTCGTCCTGGGACTCACGCTCAACGAATGCTCGGTGGCCAGCGATGCACAGAAGGTCGCGGCGAACGTATCCACCCGCGAGTGGGATCAACTCGGCGGGCCGTGGAAGCAGTACGAGAGCCTGGCCGGTCGAAGCTATCTGCGGTTCGGCGCGCTGCCGCTGGAGCGTTCGCTGATCGAGCGGACGTTGACGCTTGCCGATCGCGTCATCGGCAATTACCGGATGGCCTTGCCGACAGTTCGGGAAGCGCAGTGGCAGGCGGCTCGCGATGGGCTGGCGCGGGCAATGCTGGTCGCGCCCGGCGACCGGAAGCTTCGTGGTGCCTTCCGCTATTGCGAGGGGCACCTGCACCGGATCAACGGGGAGGCGGACAAGGCGCGCAACCAGGACGCTGCGGCACAACGTGAATTCACCGAGGCCGTTGCCGCGTTTCGAGAGGCGGCCGACCTCCGGCCGGAGTGGCCCGATCCGTTCCTCGGTCTGGCGCGCACGTTCATCTACGGCCTCGAGGATATCGATCGCGGCGCCGACGCGGTCAGTCAGGCGCAGCGTCGTGGGTATGCGACGACGGACCGCGAGAGCGGTCAGCTGGCGGACGGTTATCGCGCACGTGGCAACAGCCTCACACGCAGCGCGAGAGAACTCTCCGGGATGCCTCAGGAAAGCGACTACCTGACGCGGGCGATCGAGGGGTATCAACGCGCGCTCGCCCTCTACACTCAGGCCAGCAGCCTGCCCAACTCCCCGTCAAACATAAAGCTGACGCAGCGTGCGCTCGATCAAGCGCAGCGGCGACTCGGCGCAATCACGCCGCTCGCTGCCGAACCAGCTGCGCCAGCCGCCGCAGGCCCGATCACGCCGTTACCCGAATCTCGCCTGAGCGAGTCGGCGCAGTTGCAGGATCCCGCCTCATGCCCGTGACGTACGTCTCTGCGGCGGAGCGCGACGACAGGCTGGCAGCTATCGCCGCGCGACGACTGGACGCGCGTCACCTGATGTTGGCAGCGGCCTCGATCGTCGCTGTTCTCGCGATTGTGTTGGCCTATCGGGGCCGCCTCACGGCAGACGTTGTCCGCGACACGTCCGCGCCCGCGGTCGTCACCAATCTCAACGCGCTCGAGAATCCGTCCGAGCTCGACCCGCTGCTGCGGTCTGTCTTCACCGAACCGGTCGAACGCCGTACTGCGCTCACGAATCTGTATACGTTCATAGCCTCGCGGCGCGAAGCAGGAGATCGCCTGCCCAACGTGGGCGCTCTTCGCCCGCTCCTCACTCGTGAACAACTGGCGACGCTGAAGCCGTCCGCGGTCGTTCGCACGCGTGCGACGCACTCGCGCGAGGTTGTCATCTGGGGAAGCGTCTATCTCGCCAGCGTCTGGCTTGTTGCGCTGATCTGGTGGATGACCGGCATTCGCGGTGATTTCGTCCTGCTGTCAGCGGCTCACCTCCTCACGGCATCGGGCTTTGCGGCGCTTCTCAGCCGCCAGGATCCGTTGCGCGATACCGAACTCTTCATTCGCTATACCCAGCTGACATCGCTGGGACTTTTGCTTTTTGGTTCCTTATCTGCACTCGATTTTCGGAAAGTCGCGCGGTCAGGCCTCACCTATCTGCCACTTGCCGGTGCGCTCGTGCTGTCCGCCTTCGTGATCCTGTTCGGAGATGGACCCGGAGGCAGCAACGCGAAAGTGAACTTCGGGCCCGTGCAGCCGATCGAGTTCATTCGCCTGCTGTTGGCACTGTTCCTCGCCGGGTACTTCGCCCGCCGGTGGGACGTGCTCCGGGACGTGCGGGGCCAGACGGTCCGTACGATTCGACTCCCGGATTGGCTCAACCTCCCGCGCCTCGATTACGTGCTGCCTGTCGTCGCGGGAGTGGCGGCAGCGCTCTTGTTCTTCTTCCTGCAGAAAGACCTTGGGCCAGCCCTTTTTCTCTCGTGTGTCTTCCTGATCACGTATGCGATTGCCAGAAATCGCATCGGGCTGGCGCTCGTGGGGTTTGCCACTCTCGTTGCCGGCTTTTATGTCGGCTACACACTGAACATCTCGTCGACGCTCGCGGAGCGCGTGGCGATGTGGCAATCGCCATGGGACAACAGCGTGCGAGGAGGCGAGCAGGTTGCGCAGGCCATATGGAGTCTTTCCAGTGGTGGCCCATTTGGAACCGGCCTTGGGCTGGGCGACACCGGTTATGTGCCCGCCGGGTTCACGGATTTGATGCTGGCCGCGATCGGCGAGGAACTCGGCTTCGCGGGCCTGCTCGGGGTGACTGCCCTGTTTGCGACGATTGCCGCGCGTGGTTTCGGCGCGGCGCTACGCGCGGCAGATGACTACGGGTTCTTTCTCGCGATGGTGCTGACGTTGTTCCTCGTTCTTCCCGTCCTCGTCATGGGTGCGGGAATGCTCGGCCTCATTCCTCTGACTGGAATCGTGACGCCGTTCCTCAGTTTCGGTGGGTCGGCGATGCTCGCGAACTTCGCTGCGCTGGGCGTTCTCACCTCGATTCGCATGCAGGCGAGCGGCAAGTCGGCGAATGATGTGACCGAGCCGTTTCGTGTCGGCGTCACTCGCCTCATCGCAGGGCTGAGCGTCGCGGCGGCAGTGCTCATTGCGGCACTCTTCAACGTTCAGGTGCTACGAGCAGACACATACGTGGTCAGGCCGCACCTCGGCCTCCAGGCAGACGGTCATCGTCGATATCAATACAACCCGCGGATCGCCGATGTCCTTGCCACCATTCCGCGAGGCACTGTCTACGACCGCAGCGGGCTGCCGCTCGCGACGAGCGATCTGGCGGTTGCCAGTCGAGCACGCGAGGCATACCGGGACGCCGGTATCGAAGACGCTGGTTGCGCCGATTCGATCGCAGGCCGATGCTATCCGCTACGAGGGGCAGCGTTTCATCTGCTCGGGGATGTCCGCGATCGCTCCAATTGGACCGCGACCAACACGGCGTATCTCGAACGTGACGCCCAGGACGATCTTCGCGGGTTCGACGATCACGCCACCAGTGTCACCGTGACTGACACCGGTGGACGGCCGGTTGCCGCGCTCCTGCGTGACTATCGGGAGCTGCTCCCGCTCCTGCGCCATCGGCGTACGCCGCAACATCCGGACGTGCAGGCATTCCTGAATCGATCGCGCGATGTGGCGATCACGATCGATGCGCCATTCCAGGCGTCGGTCGCCAGGATCCTGTCGAAGTACGCCGCGCGCTCAGCGACGGGTCATGCTGCCGCGGCGGTGATCGATCCCGATACCGGCGACATCCTCGCCATCGGCAGCTATCCCTTCCCACATATCGACACCGATGGTGATGGCGGCGGGGAGGATGAGGCGGAGCGTCTGATCGATCGCGCGCGATTCGGTCTGTATCCACCGGGATCGACGTTCAAGCTCGTGACAGCCTCGGCTGCGCTGCGTCGCGATCCGAGCTTCAGCGCCGCGACCTTCACGTGTGCGCTACAACCCAGGGGGCGAGTAGGCGCCCGGGTCGGGCGCTGGGGAGTCATTCGGGATGACGTGCTGGATAGACATGCACACGGGACGATCGACATGCACGACGGCCTCGTACATTCGTGCAACGCGTACTTCGCGCAACTGGCGGTGCAGCTTGGCCCGCAGCCGATCTTCGAGACCGCGAACCTGCTCGGTATTTCCGTCGCGCGCGATGATTCGGTGAATCGACTCCGCGCCACGCTGGCCCACGCCGGCTACGGCCAGGGCGACGTCGTCGCCACGCCGCTGCGAATGGCGCGCGTCGCGGCGGCAATCGCGAGCAACGGCATCCTCCGCGACACCGGAGTCCAGGCACGGCCGATCGAACCTGGCCGACGGTTTCTCACGCCGGAAGCAGCGACGCTGCTCGGACAGGATCTCCGCGACGCGGTTCTGAGCGGAACCGGCCGGAGCCTGCGCGATCATCCGTGGCGCATCGCCGGCAAGACTGGAACCGCGGAAGTCAATGGCGCGCAGTCGCATGCGTGGTTTGTCGGCTACGCACCGTACGGCGCTGCCGAGAAGCGCGTCGCGTTCGCCGTCATCATCGAGAACGCCGGGTACGGCGGTCTTGCCGCGGCACCTGCGGCGGGCGAGATCGTCAGCGCCGCGGCAGCGAATGGACTGATCCGCTAACGACGTATGCACATTCTGAAGAACGCTCTGGGGAAAGTACGGAAGCTGGAGTCGACGCTCACGCGGTCTGTCGATCGCGCGGCACGGCAGTGGTCCGGGTCGGGGCCGCGCGGCCCGCTCGAGGTCCTGCACGCGATCCTCGCCGCCGTGGAAGAACGGCTCGAACCGGCGGGGCGTGGAGCGCACGTGTTCCCGTTCAACAGGATCAAGGTGTCGATCCTGGCTCCCACGCGAGACATCCGCGCGCGCTTTTCGACGGTGCTCGCTGAAGACCCGCCACTGCCGGAACGAATCTCGAATCGGCTGCACCAACTGGGATGCGAGGTCCCTGGGCTACACGTCCGGATGGCGTACGTCTCGGAGCCGTCGCCAGATTGGCTGACGCCCGAGTTTCACATCGTCTTCGGCCGCGCCTCGTTGGCCGGCGGTCCCGTGCCTCTGGTATCGCCGGCGCGTGAGCTCAAACTGACGATTACCAGCGGATCGGCTGATAAGCCTTCCTATGTGCTGACGCTCGAACGGATCAATCTCGGGCGGTGCGCGGAATTGCGCGACAGCCGGAATCGTCTGATTCGAACCAACCACGTTGTCTTCAAGGATGGCGCGGGCGCGACCAATGACACGGTCTCCCGCCGCCACGCTCATATCGACTACGACGAAAGTACGAAATCCTTTCGCATCGCCGATGACAGGAGCGCTCACGGCACCGCCCTTGTCCGGAATGGGAGGACGATTGGCGTGCCTGCTGGATCGCGCGGCGTCCGGCTCCAGTCGGGTGATGAGGTGATGCTGGGAGAAGCGCGCCTACGGGTGAGAATCGCAGATCCCAGCTAGGCTGGCGGCTTAATGGACATCGCCGTTTCGAGCTCCAGCCGACGGGGTAGGGACCATGCGGCTGAAAGCTGTATGGCAATTGTTTTGGTCAGTCGCGCTCGGTGGCGTTCTGGCCGGGTCACTGCAAGCTCCGAGCGACCCCCATGCGGAGCGCGCCAAGGAATCGAGCTAGACTGGAGCACAGGACACTCGATGGCCCCAGGTCTGCAACGAATCGTGCGCCTCATCTCGTTTGCCGACGAAGAGCGGACGCGGCCGGCTTTGCGCTACTGGTTATCGCGCCCTCCGATGGAGCGGGTTGCCGCGGTCGAATACCTGCGGAGACAAATCGATGGATCTGGCGCCCGACTTCGACGAGTTTATCGGGTCCTTGACTGCCCATGGGGTTGAATTCATTGTTGTCGGCGCGTACGCGCTTGCCTTCCACGGTGCTCCCCGCTTCACCGGCGACCTCGATATCCTCGTTCGGCCAACACTCGACAACGCGACGCGGCTGCTGACAGCCCTCGAGGCATTCGGCTTCCCCGTTAAAGAGTTGACGCCCGAGACGATCGTGGATCGTCGGCGGATGCTGCAGATGGGCGTACCGCCGGTCCAGATCCACGTGATGAGCACCATCACCGGGGTCGAATGGGACGAGGCATGGTCGGATCGCGTCGAAGGCGTCCTTGGGAGCCACGGCGTGCATTTCCTTGGCCGCAGAACGTTTCTGCGCAACAAGCGCGCGGCTGGTCGTCCCAAGGATCTCGCCGACATCGATGCGCTCGAGCTCGGTCAGGACGAGTAGTGTCACACGCGGCGCCGTGGCGAGTGGGTCACGAGATATCGTGGTCGCGCCGGGGCCGCGTGGATCACACGGCGGTCACGATTGTCTACTTCACGTAATACCGAAAGAAGTCGCAGGAGAAAAGAATGCGAGCCTTCACTCTCGCGCTGCTCACAATGGCTGCGGTCGTCACAACCACTTGCAACCAAAGCACGCCGCGCGCGAGCGCGCCCGTTGCCGAGGCACCGGTATCCCAACCGGCCACTTCGGTGGATCCGTTGCCGTCCTGGAACGAGAGCGCGGCAAGGAAGGCCATCATCGACTTCGTCGAGCGAACGACGAAGCAGGGCGCGCCCGACTTCGTACCGCCCGCCGAGCGTATAGCCGTCTTCGACAACGACGGCACGCTCTGGGCCGAGCAGCCGATGTACGCGCAGCTCGCGTTCGCCGTGGATCGCATCAAGGCGCTCGCCCCGACGCATCCCGAGTGGAAGACGAAGCAGCCGTTCAAGGGCGTCCTCGATGGTGACATCAAGGCTGTTCTCGCGACCGGAGCGGGCGGGACGATGCAGGTCGTCGCAGCCAGCCACGCGAACACGACGACGGAAGAATTCGAAGCGATCGTGACCGAATGGATCGCGTCAGCGCGGCATCCGGGCACCGGCCGCCGCTACGACGAGATGGTCTATCAGCCAATGCTCGACGTGCTGACCTACCTGCGGGCGAACGGCTACAAGACGTTCATCGTGTCGGGCGGTGGCGTCGAGTTCATGCGCCCCTGGACCGAGCGCGTATACGGCATCCCGCCAGAGCAAGTGGTTGGAAGTCGCGTGAAGGTGAAGTACGAGGTCAAAGAGGGCGTGCCCGCGCTCCTCCGGCTCCCGGACATCGACCTCATCGATGACAAGGCAGGCAAGCCGGTCGGCATCAATCAGGTCATCGGCCGCCGGCCGACAATTGCGTTCGGCAACTCCGACGGCGACTTCGAGATGCTCGAGTGGACGACGAGCGCGAAGGGGCCGCGGCTAGGCGTCATCGTCCATCACACCGATGCCGAACGCGAGTGGGCCTACGATCGCGAATCGCACGTTGGACAACTGGTCCGCGGGCTGGATGAAGGCCCGAAGCGGGGCTGGGTCATCGTCGACATGAAAAACGACTGGAAGGCCATTTATCCGGAGCAGCACTGATTTGATGGAGTGAGGAACGTAGTGTCCGGTTTTAGCCGGACCGGGGTGGAGAAGAGTGGCGCGTCAAAGCAGTAAGCTCAAAACGTGAGAGCAATGGTCCTGAGCCAGAAGAGGCTCGGGCGGGTCGGCTCAGTCGAGATCCCGAAGCCAACGCCCGGACCGTCTGAAGTGCTCGTCAGAATCCTCGCGTGCGGAGTCTGTCGAACGGACCTCCACGTCGTCGATGGCGAATTACCGGATGGTCCGATTCCGATTGTTCCCGGGCACGAGATCGTCGGCCGCGTCGAGTCGGTTGGTCGAGATGTCACCGCGCATGCGCCCGGCGATCGCGTAGGCATTCCGTGGCTCGGCCGGTCGTGCGGCATCTGCGAGTTCTGTCGCAGCGGGCGCGAGAATCTTTGTCCGTACGCGCGCCACACCGGCTATCAACTCAACGGAGGCTACGCGGAATACACGGTCGCTGACGCGTCTTTCTGTTTTCCGATTCCAGACAAGTACGACGACGTACACGCTGCGCCGCTGCTGTGCGCCGGGCTGATCGGATACCGCGCATATCGATTGGCCGGACCGGCTCCGCGGTTGGGCATCTACGGTTTCGGCGCGGCGGCGCACATCATCGCGCAGGTCGCGCGGTACCAGGGTCGTGACGTCTACGCCTTTGTCTCGCCGGGCGATCATCAGGCCGTAAGTTTTGCGCAGGACGTCGGGGTCACGTGGGCGGGATTCTCGAATCAGAAGCCACCTGATTCACTCGACGCCGCGATCATCTTTGCGCCCGTCGGCGCTCTCGTACCCGAGGCGTTGTCGCGCGTCGTTCCTGGCGGCGTCGTCGTGTGTGCTGGCATCCACATGAGCGATATACCCTCGTTTCCGTATCGACTTTTGTGGCAGGAGCGGATCGTTCGATCCGTCGCCAATCTGACACGTGAGGACGGCCGGGAATTCATGAAGGTCGCTGCGGAAGTTCCGTTGAAAACGCACGTTCGCGAATACGCACTGCAGGATGCGAACCAGGCGCTCGACGACTTGCGCGCGGGGCGCTTGTCTGGAGCAGCCGTCCTGGTTCCGTAGAACACGTCATCTCCCAGCTCCCAACTCCCAACTCCCAACAGAGTTGTTAGCCGATCAGTAATGCGCCAGCCCGCTTCGCAAGTGCAGTTGTGGTGTGTTGGCCGGTCCGCGACGACACGATCGTGGACGCGCGGACACGGGGAAGCCCGGGGCCGTTGGCGTCCGCACGACCACGTGATTCCTCTAACGCTCGCCGACCCAGAGCCTTAGCGCCCTCGTCGCTACGCGGTCGTCTCGGCAGCCCGATTGCCCTGATCGGATCGCATGAGACTTTCAACTCGTTGGGTCGGTCCGGCTGAAGCCAGCAGTCATGGTCCGTCTGAAACCGCCAATCACGGTCCGGCTAAAGCCGGCCACTCCGTACTCTTTCTCGTCATCTGCGCCCTGCTGACGCCACTCGAAGCAGCGGCACAAGTGGACCGGCCTCCGGCTGACAAGACACTTTCTCCGTTCTTCTTCGTCGAGGATGGCGATCCCGCGATCGACCGCCTTCCGCTGAAGGACACGCGTGTCGATGTGGCCATCACCGGCGTGATCGCGGACGTAACGGTCCGGCAGGTGTACGAGAACCACGGCGCGCGGCCGATTCATGCCCGCTACGTCTTTCCGGCGTCGACGCGAGCGGCCGTGTACGGGATGACGATGACGGTTGGAGACGTGCGAATCGTCGCGAAGATTCGAGAGCGCGAGCAAGCGACACGCGAGTTCGAAGCCGCGAAGGCTGAAGGGAAGAGCGCGTCGCTCCTTGAGCAGAGCCGTCCCAACGTGTTCACGATGAAGGTCGCCAATGTGCTTCCCGGCGATACGATCGTGGTCGAGCTCAAATACACGGAGCTGCTCGTACCCACCGACGACGTCTACGAGTTCAGCTACCCGACGGTCGTTGGACCACGATACTCCGAGAAACGCGAGAGCCAGGCCTCACCGGGAGACGAGTTCCTCGCCACGCCTTACACGCATCAGGGAGAAGCGCCGCGCAGCGCGTTTCATCTCATGGGCACCGTCTCGACCGGTGTGCCGATTCAGGATCTGAACTCCATCTCCCACCAGGTGATGGTCCGCTCGATCGACCAGGGGCGCGCCGAGGTGACGCTCCTCGATTCTGAACAGTGGTCCGGCAATCGCGACTTCATCCTTCGTTATCGCCTCGCTGGTCAGACGATCAGCTCGGGGCTGATGCTGTATCGGTGTCAGGCAGTGAATCGTGAATCCTGCGAGAACTTCTTCCTGCTCATGGCGGAGCCACCGCAGATCGTCACCCCGGATGAGGTCCCGCCGCGTGAGTACGTGTTCGTCGTCGACGTCTCGGGGTCGATGAACGGCTTCCC
>Ga0075423_10001150_pt1 | contig 22840 bp, 19 predicted proteins | sample SoiMethybrSBSTD2_FD_80114 | JGI IMG/M metagenome (GOLD analysis project Ga0075423, IMG submission 80114) | Bulk soil microbial communities from a Populus tree surrounding site in Tennessee, USA - Soil MetaG P. TD hybrid SBSTD2 | ecosystem: Environmental > Terrestrial > Soil > Tree plantation... | reverse complement strand
TCCTAGTACGAGAGGACCGGAGTGGACGCATCCCTGGTGTACCGGTTGTCACGCCAGTGGCATCGCCGGGTAGCTATATGCGGAAGAGATAACCGCTGAAAGCATCTAAGCGGGAAACTTGCCCCAAGATGAGACTTCCCGGGAGCTCGACTCCCCTAAAGGGTCGTCCTAGACCAGGACGTTGATAGGCAGGGTGTGCAAGAGCCGTGAGGCTTTGAGCTAACCTGTACTAATTGCCCGTGCGGCTTGACCCTATAACCGTGAGCACCGAACGACGTGTTTGGTGTTTACCGGTGGGGCGCTTGGAGCGCAGTCACTTATTCAGAGCCGGTTCGCTGAACCGGTCTTCACTTCTTCGTTCTTATTTGCGCCAGGTGCCGGTCTGGCATCTCGCGCATCCACTCCATGTGGCGGCCACAGCAGCTTGGAACCACGCCTTCCCATCCCGAACAGGACCGTGAAACGAGTTTGCGCCGATGATAGTGTGCCGTTTGCGCACGCGAAAGTAGGTTACCGCCACGCCATACACCAAACGAAAACCCCGGGCTCGAGAGAGTGCCGGGGTTTTTTGTTGGCGGCTGCCCAAGGGAAGCGAATCGGTACCGGAACAGATCTCTATCTCCCACCACGGAGGAACACATGCCCAAGATCCTGGTGATCCACGGCGCAGGGATGAACATGCGTGGCAAGGTCCAGGTCGACATCTTCGGTCCGATGACACTGCCCGAATACGACGAGCGCATCCGCGGCTATGCGAAGGAACTCGGCGTGGACGTCGAGATTTTCCACTCGAACGTCGAGGGCGAGATTGTCAACCGGCTCTATGCCGCCAACGATCAGGGCTTCGACGCCGCAATCTTCAATCCCGCGGCGTTCGGGACCGGCTATCCGGCCCTGGTCGCGGCGATCTCGCAGGTCAAGTGCCCGACCACGGAGGTGCACATCTCCAACCCGCTGCGGCGCGGTCCCGCCTCCCAGACGGCCGCGGTCTGCCTGAACGTCGTGGCCGGCTTTGGAATCGCTGGCTATGCGCTGGCACTACGGGGCATCCGCGACATGCTGGCGGCGAAGAAGTAGCCGCGTCTAGGCGACGGCAGGCTCGCGCTGCGTGCTCCTCGCCACGCGAGCGAGCATCGCGGCGGCGTTGTCGTTGAGAATCTGCTCGCGTGCCTCCTCGCCGATCTGCGCCTCGGCGAGCGCCTTCCTCGTCCAGTCGACGCCGAACTCGGTGCCGTCGGTTCCGCAGACAATGCGGCCGGCGCCGTACAGCGCCACGGCCGCCTCGATCGCGCGCGGACCGAACGAGTTGCAGTCGACGTGGACTTTCGCCTTCCGGAAGCGCGCCGACGGCAGCTCCTCGTTCGGCGTGTCGAGCAGACAGCGGTGGTCCATGCGCTCGACCTCGTAGGGAATGTTGCCGCCCAGGTTGTGGACGTGAACCATGGCGTCGGGGTAGTCCGCGAGGTAGTCGGTGAGGCACAGCGTCACCATCACCGAGGAGAGGCTCGCCTGCATGTCGAGCGTGCCGTTACGCCGGCGCGCGTTGTCCGTGTCGCCGGCCACCTTGGGGAACGCATCGCCCGGTCGGGGGCCATGGTGGACGAAGAGCACGGCGTGGCGGCGGTTCGCGACTTCCAGCAGTGGACGCATCGCTTCGGCTTCGTTGCGCGTGAGGAAGGCGTTGCCAGGAAGCTGTGCGCCGATGATGCCCGGCAGCCGGAGCGCTCGGTCGAGCTCGGCCGCCGCGGCGGGCATGTCGGTCAGCGGCACCGCGGCGTAGGCCGCGAAGCGGCCGGGATGCTCCTGGCAGATGGCGGAAAGCCGGTCGTTCACCGTCCGGCACAGCGGCACAGCGACCTCTGGCGGCTGGGATTCAATCCAGCAAAACGAGCCCAGGAGGGACAGCACGCTGATCCGGACCGCCTGGCGGTCCATCCGATCGAGATGGAAATCGACGTGATCGAACGCGTTGGCGAGCGGCTCTTCGCTCATTCGCTGTAACTTCAGCACCTCGACTCCGCCAGGATTGCGCACGATGCGCGGTTCGCGGCTGCGGGCGCGCAAGGCGTCGGCGAGCTCGGCGGGTCTCCAGTGCGCGTGCATGTCAATCATGGTGGATGCCTCCTTGGTTGACCGAGTTTACCCCCACGACCACTCCCGTTTGCGCACGCGAAAGTAGGTTACCGCCACGCCATACACCAAACGAAAACCCCGCGCTCGAGAGAGAGTGCCGGGGTTTCTTGTTGGTCCATTGCGGTCTCGGAGCTTTTTCGTAATCGCTCGAGTCAGAAGCTGACGGCCGGGCCAGCGGGGCAGCTAATTTCATGCGTTCAGCGGACCGGCCGTCACGGAGCTAACGCGCTTCTCCACGTCTTCCATCCTGTGCCGGGTCTCTGTTGAGTTGTTCAGAGCCCACGCTTCTTTATCTTCCAGTCCGAATAAGCAGCATCGCGCGGAATTGCCTCGTCGCACCCCTATACTGAAACGAGGCGCCATCTACTGGTGCCGTGCCGGGGAGGGCACCGATGGATCGAACTGCGCCGCGAACAAAGGCGGCCCGCGCGCTGCTGATCGTCATGACCGGGCTGTGGCCGTTCCTGGAAGCGCAGCCGCATCCGCCGCAGGAGAGCGCGATCGGCCGGGAGGTCGCGGTTCCGGTCCACCTCGAGAACGGCGAGGAGCTGCACCTGAGCGTGCAGAAGCTGATCGCGTTCGGCAAGGCTCTGTTCACCGCGCGCTGGACCAGCCAGGAGGGGCAGGGACGCCCGCTCGCCAAGGGCACCGGGGAGGAGCTCACCGATCCGGGCTCGCCGCTGGTCTTTCCGCGCAGATTCAATCACGTGTCTGGCCCCGACACCGGAGGCTGCTCCAGGTGTCACAACCGTCCCGCGATCGGCGGCGGCGGCGATTTCGCCAGCAACGTTTTCGTCCTGGGGCAACGCTTCGACTTCGCCAGCTTCGACGCCGGCGACGGCGTGCGCACCCGAGGCGCGTTGGACGAATTCGGCAACCCGGTCACGCTGCAGTCGATCGGGAACTCCCGCAAGACCATCGGCATGTTCGGGGCGGGGTTCGTCGAGATGCTCGCGCGCGAGATGACGCGCGAGCTGCAGGCCCGGGCCGCGACCTGTGCCCGAGGCAAGAGCTGCACGCTGGTCGCGAAGGACGTAGGTTTTGGACGCCTCACGCACCGCTCCGATGGCAGCTGGGACGTGTCGCAGGTGGCGGGCTTGCCGGCGCAAAGCCTCGCCACGTCGGGCGCCGATTCCCCCAGCCTCGTGATCCATCCCTTCCATCAAAGCGGCAGCTCGGTGTCGCTGCGCGACTTCACCAACGGCGCCTTCAATCAACATCACGGCATCCAGTCGGAGGAGCGTTTCGGCGCCGGCGTGGACCACGACGGCGACGGCTTCGTGAACGAGCTCACTCGCGCCGACCTCACCGCGGTGACTGTGTTCCAGGCCACGCTGCCGGTTCCCGGCCAGGTGATCCCGAGAGACCCGCGCTTTCGCGCCGCGATCGCCGCAGGCGAGCGGCACTTCGAGCGCGTGGGCTGCGCCGGCTGCCATATTCCCAAGTTGCCGCTGACCGACAAGGGCTGGGTGTATTCCGAGCCCAATCCCTACAACCCCCCCGGCAACCTGCGCTTGAGCGACGGGGTGGAATCGCTCAGCGTAGATCTCACCGGCTCCGAGTTGCCGCAGCCGCGGCTGCGGGTGGAGAAGGGTGTGGTGTGGGTACCGGCCTACACCGACCTGAAGCTGCACGACATCACCACGGGGCTGCCCTCGTGCGCCGCGCATCCGGAGCTGATCAACACACGGCAATGCGATGGCGACGTCGAGGCGCTGGACCAGAACGAGCCGGCGGGGACGCCGGCGTTCTTCGCCGGCAACCGCAGGTTCATCACGCGCAAGCTCTGGGGCATTGCGAACCAGCATTCCTTCGGCCACCACGGGCAGTACACGACGCTGCGCGAGGCGGTTCTGGCGCACGCGGGGGAGGCGGCGGATTCGAGCGCTGCGTTCAGGAAGCTCGCTGCCGAAGAGCAGAACGCGCTGATCGAGTTCCTGAAGTCGCTGCAGATCCTGCCTCCGGGAACGCGCTGCCTGATCGTCGACGAAAACTACGCGTGCGGCGAACGCCCGGGATGAAGGTCTGTCCGCGGCGCCGGGTTTGACCTAAGAGAGGAATTCCCGAGGAACCTTGGGAAACGCGCGCGCGCCTGGCGCGCGTAGAACGCGGCATGGCGCTCGAAGAGCGAAGCGATCTGCGGCGGGACCGGTTTCATGAGCGCGGCAGGAGGGTATGAAGCTCGGCTAGCTGCTCCGCGCAGGCATCCGGCATGCGCGTCGCAGAAAATTGATCGCGCGCACAACCACTGCGGGAGGGGTCTCCGTGTCTCCGTCCAACCAGCTTCCAAGCTGTTTCTTCGGAACGTGCAGGTGACGCGCCAGCGCGCGCAGGCCGCCCGCGATGCTTAGGGCTTGCAGCAACGGATCAGGGTACATAGAGCCGCCAGCGCGGCGCGATGCTATTTCGCGTTCCCTTCCTGCGGCAAGGATTCGGGGTGCTGCGTTTCATGACGGGATCCTGACCCTAAAGCTCTCCCTTGCCTATCGCGCTTGCCGGCGCTTCCATGTCGCGGCCGCCTGAAATTCGATGGAGCCCTGCGGCGACGGGGCTTCCCTTTCATGGAAGAGAGGCGTCTCCTCTCATTGCCCGGCGTAGAGGCTGGACCTCATGAAGGGTCGTCCTGGCCCAGGACGTTGATAGGCGATTATTTCTTGTAGCGCTTAGGAACGAACGGCAGCTTTGTGATTCCCACCGGGCGACGCGCACCCCGGACCACGGCGAAGAGCTTCGAGTCTTCCCGCAACGCCGAATCCACATAGCTGAGCATGATCGCCTTTTGCGTCGAAGGCGAGATGGTCCCGCTCGTGACGACGCCGGCATTGGCGCCGTCGGATGTAACCAACTCGGCGCCATGCCGGATCGGCACGGCTTCGTCGCCGACGAGGCCGACCAGGCGCCGCGTCGTGCCGTCGAGGAGCTGCTGGAGGTAGACCCCGGCGCCGGGGAAGCCGCCTTCCTTCTTGCCGCCGGCGCGGCGTGATTTGGCGACCGCCCAGCCGAGGCTCGCTTCAAGCAGCGTCGTGTTCGAGTCCATGTCCTGGCCATAGAGATGCAGCCCCGCTTCGAGCCGCAGCGTGTCGCGCGCGCCGAGGCCGACCGGCTTCACCGCGGGATGGGCGAGCAGTTTGCGGGCGAGTGCTTCGGCGTCCGCGGCCGGGACCGAGATCTCGAAGCCATCTTCGCCGGTGTAACCGGAGCGCGACGCGAAGTATTTGCCGAACGTGCCGGCGCGCATGAAGGCAAGGCTTGCCGCATCGGGAAACGCCTGCTCGGCCGCCGGGCCTTGAAGCGCGATGAGCGCATGATCGAGCAGCTCGAAGCTCAGCCCGGGGCAGACTTTGCGCAGCAGCGCGAGGTCGTTCTCCTTGCACGCCGCGTTGACGACGATGCGTACCTCGTCCGCGAGCCGCGTCACCATCAGGTCGTCCTCGATGCCGCCGTTCTCGTCAAGGAGTACCGAGTAGCGCTGCAGGCCCTCGGGCCAGTCGTCGAAATCGACCGGCAGCGCGCGTTCGAGCGAGCGGTCGAGGTTCGGGCCGGTGACGCGCACCTGCCCCATGTGCGAGACGTCGAAGAGCCCGGCGTGGCTGCGCGTATGCAGGTGCTCTGCTCGCAGGCCCTCCTTGTATTGCACCGGCATGTCGTAGCCGGCGAATGGCGTGAAGCGCGCGCCGAGCTCGGCGTGCAGCGCGTGGAGCGGCGTGTGCTGAAGCCGCTCAGGCATACGCCTCGACCGGCGGGCATGTGCAGATGAAATTGCGGTCGCCGGCGACGTTGTCGATGCGCTTGACCGGGGGCCAGTACTTCGCCGCGCGCAGCCACGGCGCGGGGAAAGCTGCGGCCTCGCGGTCGTAGGCGTGCTTCCATTCGCCGGCGAGCTCGGTCGCGGTGTGCGGCGCGTTCTTGAGCGGGTTGTCGGTGCGGTCCCACGTGCCGGACTTGATGCGCTCCAGCTCGCCATGGATCGAGATCATGGCGTGGCAGAAGCGGTCGAGCTCGTCCTTCGATTCGCTCTCGGTCGGCTCGACCATCAGCGTGTCGGCGACCGGAAAGGAGAGGGTGGGCGCATGGAAGCCGTAGTCCATCAGCCGCTTCGCGACGTCCTCGGCGGTGACGCCGCACGTGTCCTTCAGCTTGCGCAGGTCGAGGATGCACTCGTGCGCGACGCGCCCCGAAGCGCCTTTGTACAGCACGGGGAAATACTTCGCGAGGCGTGCGGCGACGTAGTTGGCGTTGAGGATCGCGACCTCGGTCGCTCTTCGGATGCCGCTTGCGCCCATCATGCGGATGTACATCCACGGGATCACGAGGATGAGCGCGCTGCCGTACGGTGCCGCGGACACGGCGCGTGCGCTTTCCAGCGGATGCGCGGGCAGGAACGGCGCGAGATGCTTTGCCACGGCGATCGGCCCCATGCCGGGCCCCCCGCCGCCGTGCGGGATGCAGAAGGTCTTGTGCAGGTTGATATGGCAGACGTCGGCGCCGAAGCCGCCCGGCTTCGCGAGCCCGGCGAGCGCGTTCATGTTCGCGCCGTCCATGTAGACCTGGCCGCCCGCGCGATGCACGCGCTCGCAGATCTCCACGATGGCCTCCTCGAACACGCCGTGCGTCGAGGGGTAGGTGATCATCAGCACGGCGAGCCGCGCGCGATGCTCCTCCAGCTTGCGCCCGAGATCCGCGAGGTCGACGTTGCCGCTCTCGTCGCAGTCGACCACCACGATGCGCAGGCCCATCATCTGCGCGCTTGCCGGATTGGTGCCGTGCGCTGACGCCGGGATGAGGCAGACGTCGCGCTGGCCCTCGCCTTTCGATGCGAAATAGCTGCGGATCGCGAGCAGCCCCGCGTATTCGCCCTGCGCGCCGGAATTCGGCTGCAGCGAGACAGCCGCGAAGCCGGTGATCTCGGTGAGCATCGCCTCGAGCTCGGCCAGCATCTCGCGGCTGCCGCGGGCCTGCTCGGGCGGCGCGAACGGATGCAGGCTCGCGAACTTCGGCCAAGAGATGGGCAGCAATTCTGCGGCGGCGTTGAGCTTCATCGTGCAGGAGCCGAGCGGGATCATCGAGTGCACCAGCGAGAGATCGCGGTTCTCGAGGCGCTTCAGGTAGCGCATCATCTCGGTCTCGGTGTGGTAGCTATTGAACACCGGATGGCCGAGCACCTTGTCCGTACGCCGCAGCGCCGACGGAATGGAAGCGGGCTCTACCGGCAATGACCGCGCGATGGCGTCGATGCCGGGGCGCTCGCCGGTCAGCACCTCCACCACATCGGCGGCATCGGTGAGCGTCATCGTCTCGTCGCAGCTGACGGCGACGCGGTTGCGCTCGAGCTTGCGCAGGTTGATGCGCTTTGCGCGCGCGCGGGCGTCAATGCCGTCGCTCGCTTTGAACGTCACGGTGTCGAAGAACGCCTCACCCTCACTGTGCGCGCAAGCGGCGATCAGCCGCGCCATGAAGTTGACGCGTGACGCGATCCGCGCGAGGCCGCGCGGCCCGTGATAGACGGCGTAGAACCCCGCCATGTTGGCTAAGAGCGCCTGCGCCGTGCAGATGTTGCTCGTCGCCTTGTCGCGGCGGATGTGCTGCTCGCGCGTCTGCAGCGCCATGCGCAGCGCCGGCCGCCCGGCCGCGTCGCGCGATACGCCGATGATGCGGCCGGGCATCTGGCGCTTATGCTCGTCGCGGCACGCCATGAACGCGGCGTGCGGGCCGCCGTAGCCCATCGGCACGCCGAAGCGCTGGGCCGAGCCGATCGCGACATCCGCGCCCGACGCGCCCGGCGACTTGAGGAGCAGGAGCGCGAGGAGGTCGGTGCCCACGCAGACGAGCGCCTGCGCCTTATGCGCGCCGGCAATGAGATCGGTCCAGTCCTCGATGTGTCCGTAGGTATCGGGACATTGGAGATGAATGCCGAATACGCCGCTCGGGTCGAGGCTGCGATGCGCGTCGCCTACCTTGAGCTCGATGCCGAGCCACTGCGCGCGAGTCCGCATCACCGAAAGCACCTGCGGATGCGTGGCCCCATCGACGAAGTAGAGCTTTTTCGCGCTCTTGCTCGAGCGCCGGATCATCGACATCGCCTCAGCCGCGGCAGTGGCTTCGTCGAGCAGCGAGGCGTTGGCGACGGGCAGGCCGGTAAGATCGATGACGAGCTGCTGGAAATTGAGCAGGGCTTCGAGGCGCCCCTGCGAGATCTCGGCCTGGTAGGGCGTGTAGGCGGTGTACCAGCCCGGGTTCTCCAGCACGTTGCGCTGGATCACGGCCGGCGTATGCGTGCCGTAGTAGCCCGTGCCGATGTAGCTTCGCCACGCTTCGTTGTGCATGGCGTGCGCGCTGAGATCCGCCAGTGCCTGCAGCTCGGTCTCTGGCGCGCCGAGCTTGAGCGGCTCCTTGAGCCGGATCGCCGCCGGCACGACCTCGCGCACCAGCGCATCGAGCGAACCGACGCCAAGCTCGGCGAGCATCTCGCGCTGTCTTGCCTCATCGCTGCCCAGATGGCGGGCGGCGAACTCTTCCTTTCCCAGGAGATCGGCAAGATCGCTCATACGCCGGCCGACTTCTTGTAGGCATCACCTGCGAGAAGCTCCTTGAGCTCGCCCTTGTTGGCGAGCTTGAGCTTGAAGAGCCAGCCCTTCTGGTAGGGCGACTCGTTGACGATCTCCGGATGCGCGCTGAGCTCGGCGTTCGCGTCCACGATCTCGCCCGTCAGCGGGGAGTAGACGTCGGAAGCAGCCTTGGTCGACTCGACCACGGCGCAGCTCCCGCCGCGCGAGACCTGGGTGCCGGCCTTCGGCAGCTCCACGTAGACGAGATCGCCGAGCTGCTCGGTCGCGACCGCGGTGATGCCGACGGTGACGGTGCCGTCGCCGTTGTCGGCGATCCATTCATGGGACTCGGTGTACTTCAGATTCTCTGGAATGTTCACGAACGCTCCTCTAGAGCATGGCCGACCCATCCGGGTCCTTCATGCCCCCTCTGTCCGTTTGCCTGAGAAATTGGCGGCCCGGGCTGCTGCCGCGTGTTCCTTCGGCGAGGCCAACGCGGCCTTCTCTCCAGAGCGCCCGAGCCTCGCGCGGTCCTTTTGCCTGAGAGTTTGCGGGGCCTTACCCCTTCGGCGCTGACCGCCGTTCCAACTGCGAGTCAGTCTCTCCCACGCGCGGCGTAATGAGCCCGGCGAATCTACTCCACCTCCCGCCCGACCTGCAACCCTCAAAACAGGGACAGACCATCACGTCAACGGCGGCCGAAGCCCGCGGACCGGAGTGGACGCTTAAAGCATCTAGTGTGCCGTTTACGCACGCGAAAGCAGGTTACCGCCACGCCATCTTCAAACAAGAAACCCCGGGCTCGAAAGAGTGCCGGGGTTTTTTGTCTTCCTGCGTCGCTACGGCGATGCGCAAAACTCGCTGATGCCCTTTCTCAGATCATTGCGATCCGTTGCTCGGAGAGGGACGAATCTTCGCGACGAAAGCGCCCCCGGGGCTGGTGCTCTGGAAGGCGTTCGCGGTGGGAAAGTTCGTCGAGGTCGTTACACCAGTGACGTAGGCGGTACCCAAGGGATGCACCGCGATTCCGCCCCCGAAGTCCAAGCCGCTGCCGCCAAGGTAGGTGGAGTAGGCGAGTGCCGAGCCATCGTGGTTGAGCTTCGTCACGAAGGCGTCGAACCCGCCGCCACCGAAGACGGCCTGGATTGCGTCTGCCGTCGGGAAATTGCCTGTGGTTCGGCCCGTCACGTAGGCATTGCCAAAGAGATCCACCGCCACTCCGCGGCCCTCGTCCAATCTATTGCCGCCGAGGTAGGTGGAGTAGACCAGGGCGGAGCCGGTGCGATCGAGCTTGACCACGAAAGCGTCCTGGACGCCGCCGAAAACCGTTTGGAAGGCTCTAAAAGTTGTCGGGAAATTTGGCGAGCTGGTGCCGCCTGTTACGTAGGCGTTACCGAGGAGATCCACCGCGATTGCGACCCCGAAATCGTTCCCGCCGCCGAGGTAGGTGGAGTAGAAGAGTGAACCGCTGGGATCAAGCTTGGTCACGAACGCGTTCACAGCGCCGGCCAAATTTTCCTGGAAGGCATTCGCGGTGGGAAAATTAACCGAACGGGTGAAGCCGGTAATGTAGGCATTGCCGCGGACATCCACGGCGATCCCGGTGCCCTGGTCTACTCCACTGCCGCCCAGATAGCTGGAGTAGACGACGCTGGAACCGGTGGGATCAAGCTTGGTCACAAAGGCGTCGACGATGCCGCCGCCGAAGACCGCCTGGACGGCGTTTGCGGTGGGGAAATTGTTCGAGAACGTTCTGCCTGTAACGTGCGCATTTCCGTGGAGGTCCACGGCGATCGCCGCGCAATCGTCAATTCCAGTGCCGCCGAGATAGGTGGAGTAGACGAGGACCGAGCCGCTGGAATCGAGCTTGGTCACGAAGCCCTCGGGGGGATGTTCCGCGTCGCTTTGCGGGGGAGGCTCGCCGCCGGCGTGGACCGGCTGGAAGGCGCCAGCGGTGACCGGGAAGTCGGTGGATTCCGTACTTCCAGTGACATAGGCGTTGCCGAAGAGGTCTATGTCGATTCCGTTGGCCTGGTCGGATTGACTGCCGCCGAAGACAGTGGAGTAAACCAAGGCGGAGCCGGAGGGATTGATCTTGGTGACGAAAACGTCGAAAACTCGGCCGGGAGCCTGGAAGGCTCCCACGGTGGTCGGGAAATTGGCCGCAAAAGTAAAGCCCGTCACGTAAGCATTGCCCAGGATATCCACGGCGATACCGGTGGCGGTGGCACCCGAGGCGCCCCCGAGATAGGTCGAGTAGGAGAGCACCGGATCGATGACCAGCGGTTGGCTGCGGTCGTACGCCGCCACCTCGAAGCCGAAACGATGGACGCCCCTTTGAACGTAGCCGCCGGCGACTTCCTGCCGCCTGCCGTCGACTTCCTGGTAGAGAACGGGCTTGTGCTGGCGTATGGTGCTGCCGCCCACGTGCAGCACGAGGTCGCCTTGGGCGTCGATCTCCATTTTGTCGGCACCGCTGAAGTCGAGCTCGATCCTGTTCGGGTCGGCGCCGGGCGCGACGACGAAGTCGTATTCGAGCTGGCGCTGCTTGCCGTGGTAGACGAGATCCACGCCGGGATAGACCTCGCCGTAACGAACCGCGCTATATGTGGGCACGTTGGTGCGCCACTTTGCGGGATCATTCCCGATGAAGTAGTTCGCCTTTCCCGGCTGCTCCTCAATCCCGCTCACGACGGGCTTGCGCGCCGCGCCCACCAGACTGATGCGCAGGGCCGTCGATTTCGCCTGCGCCCGGGACTCGGGTTGCGCTTGCGCACCGTGCTGCTTCCTTTTTGCGTACGCGTTCGGCGGGGTGAGCACGAGCACCGCTTCGTCCGCGGTGAGATAAAGGTTGTATCCCGAACCGCGCGAGAGGAAGCGTACGTCCTTGCGCACCTGGCCCTGATTGGCCTCGAAGTGCAGGGGCAACTCGACGTAGGTCTCGCTCACGCGAGCGTCCGTAGCTGCGCTTGCTGCCGCCGCGAAGCCAACTAGGCATGGGAACAGCATGACTCTGGCGGATACGATGAGAGCGTACGGGGACATGCCTACACCTCCTCCTTTAGTAGACCTTTTCAGCTTCTAACTGCTGGCGCGCCAATCTACATAGCGCTTCATTACATCGAAATCCGGCGCACGCCGCGTTTTGCACGGTTTACCGATTGACTACGCGGGGCAGGTACACCCGTCGTTTGAATTACGACGCGCGCGCCTGTCCATGTCACGACACATGTTCGTGCAAACAAACGAACGGTCGGCGACGCGGCGCATCGCGTTCGACACTGCGGTGAACCGTACGGGCGGATAAATCGTCCACTACAAGGCAACAGCTTTTGCGACAGGGACCGCGGCCAGGGGCAGCATCCGCGTCTGCCGTAACTTGAATCGCTGCTAGATTTTTTTCTACAGAGCTCGGTCCAGGCCGGACTTGGTCCAGGCGGTACTTAGTTGCCCGTGCGGCGTGACCCTATAACCGAGAGCATCGAAAAGATGCTGCAAACGGCGAGGGCGCTTGGTTCGCAATCGTTGTCCAGAGCCGGATTCAGAGCTTTCGTTTCCGCTACGTCGGTCAGGCGAAATAGGCGAGCAGCCATCCCGCCAGCGCAAGCGCGCCGATGGCAGCGATGAGAACGAAGTTCGTCCTCCGGCGGACGATCTTCATCGTCAGATCCTCGCGCTGCAGGAGGTTGCGGAACGCTGCGGTGGTGCTGCCGGGTTCTTTCTTTTGCTCTCGCGCCATGCATTCCACTATGCAACCGAAGATGATCGGCGCACAGGCAAAATGCAACGGATGAATGGGGATGAACCGCTCCTAGCTGCGGTGCCTGCGCACTGCCTCGATCACGGCGGTGTGGTACGCGTCGGCGAAGCCGAGCGAGGCGGCTTCCTCCAGCAGCCTCTTCACTGTGCCGGCCGACTGCAGCTCGAGCCCCGCGTCGCGCGCGAGCTCGAGCGCATAGGTCACGTCCTTTAGCATGTAGCTGACCGGAAAGGCGCGCTCGGGGTGCGACTCGGGCAGCAGCGACTTCATGCCGTGGTTGCGCAGCGCGAAGCTATCGGCCGAGCCCTTGGCGAGCGCGTCGAAAAGCACGCCCGGCTCCACCGCGCCGCCCGCTTTCGCCACCGCCAGCGCCTCGGCGAGCGCGGTGACGGTGGCGGAGAGCACCATGTTGTTGAGGAGCTTTACCGCCTGGCCTGCGCCCGGCGGCCCGCAGTGCAGGACGTCGGCGCCCATGGTGCGCAGCAGTGGCTCGATGCGGTGGTAGAGAAAGGCGTCGGCCCCGACCATGAAGGCGAGGGTGCCGTCGATCGCCGCTTGGCGCGTGCGCGCCACCGGGGCGTCCGCGAAATGCGCGCCGCGCTCGGTGAGCTTGGCGGCGAGCTCGCGCGCCAGGGCGACCGGAGCAGTACTGCAGTCGACGATCGCCTGGCCGGCGCGCGCCGCGAGCGAGAGCTCAAGGCCGACGGCGCGCACCTGCGGCTCGCCCGGCAGGGAAAGGAAGATGACCTCCGCCTGCGAAGCGACCTCCGCAATGGAACGCGCCGCGGCGACGCCGTCGAGCGCGAGACGCTTCAGCGGCGCGGGCCGCAGATCGTGGGCGAGGACCTTGCCGCGGTGTCGCCGGGCAAGGTTGCGGCACATGGGCTCGCCCATCACGCCCAGGCCGATGAAACCGAGCTTGTCCATCGCTCCTCCCGGAGGAGGAGCTTATTGCAAGTTGGATATCATGACCTTCTCGAGGCGAGCGACGTGTGGCGCGATCCATCCGGCACGGGCGAATGGGAATCCGACGGCGGCTACTGGTACTGGCTGGAAGAGCAGCCGGCAAAACAGAGGGTGCAGAAGCGAGAGCCAAGTGGAACGAGTTTGCGCCGATAGTGCGCCCGTTTGCGCACGCGAAGGTACGTCCCGGCAGGACAACAGGGAAAAGCTTTCTGGGAGCTTGCGTACAGTCGCGATTCTTTAGGCGCGTAGTGAACCAAGATCCACGCCATTCCACGCCGCATCCGCTCGGGGCTGGCATCGATTTGATGTTGCTCGGATCCGCAATGCGCGTTAATGTCGGCCGCCGCACCGCTGCAAACAAAACCACGACCGGAGGATGACGAAGTATGCCCATGTGATTCGCCGGCCGGACTGAAGTTGCGCCTCACGAAGGTTACCGCGACGGCATCTTCGAACAGGAAACAAAAACCCCGGGCTCGCGAGAGTGCCGGGGTTTTTGTTGGCGAGCGTCGCCTGAGCCTTGGTGAGACAGATTGCCTGCTCAAGCCGGATTAGCGTGAGGCCAGCGCCGCGGGCTTCAGCAGTTTTTGCATGAATTCCCGCGGCTTGTCGGTAATTTCCTGTCCATCGTGATAGAGCAGGACGACAGCGAGCGGGCCGTTGCCGAGCGCCCGTTCGGCAATGTTGTCCGGGCTGACCGTAACCCGGCCCATGATGCGCGAGGTTGGCCATTGCAGGTCGCCGTAGGCGAGATAGACGAGCTTGGAGCAGAACACCCGATTGGTCGTCTCGGCGTCGAAATTGAAGTCGTAGGGTTTGCCGATCTGGCGCAGCGCGAGCAGGATGATGGCGGCGCGTTTTTCGTCGCTCACCGCGTCCTGACGCAGGACGCCAAGGTCATCGATATTCAGGAAGTGCGCGAGGGTATTGAGTTCGACGCCGGAGCGCAGGGCTTCAGCGACTCCATGGCCCTTGCGAATCGCTGCCTGGTGCGGAACGACCACCGGGTGATCCCAGATTTTCAGGGCTTTCAGCTCGGCCTCATTGCCTACCCAGATGGCCGCATGACCCCAATGGCCCGGGATAAAGGCGTCAGTCAGGCGGAAGGGCGTTTTCTCCACCAGGATGTCGGCTGCTTTCAATGCTTTGCTGACCCGTTCGGCGACGCTTGCCTGCCGATACAGCTTGCCGCGGCGGGTTTCGACCAGGCCGACCGTATTGCCGAACAGCAGGCTGGAGAAATTGGTGCTTTCATCCTTCAGCGAGAAGAGAGCATCGACGGCATATCCACCGAGCGAGCCGATTCCGCCCACAATGTCGTTCACGGACTTGGTCTCGCGCGCCATGGACAGAGAAGGGCTTTGCTCGATCAGCGCTTGCAGGTAGCGGTAGCCGGGAATGGGCGCTGCCGCCGCTTCCTGCTGATGCTGGTTCAGCCAGTCGAGGGCGCGCCGGACGCGCAGGCGGTTGTCGGCTGAACTGAAGCTTTGGGCGACTTCATTGAGCCTCCCGGCTTGCAGATTGAAGCCCTTGTCGGAGCTGTTCAGCAACTGGCGCAGGGCGTGGTTGTTCCGGTAGGGCGCGATGGCTGACAGGTAGTTGTCGTAGAGAACCAGCGCCGCAGAGAGCGACATGGCCACTCCCGCAACCTGGATAGCAGCTTCCTGCGGGTCTTTGCTCGGGTCCCGGCTCGTCCAGCACTCGTGCGACTCGGCCACGTTCATCAGGGTTTGCCGCTGGGCCAGCAGGGCGGCAGTGCCTTCGCGCAGCATCTGTAGATCGGCGCCGCTGAGCGGCTCCTTGTTGCTCGCCTTGGCTTGCAGGCTGCGATGAAAGCGGATCGCCTCGGCTCGCATGCCCAGGGCTTCTTCAACCAGCGCCTCGTAGCGCTCGATTTCATGCGCCATGGCCTCTCGGCGCTCAGGTAGCGAGGCGCCGGAATGCGCCTCGCGTTGATGGCTGAGGCAGGCCGCATGGCTGGGTTCGGCGCTGCGTATCGTCTCGCTGTCGATTGCCCAGCCGGGTGCGACCGCAAACAAGCAGACCAGGCTGGCAAGGCACGATAGGGTGAGCTCGCGGGAGAAGAAAGTCCGTTCTCGCGGCCGAGTAGAAGGAATCGGTCCAGCTCGGTCCGCGGGTGGCTTGTTTGAGCTTGTTGCCATGGGCCCCTCCCAGGTTTGGCTGCTGCGGAATATAACTTAGCGCCCTCGGCCTAGCGGGGAACAACTGCACGTGAGATAGCCGTGCTGCGCACAGCGAGCGGTTACGGCATGATCTCCGAGATCGTGCGGACCGCTAGTTCGCGCACCCCAAGGAATTCACATGTTCAGGGATGGACCGCTCACCCGCAGGCCACCCGAAGCAATCAGCTACGGTACCGGCCGCTGCACCCTCGGCGCGCTGCTCGTGGCTTCGAGCGAGCGGGGGATCGTCTCGATCATAGTGCGCGACACGCAGTCCAAAGCGGTCCGCGACCTCGCTGCGCGATTTCCAAAGGCGAACCTCGTTCGCGACCAAGCGCGCGGCAAGGCCATAGTGAAGAAGGTCGCCCGGTACATCGCGGCGCCGTTCCGGCCATTCGCGCTGCCGCTCGACATCCGCGGCACGGAGCTGCAGCGGCGAGTCTGGAGCGAGGTGCGCAAGATCCCCTTCGGCGAGACATCCACCTACTCGAAGATCGCCGAAGCGATCGGGATGCCGCGGGCGATCCGCGCGGTCGCCAGTTCCTGCGCGCGCAGCCGATTCGCTTTCGCCGTGCCGTGCCACCGGGTGCTGCACAAGGGCGGCGCGACCGCGCCGAACCGCAGCGCCGGCCGCCAGTACCGCTGGGTGGACTACGAGGCGAAGCTTGCGGCGAGGCGGCGGGCGTAGACGCCGTATACTCGAGCGAGGAATATCGATCGCATGCGCCCCTGGGCTCTTTCCGTCGCCGTGCTTCTGTCGTTCGCCGCCGCAGGCTGCGCGTCGACGCAGGTAGTGCACGAGTGGCGCAATCCCGAGCTGGCCGCGCCCGCGCGCTTCAAGAAGGTCATGGTCGTCGAGATCAGCACGCAGCCGGGGATCCGGCGTTCCTTCGAGGACGAGTTCGTCCGGCGGCTCAAGGCCGCGGGCGTCGACGCCGTGGCGAGCTACCGCTACATCGCCGACGACGGCCCGGTCCCAGAGCCGCGGCGCCAGGAAGCGGCAGCCCACGCCGGCGCCGACGCGACGCTCATTACCCGCCTGGTCCGTGTGGAGCAGATGTACCCGGTGAACCCGTACTACTACTATCCGCCACCGCCGCGCGTCTTCTACCGCGGTTACCCTTGGTATGGCTACTACGGCCCGCCGGCCTACCCGTATGAGGTCTACGTTTCAGAGACCAGCCTCTATGACGCGGCGACGAACGAGCTGGTCTGGAGCGGCACCGTCGAGACGAGTCCCACGAAGGTCAGCGAGGACATCCCGCGCTACGTCAATGCGGTGATCGAGGCACTGCAGAAGCAGAACCTCCTGGCGGCGGCAGCGCCGCCGCGCGGCTGACACGCCGGCACGTTTCGGTCTAGCGGAACCCTTCGGTGGCGCGCTGCGTGGCGGCGTGGATGATCAGCGCGGTGGCGCCGAGGAAGGAAAGAATCCCAAGCGGGCCGCGCCTGAGCGCGGAGAAGAGCAGCAGGCCGGTCCCGGCGAGCGCTTCGAGCTGAGCAGGTCTCATGCGCACGGAGCGAGCAAGCTTCGCGCCCGGCTCACGGGCGAGGCCGCCGAGCAGGGCCGCTATTTGCCTGCTGCCTGGAGCTGCTTCAACGTGAAGACGTAGCTCACGTTGTCGAGCGGCTTGTGGCAGGCGAAGCACTCGGCCTGGTTGACGCCCGGGCGGTGCTGCTTCTCCAGGGTGAAGATGGCGTAATTCCAGTCGCCGTTCCGCAGCATGTCGGGGATGTCGTTGCCCCAGCCCGGGCCGCTTTGCATCGCGGTGAAGAGCAGCAGCTTCTCCGGCTCGAAGAAGCCGTCCTTGCCTGTCACCGGCTGCTTGTTGGCGTCGAGCTTGGCGGAATAGACCTCGGCGAAGAGATACGAGCCGACCGGCAGCGGCTTTCCTGCCCTGGCGGCATCGACCGCCGCTTTGTTCGCGTAGTAGTAGCGGACCTGGCGGGTCGCCGGGAAGTTGATGGTGTGGTACTTGACGAAGCTCGTCTTGTAGTCGTCCGGGAAAGCGACGTGGGTCTTCGCCACATTCGGCAGCAACGGCGACTTCTGCGCCGACTGGCTCGCTCCCGGCTGCGCGGCGAAGTAGGCGGCGAGGTTGACGATGTCTTCGGCGGAGAGCTGAGTCGCGATCGCGGCCATCGTCGCCGTCGGGCTCACGGCGCCCGCCGGCCTGCGCAGGCCGTCCTTGAATGCCTTCAGTTGCGCCTCGAGGTAGGCGGGGCGCTGCGCGGCGAGGTTCGGGATCGTGTCGCTTACGCTGACGCCGTTCAAGCCGTGGCAGGCGGCGCATACGCTGGCGACCTTGGCTTTACCGGCTTCGATGTTCGGCTGCGCATAGGCGAGCGGCGCGACGAGCGCGGCGAGCGCGACGAGTGCTTTCATGGTTGCCTCCCCTAGGTTGTGGCCATCCTAGCACTGTCCCGTAGAAGGTGGGATCCAGCCGTGCCGGCGCAACAGCTCGTCGTCCAGCAGCTGCTGCTCTCCGTTCCCGACCGACCAGTCGTCGCGGCCGTTCACGGTGAGGGTGACGAACACGTCCTCGCGGCGCACCCCGGCCGCGGCCAGCCGCTTCGCGATTTCCGCGAACAGCGCCGCTTTCTTCTGCGGGCTGCGCGGCACCAGGGTGATGTTCACGAACACCACGTTGCGCCGGCTCACGCCGAGGTAGCCCGGGTCGGCGATCAGGGCCTCGGCCGGGAGCCGCTCGATGATCTGGAACCGGTCGGCCTCCGGAAGGCCGAGGGCGTCCACCATGGCGCGGTGCACGCCGTCGGCGATGGCGCGCTGGGTATCGGCCGGGGTATCGGCGCGCAACGAGATTCGCATCACGGGCACGGTTTCTCCTTGTCGGGCCTGAAGGTCATCTTGCATCGCCTACCAAGGCATCGACGAAAGTCGCGGCGGCCTCTTTCAGCTGCTTGCGCCCATATCCGGCGCGCTCCATCACGGCAATTCCTCTCGTAAATGTCACGACGACGCGAGCAAGCCTGTTCGCATCGATCGCAGACCGCCCGTTGGGCGCAGTGCTGATGGCCCTGGCGATGAGCTGCTCTAGGCGGCTGAGCACGCTTTGCACGCGCTGACGGACTGCCGCGCTCGAAATGGCCGCGTCGAGCGCGGTGCGCGTGGTCAGGCAGCCCCGCGGAGGCGAGCCGCTCGTCATGTTCACGATGATGAGGTCGAAGAAATTCTGCAGCCTTGCGGCGGCGTCGCCCTGGGCCAACGCATTAGCGGCCGTTTGCAGGAATTGCGCGGCGTACCGGTCGAACGCGCGCAGGAAGATCGCCTCCTTGTCGCCGTATGCGTTGTAAAGGCTGCCGCGCTGCACGCCGGTCGCGGCGGCGAGGTCCTGCATGGTCGCGTCGTGGAGACCCTTGCGCCAGAACACATCGAGCGCGACCGCAATCACCTCCTGCTCGTCGAACTGACGCACGCCCGCCATCCGGTCCGCTCCAAAATCTATTTTTGACAGTCTCGTCAAAGTTGACATCCTTGTCAAGGATAGGGGTCGGCGTCCCGGGACGCTCCTGCAGGGATGCGGCTCATCCCGGCCTGCGGCACGAAGGCCTGACCACGAAAGCCGGCAGCACCAATATCGGACACGCGGAATAGTAAAAGCTGCACGGAACCGGTTTAATACGCGAGGGGATGCGCCGGCGATAGCGTGGCGGTTGTGCACGCGAGCGCCGGGCGCCATGCGAGGGGGCGTCGTGCTGGGCTCGATCCGTCTGTCGGCTTTGATCCTCGCCGCGGCCTGCCTTTGCGCGTCGGTCGGCGCCTCGGCGCAAGGCTCCGCCGAGAGCAAGGCCGCGGTCCAGCTCCTGGATCACACGGCGATCATGTGGCTGACCGGCGGCTTCTTCGCCCTCTTCTTTCTTGTCATCGTCGGCCTGGTCTTTCTGCAATGGAAGTTCCAACGCGCCGTGGAAAAGGTCATCGATGGTGCCGGCGCCGCTGAGTCGGCTGGCGGCGAGGCGGGCAAGGACGACGCCTCCGCGGCGCGCAACGTGAAGATCGAGGCGCTGCGGCTGCTGCAATCGTCGCCCCTCGGGGTACCGGAAGGCACGGTGCGCGCTGTCATCTCCTTCGTGCTGATCGCAGGTGGCCTGGTCATCCTGATGCTCAAGAACCGACTCGGGCTTGAAGGCGCGTCGGAGATCGCCAGCATCCTCGGCACCGTGCTCGGCTTCTATTTCGGCAGCCGCAGCGGCACGGACACTGCGGCGCACCAGTCCGCGCAGCAGGCGATCGACACCGCGACGCGCGCGAGCGAGAAGGCGGTTCAGGCGCAGGCGAATGCCGCAGCAAACCAGGCGGCGATCCGGGCGATCGAGTCCGGAGGAGGAACCGGGGCCGACAGCCAGGTCAACAAAGCGCAGGCGGGCCTGCGTGAGGTCCGCGAAAAGCTGCGCACCGCGCAGCAGATCGTAAGGATTGTCGGGGCGGCGAGCAGCGGCTCCACGGTGGTCGAGGGCGGCGCCAAGGTGATCGACGAGGCCGAAAAGATGCTCGGCATCATCGAGCCGCTTCTTTCCGGCAGGCCGGCCCTCAATGAAATCGGCGACGTCGCGACGAAGGCCGGCGCCTCCCTTGCGGAGCTGCAGAAAGTCGGGCTGCCCGGCATCTTCGGCGATGCGATCGCGACCGTGGGCGCGGTAGCGTCGACCTTGGGCACGGGGATCTCCACTGCGACCGCGCTTGGCGGCATCCTGGGCGGGCCGGCGGGCATCGTCGGCGCCATCGTCTTCAGTGGACTGAGGCTGTACCAGGACAAGCAGAAGTTCGACGACTGGGAGGCGGCGGTGCTCCAGCGCCCCTTCGATCGGAACCTGATGCCGACCAGCGACTTCGAGAACGCCGGGCTGCTCGCGCTCGAATATTCGCCGCTCATGCGGGCGCGGCTTGCGGCGGGCGCCGCCCAGGTCGATGCGGCGCTTGCCGCTGCAGTGCTGCGCGCAGCGGTGCAGGTGAGCGCCTCGGGCGCGCCCCTTCCCGCCGTTGAGCTGGCGAAGACGCTGCGCACGCGCGGGAACGATCCCGACCTGTCCGCGCTGTTCGCCACCGACCAGGAGCTCGCGGAGGCGATGGAGGAATATCGCCAGAGCGTGGTCTTCAACCGCGCCAAGGACAATCTGCCGACCACCATCGACCTCGGCGTGGCGCTCCCCGGCGTGCCGAACACCGTCGATTTGCGCGCCGCTCTCGACTTCATTCCGCTGCTCCGCCGCGACCGGGGCGCGGCGAGCGAGATCGATCGGCTGTACACGGTGGTGAGCGCGCTCGGCGAGCAGAAGGTGCTGCCCATCGAACAGGTGCTCGCGTTCGTGGGCGATGCATTGCGCGAGGGACAGGCAACGGCGGCAAGGGATCGGCAGGCGGCTGAAGCGCCTGCGCCGGGGGGTTGAGCGATGCGCAAAAAGACGGTCCTCGTGGCCCTCATGCTCTTGCCGGGTTGTCACACCGTTTCCTTTGTCCACCCCAACGACCAGGACGTGAAGCAGCTCGAGTCCATGCAGCAGGCGCGATCCACCGGCGCGCTTGCGCAGGTCAGCCGCGAGGAAATCGCCTGCGACTCGGTGCATCGCACCTGCGCCCGGCTGCAGATGGAGAAGGGGGGCGCGTGCCTCGCGCTCGCCGAGGCGAGCGACCCCGCAGAGCGCGCCCGCGTGCGCGAGTGCGCGGCTACGGCGTTCGCGGCTGCCCGCCGGCTGACGCCGCCCGATGCACCGCCGAATGAGAAACTGGAGGCCGGGATCGGCCTGGCTTCGTCGTTGCGCCTTCGACGCGAGGGCGCGGCGCCGGACGGCCGGCGCGCGGTGAACGCGGAGCTCGCGCAAACCGCCGAGGCGCTGCGCGGCTTGCCTGGCGGTGCGCCCTACGGTGCTTTGTTCGCTTCCGATGTCGAGCTGAACCGCGTGCTCACGGGCGAGACGCCGCCGCCGCAACAGTGCGCGGCACTCGCCAAGGCCGCGGCAGACCTGGGAGGCATCACCGGCGCGCCGAATGACGTCGCGGGTCGAATCGAGTCGCTTCGGCGCAACATCGGCGACGCGCAACGCTCCCCCGCGCGGAGGTGCAGCTGATGGCGGCGCTGACCCTGGCCCGGCAGCTGTGGTTGACCACGCCGATGATGCGCGGCGACGACATTCTTCGCCTGCAGAACCGGCTCCAGACGAGCGGCCAGGCCGCCGTGCAGGCCGACGGCATCTACGGTCGATCGACGCGGCAGGCCGTGATCGACTACCAAAGGGCGAACGGACTGGAAGCCGACGGGATCGTCGGCGCGGCAACCTGGACCCGACTCTTCGCCGGCGTCGAGGAGCGCGCGGCCCCGGCGCCGGCGGCCGCTCCGGCGATCGGCATTCCGGACAGCAGTCTGTCCGACGTCCTTGCCGGCGACGAGCTGAAACGCCAGGGCCAGCTTCACGGCTACTACCAGGATGGATGCAAATGGCGGCTCGGTCGTCAAGGCATCGTCGTCGACGAAAAGGTCGCGGCCCCCTCCGACGGGCAAATGAACATGGTGCAACGTTGCCGCGGAGACTTTAGGCAGGCAATTGCCACCGCGACCTCGAAATTCCCGGTACCCGCGGAGCTCATCATCGCCTGCATGTGCACGGAGTCGGGCGGCAAGCCCACCGCGCGCCGCCTTGAGCCCGGTTGCGACACCGCCAATCCGGAGCGAACGCCTTCGCGCGTCTCGTACGGCTTGATGCAGACGCTCCTGAGCACCGCGCGCGAAGTGCTGAAGGAACCGAACCTGCGGCTCGAGGACACGCTGTTGCCGGAGGTCTCCATTCGCTCCGGCGCCGCATACATGTGGCGCCAGTCGCGACAGACCAGGTTCGACGTCCCGCTAGTCGCCGCCGCGTACAACGCCGGGGGCGTGTATTACAACAACGGCCCGGACAACCGCTGGCGCCTGCGCCAATATCCTCTTGGCACGGCCGCGCACGTCGACCGGTTCGTCGGATTCTTCAACGCGGCGCTCGCCGATGCCCAGAAGACCCGCTACGACAGGGCCATTCCGAATTTCGCGGCGCTGCTCGCCGCCGGGTGAGCCTCGAGTATCGAGAGCCGCGACGTCAGGCTGCCGGGCGTATCGGAGTCGAGCTGGCGCCGCGCCGATCTCCGGGCTGCAGGATCTGGTTGCGGACGAAGTGCAGGTGCTGGCGCAGCACGTAAAGCTGATCGGCGAACGATGCGGGTAGCTTGACGGTGACGATCCGCTTCTCGATCTCGTCCAGCC
>Ga0075423_10001149_pt1 | contig 22846 bp, 22 predicted proteins | sample SoiMethybrSBSTD2_FD_80114 | JGI IMG/M metagenome (GOLD analysis project Ga0075423, IMG submission 80114) | Bulk soil microbial communities from a Populus tree surrounding site in Tennessee, USA - Soil MetaG P. TD hybrid SBSTD2 | ecosystem: Environmental > Terrestrial > Soil > Tree plantation... | reverse complement strand
TCGAGCGGCTTTTCGGGGATCTGAACGCGGTCGAGCCCGCCGGCTCTCACGGCGCGGACCGCCGCGGCCGACTGCATGAGATCGTCGCGCGTCAGCGGATAGAAGATGCCCTTCGGCACCGCGCCGAGCCAGTGGCCCGAGCGGCCGATGCGCTGGAGCAGCGAGGCGAGATTTCTCGGCGCACCGATGTGGCAGACGAGCTCGACGTGGCCGATATCGATGCCCAGCTCCAGCGAGGCGCTCGCCACGACGACCGGCAGCTTTCCCGTTTTGAGCCCTTCTTCGACTTCCAGGCGGCGCTTGCGCGAGAGGCTGCCGTGATGGGCGCCGACGTTGCCGTCGCCCAGACGCGTCGTCAGCTGGTGCGCGACGCGCTCGACGAGCCGACGGGTATGGACGAAAACAAGCGTCGTCCTGTGCGCCTTCACCTCCTCGACGATGCGGTTGTAAACCTCGGCCCAGAGCTCCTGGCTCGTGATCGGCCCCAGCTCCTGCTCCGGCACGTCGATCGAGAGATCGAGCGCGCGCCGGTGCCCGACGTCGACGATCGCGCAATCGGGCGCGCCGCTCGCGTCGATATGCTCCGTGCCGACCAGCAGCCGCGCGATCTCGCCAATCGGCTTCTGCGTCGCGGAGAGGCCGATCCGCTGGAGCGGCCGCTCACAGAGCGCGTCGAGGCGCTCGAGCGAAAGCGCGAGATGCGAGCCGCGCTTGTCGCCGGCGAGCGCATGGATCTCATCGACGATCGCCGTCTCGGCGCCGCTCAAAATCCTGCGGCCGTTCTCCGATGTCAGCAGGATGTAGAGCGACTCCGGCGTCGTGATCAGGATATGTGGCGGGCGGCGGATCATCGCCTGGCGCTCCGCCGCCGGCGTATCGCCCGAGCGCACGGCGACGCGGATTTGGGGCAGCTGCAAGAAGAGACCTTCGGTCTCGGCGAGCCTGGTGATGCCCTCGAGCGGCACGCGCAGGTTTTTCTCGATGTCGTTGCCGAGCGCCTTGAGCGGCGACACATAAACAACGCTGGTGCGGTCTTCGAGCCCGCCGGCGAGACCGCGCTCGACCAGGCGATTGATCGACCAGAGAAACGCGGCGAGCGTCTTGCCCGACCCGGTCGGCGCGGCGATGAGCGTCGCTCGCCCTTCCGAGATATGCGCCCAACCGGATTCCTGAGCGGCGGTCGGCCCCGACGGGAAGTTCTCGGCGAACCAGCGCCGGACTAGAGGATGAAAAGGAATTTCAGTCATGCCAATGGAATGAAAAAAACGTCACTCCATTTTAAAGATGTGGACGCCAGGAGGCAAGCTCTTTACACCGACTGCGCCGCGCTTTCGATCACCATCACCGGCCAATAAGTCTCGGTTTCGTAGCAGAGCCACAGCTGGGTCGGGTCCATGAACTTCGCCGTCAGTTGGTCTTGCTGCACGGTCAGGGTGCCATCCTCCACCCGGAGCCGCGAAAACGGCCCCAATTCGGCGCCGACGCCACCCTCGGCGTCCTCGAAGCGGATCCTAAAGGGATCGGTGCATTCGTAAACCGGAAAATGTTCCGCGGCGACTTCCCAGACATGCCTGCGGAACGTGCCGACGATGGTGCCGTGCGGTCCCTGGCGGATGAAGTTTCCGGCGACGCGGAACCAAGGGGCAGGGCCGAACTTCAGCTCGGACTGTAACGAAGGGCGGCGGAAACGAAGCTGAATCACTATCTCAGCATAACGGATGGGTGCGCGGACTAATACTAATAGATGATCTCGCCCAGCCTCTCCCATCTAACCCAGCGGTCGCCGCCGTCCCACGACCAGTAGATGAGAAAGGCCTTTCCCTTGACGTCGTCCAGGTCGACGTAGCCCCAAAAACGGCTGTCGTAGCTTTTGTCGCGGTTGTCGCCCATGACGAAAATATGGTTCGCCGGGACGGTCTTCGGGCCGAAGTCGTCCTTGATCTGGACGCCGCCGGGAACGTCGTCCCCTTCGAAGTAAGCGTGCGGATCGTCGACCGCCTTGCCGTTGATGAAGATTTTTTTGTTGCGGATCTCGACAGTGTCGCCGGCGACGCCGACGACGCGTTTGATGAAGTCTTTCGTGCGGTCTTCGGGAAAGATAAACACGACGACGTCCCCGCGCTTGGGCGTGGCGAACGGCACGGCATAATGGCCCCAGCCGGGCACGCGCACGCCGTAAGCCAGTTTGTTCACCAGGATATGGTCGCCGATCTGCAATGTCGGAATCATCGAACCGGATGGGATTTTGAACGCCTGTACAATAAAGGTGCGGATGAACAGCGCCAGCAAGAGCGCCATGCCGATCGCTTCGGCATATTCTCGGAATGTCGACTTGACCTTCTTGTCTTCTACGGCCATTTCCTGTGTCACGTGCTTGAAAATCCCCTTTCAGATTCCGCCGGCCCGCGTGCGCGGCTTAAATATTGAGAATGACATGAACCGGAGCGGATGACAATCAGCAAGACAGAGACAGGTACAGAGCGATCTTCGTCTGTCTCGCGTCTCTGTCTCTATCTCTCGCTCGGCTTCAGCGCGGCGAGAAATGCCTCCTGCGGAATCTCCACCTGGCCGACCTGCTTCATCCGCTTCTTGCCCTCTTTCTGTTTCTCCAGCAATTTGCGCTTGCGCGTTATATCGCCGCCGTAGCATTTCGCGGTCACGTTCTTGCGCAGCGCCTTGACGCTCTCGCGCGCGATGATGCGGCTGCCGACCGCGGCTTGGATCACGACTTCGAAGAGCTGCCGCGGGATCACTTCGCGCAGCCGCTGCACGAGGTCGCGCCCGCGCGGGTAGGCCTTGTCCCGGTGCGTGATCATCGACATCGCGTCCATGGGATCGCCGTTGATGCGGATATCGAGCCGGACCAGATCGCCCGGCCGGTAGCCCGCAACCTCGTAATCCATCGAGGCGTAGCCCCGGCTGAGCGATTTCAGCCGGTCGTAAAAATCGATCACGATCTCGGTCATGGGAAGCTCGTAGGTGACCATCACGCGATGCGGTCCCAAGTAGCGGATCTCTTTCTGAATGCCGCGCTTCTCCTCGCAGAGGCCGAGCACGCCGCCCAAATATTCCTGGGGCAAATGAATCGTCGCGGTGATGACCGGCTCCTCGATGCGCTCGATCTCCCCTTCCGGCGGCAGTTTTACCGGATTGTCGATCATCAGCACTTCGCCTGAAAGCTTGACCACGCGGTACACGACGGTCGGCGCCGTCGTTATGAGCGTAACACTGTATTCACGCTCCAGGCGCTCGCGCACGATGTCGAGATGGAGCAGACCCAGAAAGCCGCAGCGGAAGCCGAAGCCCAGAGCCTGGGAGGTCTCGGGCTCGAAGGTGAAGGCCGAGTCGTTCAGGCGTAATTTCTCCAGCGCGTCGCGGAGCGCCTGGTATTGGCCCGAATCCGCCGGATAAAGTCCGCTGAAGACCATCGGCTTCATCGGCTTGAAGCCCGGCAGCGGCTCCGCTGCGGGGCGCGCGTCCTCGGTGACCGTGTCGCCGATGCTCGTGTCGCGAATCTCCTTGATGCCCGCCATGAGAAATCCGACATCGCCCGCTTTGAGCTCCGCCACCTCGACCGGCGCCGGGGCAAAGATGCCGAGGCGCGTGATCTCGAAGCTCTTTCCCGTCGCCATCATGCGGATCGCCATGCCCTTGCGCGCGATGCCGTCCTTCACCCGCATCACGACGACGGCGCCGTGGTATGGATCGAACCAGCTGTCGAAGATCAGGCCGCGCAGCGGCGCGTCAAGATCGCCCTTGGGCGGCGGAAAATGCCGCACGATGCCTTCGAGGATCTCCTTCGTGCCGATGCCCTCCTTGGCGCTGGCGAGGATCGCCTGCGAGGCGTCGATGCCGATGACATCCTCGATCTCCTGTCTCACGCGCTCGGGGTCCGCGCTCGGGAGGTCGATCTTGTTGATGACGGGCAGCACTTCGAGATTGTTGTCGATCGCGGTCTGGACGTGCGCGACCGTCTGCGCCTCGACCCCCTGCGCCGCGTCGACGACGAGCAGCGCCCCGTCGCAGGCCGCGAGGCTGCGCGAGACTTCATAGGTGAAGTCGACGTGGCCGGGCGTGTCGATGAGGTTCAGTGTGTATTCGTTGCCGTCGGCCGCGTTATAGCTCAGCCGCACCGGGCTCGCCTTGATCGTGATGCCGCGCTCGCGCTCCAGGTCCATGCTGTCGAGAAACTGCGCGGTCTTCTCGCGCTCGCTGACCGCTCCGGTGTATTCGAGAAGCCGGTCCGCGAGAGTGGACTTGCCGTGGTCGATGTGGGCGATGATGGAGAAGTTCCGGACGCGCTCTGCGCTCATGAAGCTCTGGCTCTCCGATAATACGTGATCGTTTCCGCGAGCCCTTCATCGAGAGTCGTCTTCGGCGTCCAGCCGAGAATTTTTTTCGCGCGCGCGGAGTCGAGCGAGCTCCGGCGCTGCTCGCCCTCTTTGGCGGCGCCGTGGACGGCGGCGATTTTCGTTCCGAGCTGTCCGGCGAGCTTGTCATAAAGCGCGTTGAGATCGGTCTCGATCCCGGTGCCTATGTTGATGCCGCCGACGAAAGGCGTTTCGAGAGCGAGCAGGTTCGCGTCCGCCACGTCGCCCGCATAGACGAAATCGCGGGTCTGCTTGCCGTCGCCGTTGATCACCGGCGTGTGTCCGGAGAGGAGCTGGTCGATGAAGATCGCGATCACGCCCGCCTCGCCCTTGAAGTTCTGGCGCGGGCCGTACACGTTCGCGTAGCGCAGCGCCACGTAGGGGATGCCGAAGGTCGCGTGATAGTACCCGAGATACGCCTCGCCGGTGAGCTTGCTGACTCCGTACGGGCTCGCGGGCCGCGTCGGATGATCCTCGGGGGCGGGATACTTCTCCTGCTCGCCGTACATCGCGCCGCCGGAAGAGGCGAAGATGACTTTTTTCAACCCCGCCGCTCTACCGGCCTCGAGCAGATTCAAAAACCCCAGGACGTTGATCCTGGCGTCGAAGAGCGGATCGGCGACCGAGCGGCGCACGTCCATCTGCGCCGCGTGATGATTCAGGACGTCGGGGCGAATCTCGCCGATGACGCCCGGGACCTTGGGATCGAGGATGTCCATCGAATACAGCTTGGCCTTGGCATTCAAGTTCGGCTTTTGTCCGGAGGAGAGATTGTCGATGACAAAAACCTCGTGGCCCTTGGCCGCGTAGCCGTCCACGACATGCGAGCCGATGAATCCGGCACCGCCGGTAACGACGATTCTCATACTAGCGTTGGAGCCTTTCCTTAAAATACTCAATGGTTCTTTTGAGCCCCTCGTCGACGTCGACCGCGGGTTCCCACCCGAGCAGCTGGCGCGCCTTCGTGATGTCCGGCTGGCGCACCTGAGGATCGTCCTGCGGCAGCGGATGAAAGACGATTTCGCTTGTCGATCCCGTCAGCGCGATGATTTTCTTTGCAAAGTCGAGCACCGTCATCTCATGCGGGTTGCCGAGATTCACCGGCAGGTGATGATCGACTTCGATGAGTCGATGGAGCCCGCGCACCAGATCGTCGATGTAGCAGAAGCTGCGGGTCTGCTCCCCTTTACCATACACGGTAATCGGTTCGTTTTTTAGCGCCTGCGTAATGAAATTCGGCACGACGCGCCCGTCGCGCATGCGCATGCGCGGCCCGTAGGTGTTAAAGATGCGCACGATCCGCGTGTCGAGCTTGTGCGAGCGATGATACGCCATGGTCATCGCCTCGGCGAAGCGCTTCGCCTCGTCGTAGACGCCGCGCGGGCCGATGGGATTGACGTTGCCCCAATAGTCCTCCCGCTGGGGCTTGACGAGCGGATCGCCGTAGACCTCCGAAGTCGATGCGAGAAGAAAAGTCGCGCCTTTATCTTTGGCGAGGCCGAGAGCGTTGTGCGTTCCGAGCGATCCGACTTTGAGCGTTTGAATCGGCATTTCGAGGTAATCGACCGGGCTCGCTGGAGAGGCGAAGTGGAGAATCATGTCGAGCGGACCATCGACTTCGACGTAGTTGCTGACGTTATGGTCGATGAAGCGAAAACGCGGGTTCGAGGCGAAGGCGGCGACGTTCTCCCGGGTGCCCGTCGAGCTGTTATCCATACAGAGGACATGATCGCCGCGCTTCAAAAAGCTGTCGCAGAGGTGCGATCCGATGAAGCCGGCGCCGCCGGTAATCAGGACTCTAGCCATCGCCGCGACCTATCGAGAAATAATTAAAGCCGAGCTTACGTAAATCTTCGGGATCGTAGATGTTGCGCCCGTCGAAAATGACGGGCTGCTTCAAGAGCTGCTTGACGGTTGCGAAGTTCGGCCGGCGGAACTCATTCCATTCGGTCACGATGAGCAGCGCATCGGCACCCTTGAGCGCGTCGTAGTTGCGGCGGAAATAGGCGATGCGGTCGCCGAAAATCTTCTTCGCCTCCTTCATCGCCTCCGGATCGTGCGCCTGGATCGCCTCTCCGGCGTCGAGAAGAGAATTGATAATAACGATCGAAGGCGCATCGCGCATATCGTCGGTGCGCGGCTTGAACGAAAGCCCCCAGACGGCGAACGAACGCCCCTTGAGATTGGGGCCGAAATGGAGTGCGACCTTTTCGACCAGAAGCTTCTTTTGCCGTTCGTTGACCGTCTCGACGGCGCGCAGCAGCGGCAGATCGAGCTCCGGCTCCCCCATGGCAACGGCGGCGCGGACATCCTTCGGAAAGCACGAGCCGCCGTAGCCCACGCCGGGGAATATGAAATGCGGGCCGATGCGGCGGTCCAGGCCGATCGCCCGGCGAACCTCGTTCACATCGGCGCCCATCTTTTCGCACAAGTTCGAGACCTCGTTGATGAAAGAGATCTTCGCCGCGAGCATCGCGTTCGCCGCGTACTTGCTCATTTCGGCGCTGCGCGAATCCATGACCAGGATCGGGTTGCCGGTGCGGACAAACGGCTCGTAGAGCTCCTTCAGCTGCTCGACGGCGGCCGCGTCGTCGCTCCCGAGCACGACGCGGTCGGGCCTCATGAAATCGTCCACCGCGGCGCCTTCCTTCAAGAATTCGGGGTTGGAAACGACCCCGTAGGGATGCTTGGCGAGCGGCGCCATGACCTGCTTGATTCTCTCCGCCGTCCCTACCGGCGACGTGCTCTTGTTCACGACCACCTTGCGTCCGTTCATCGCGCGGGCGATCGCCTGCGCCGTGGCCAGCACCTGGCTGATATCGGCCCTGCCGTCGTCCCCCTGCGGCGTGCCGACGGCGATGAAGACGATATCGGATTTGCGCACCGCCTCCGCAAGATCGGTCGAAAAGGAAAGACGCTGCTCTTCGAGGTTTCGCTGCACCAGCTCTTCCAGTCCCGGCTCGTAGATCGGCACCTTGCCCGCCTTGAGAGCGGCGATCTTCTCCTCGATGACGTCGACGCAGACCACGTCGTTTCCCGTCTCGGCGAAACAGGTCCCCGCGACCAGTCCGACGTAGCCTGTTCCGATCACGCCGAGATTCATGCCGCCTTCCTCCCGTCCAAAATCTCCTTGATCGTATAGATCGGCTTGTCCTGGGACTCATGATACGTGCGCGCGAGCATCTCGCCCAAAAGCCCCATCGTGATGAACTGAAACGCGATCATGACGAGCAGGATCGAGAGCATGAACAGCGGCCGGGCGCCCATCGGAACGTCGTAGATGAATTTGTCGAGCGTGAGATAAACGGCGAGCAGAAACCCGGCCGCGCCGCAAAACAGGCCGACCACGCCGAAGATATGCAGCGGCCGCGTGGAATAGCTCAGAAGAAATTTTACCGTCAAAAGATCGAGCATGACGCGGAACGTACGCGCCATGCCGTATTTCGACTTGCCCCACCGGCGCGGACGGTGATGCACGACCATCTCGGCGATCTTGGCGCCGCGCTCGAAGGCGATCGCGGGAATGAAGCGGTGCATCTCGCCGTAAAGCCGCATCTCCTTCGCGAGGTCGCGTTTGAGCGCTTTCAGCGTGCAGCCGTAGTCGTGAAGCCTCACGCCCGTCAGCCAGGAGATCAGGCGGTTCGCCGCGTTCGAAGGTACCCGCCGGCTCCACAGCGGATCGCGGCGCGGCGAGCGCCAGCCGCACACGAGATCGTACCCTTCCTTGATCTTTTCCAGCATGGCGGGGATGTCGCGGGGATCGTTCTGCCCGTCGCCGTCCATGGCGACGATGATCTCTCCCTCGGCGTGCGCGAAGCCAGCCGCAACCGCGGCGGTCTGGCCGTAGTTGCGCTTGAAGCGCACCGCCTTCAGGCGCGGCTCTTTGTGGTGGAGTCCGAGAATCACCGGATAAGTCCCGTCGATGCTGCCGTCGTCGACGACCACGATCTCATAGCTCTTGCCGGTCGAATCGAGCACGGCGTGGATCTCCTCCAGAAGCGGCACGAGGCTCGCCTCTTCGTTGTAAACGGGAATCACCACGGAGAGATCCATCGTTTCGCTTTCAAGCAGTCGCATCGCCGCGCTCAAGTATGAAAATCCGTCAGCTCGACAAAGCGGCGGTAGCGCTCCTCGATCTCCTCCATCGAGAGCGCGTTCAAGCGGTTCAAGCCGAAGTCCTCGACCGTGAACGAGGCGACCACGCTGCCGTAGACGATCGCGCGCCTGAGCCCGCGCCCGCTCGCGTCGGCTGAGCGCGCGAGCTGGCCGAACAGTCCGCCCGCGAACGAGTCGCCGGCGCCGGTCGGATCGAAGACTTCCTCCAAAGGATAAGCGGGCACGGCGAAAACCGACGATTCCGAGAACTGCAGCACGCCGTACTCGCCGCGCTTGATGAGGACCGTCTTCGGCCCCATCTTCAAGATCGCCCGCGCCGCCCGGACGATGTTGCTCTCGCCCGATAACAGGCGCGCCTCCGAGTCGTTCACCACCAGCATCTCGATCTTCCCGAGCACCTTGCGGAGCGGATCGAGGCTGTTATTGATCCAGTGGTCCATCGTATCACAGGCGACCAGCCGAAGACACCTGAGCTGGCGCAGAACCTCGAGCTGCATCTCGGGATCGATGTTGCCGAGAAAAACGTATTCCGCGTCGCGATACGATTCCGGGAGATCGGGCACAAAGCCCGAGAGGACGTTCAGATGGAGCTCGATGGTGTCGCGCACGTTCAAATCTTCGTGATAGCGGCCGCGCCAGTGAAACGTCTCGCCGCTCTCGCGCTTGAGGCCCTGAAGATCGATGCCGCGGCGGCGGAAGAGGTCGAGGTACTCTTCGGGAAAATCCCTGCCGATGACGCCGACGATCCGCACCGGGGCGAAGAAGCTCGCGCCCATGCCGAAATAGGCGGCGGAGCCGCCCAGCACGCGCTCGGCGGAGCCGGACGGCGTCTCGATCGAATCGAAAGCGACGGTGCCGACGACGAGAATGCTCATTTGATATACTTTCCCACGATCGGTTTGAGATCGCGCAGTGTCTTGGCCGGAATTTTTTTGCGCTCCGTGATGATCGCGTTTTCAAGCGCGCTGCCGCAGCGGCACGATCGCTCGTCGGGCAAGCGAGTCGCCACTCTGCGGATGATGCGCTGCGCAACGTCGACGTTCTGCTTCAGCACCGCGAGGACCTGTTCAATCTCCACGTCTCCCGCCGCTTCATTCCAGCAGTCGTAATCGGTCGCGAGGGCGATGGTGGCGAAGCAGATTTCGGCCTCGCGGGAGAGCTTCGCCTCCTGCAAATTCGTCATGCCGATGACGTCGGCGCCCCAGCTGCGGTAAAGGCGCGACTCCGCGCGCGTGGAGAACTGAGGGCCCTCCATGCATAAGTAGGTTCCGCGGTTGTGTACGTTCGCACGCTCTTCGCGCGCCGCGCGCGAGAGCGCTTCGGTGAGAGCGGCGCAGACCGGATCGGCGAGGCTCACATGCGCGACGATCCCTCTGCCGAAAAAAGTACTCGGCCTTTGTGTGGTGCGATCGATGAACTGGTCCGGAATGACGACGTGGCCCGGCGCGATTTCTTCCTGCAGGCTGCCGACGGCGCTGACCGAGATAATGCGTTCGACGCCGAGCTTCTTCATGCCGAAGATATTGGCGCGGAAATTGATCTCGGTCGGGAGCGCCACATGGCCGCGGCCGTGGCGCGGCAGAAAAACCAAGTCGGTGCCGTCGAGGCTGCCGCGAAAAAAAACATCCGAGGGTCGGCCGAAAGGCGTCGTGACGCGGACTTCGCGCACGCGTGAGAGCCCCGGCATCTGGTAGAGGCCGCTGCCGCCGATGACGCCGACGATTTTCGCCCGCTCCGCCAACCCCAGCCCCTCAGTGAGCGGTATGCATACCGGAGTGTGCTCGATCGGCGATTTCCGATCGGCTCCGCGCCGACTCGCTGTTGAAGGCCATGAGTTGTCCGCAAGCCGCGTGGATATCGTCGCCCCGGGGCCGCCGCACGTTGACCTGGAGTCCGTGGGAGGCGAGCTCGTCCTGAAAGCGCTCGATCTCTTCCGGCGTAGGGCGCGCGAACGCGCTTCCCGGATGAGGATTGAAGGGTATGAGATTCACTTTGGCGCGAATACCGTTCAGTAGTCGCGCCAGGCGCCGCGCGTCGTCCGTCGAATGATTGACGCCGCGAAGCAGCACGTACTCGAACGTGATCCGCTTTCTTTTCGGAATCGGGAGCGCGCGGGCGCACGCGATCAGCTCCGCGAGCGGGTACTTGCGATTGACCGGCATGAGGCGCGAGCGCAGCTCGTCGGTCGTCGCATGGAGCGAGATCGCGAGGTTCACCTGCGTCTCGTCGATCAGCTTTTTGATCTGCGGCACGAGGCCGACCGTCGAGAGCGTCACGCGGCGCGAGGAGAAGCCGAGGCCGACATCGGCGTCGGTCATGATGCGGATCGCGTCGACCGTCTGCTGGTAGTTGGCGAGCGGCTCGCCCATCCCCATGAGGACGACGTGCGTGATCCGTTTCTCCGTCGGCAGCGTGCGCGAAGCTTCGAGGATCTGGTCGACGATCTCCGCGGCGGTCAAATTGCGCTTGAGCCCCAACAGCGCCGTGGCGCAGAAGGCACAACCCAAGCCGCAGCCCGCCTGCGTGGAGATGCAGAGGGTCAGCCGCTTGGGTTCGGGAATCAGCACGCTCTCGATCTCGTATCCGTCCGGCAGGGTGAACAGAAATTTGACGGTGCCGTCGGCGGAGCGGTCGGCGCGGGCGACCTCGAGGCGGCTGATCGCAAACGTCTCTTCCAGATCGCGACGCAGCGGCGCGGAGAGGTTGGTCATTTGCGCGAACGAGACCGCGCCTTTTTGAAAGAGCCAGCGATGGATCTGGTTGACGCGATAACGCGACTCGCCGCGCTCGGCGAGCCAGCTCTCCAGATCGGCGCGGCCCAAGTCTTTGATGTTGCGTTTCATGCGTCGTGCCAGCGCCGCGTCGACACGCTGTTGACTTTTGCGGCTAGGCGCTGTGAATTTCGTCGGGCTTGAAAAAGAAGCTGATCTCCGTCGCGGCGGTCTCGGGCGCGTCGGAGCCGTGCACGGCGTTTTTCTCTACGTCCTTGCCCCATTCGCGGCGGATCGTCCCGGCCGCCGCCTTGGCCGGATCCGTCGCGCCCATAATTTCCCGATGCTTGGCGATTGCACCGTCGCCTTCGAGCACGGATACGAGGATCGGTCCGGACGACATGTATTCGCAAAGGCTCGCGAAAAACGGACGCTCCTTGTGCACGGCGTAAAACGCCCGCGCGCGCTCCGGCGTCAGCCGCGTGAGCTTGGTCGCCACGAGCTTGAGACCCCCGGCCTGGAACTTTTTCAAGATATCGCCGATGAGTCCCCGGGCTACGGCGTCGGGCTTGACGATAGACAGCGTTCGTTCGACCATGTTCTCCTCTTATCCCTTGAACACGTCGCGCATCGTCTGGCCGATCAGCGCCGGCGACGGCGTCGTGCGAATGCCCGCCGCTTTCAGCGCGGCGACCTTCTCCTGTGCGGTGCCCTTGCCACCCGCAATGATCGCGCCGGCGTGCCCCATGCGCTTCCCCGGCGGCGCGGTCTGGCCCACGATGAAGGCGGTCACCGGCTTTTTCATGTGCGCCTTCACCCAGGCGGCGGCCTCCTCTTCATCCGTGCCGCCGATCTCGCCGATCATCACGACCGCTTCCGTGGCCGGATCATCGTTGAAAAGCTTTAGCGTGTCGATGAAGCCGATGCCGTGCACCGGATCGCCGCCGATGCCGACGCAGGTGGACTGCCCCAGGCCGACGCGCGTCAGCTGATCGACCGCCTCGTAGGTCAGCGTGCCGCTCCGCGACACAACGCCGATCGGCCCCGGCTTGAAAATATGGCCGGGCATGATGCCGATCTTGCATTGACCGGGGGTGATCACGCCGGGGCAATTGGGTCCCAGCAGGCGCGAGCGCCTTCCTTCAAGATACCGCTTGACGCGCACCATGTCCATGACGGGAACGCCCTCAGTGATAGAGATGATGAGCTCGATCCCGGCGTCCGCCGCCTCCATCATCGCATCCGCCGTGAACGGCGGCGGCACATAAATAACGCTTGTATTCGCGCCGGTCGCGGCGACCGCCTGCGCGACCGTGTCGAAGATCGGAATGCCTTCGAAGTCCGTGCCGCCCTTTCCGGGCGTTACGCCGGCGACCATCTGGGTGCCGTATTCACGGCATGCGCGGGTGTGGAATTGGCCGGTCGCGCCGGTGATGCCCTGCGTCAGGACTTTGGTATTTCTATCGATTAGAACAGCCATCGGAATTTAACGTTTATTGACCGCGGCGACTATTTTCTCTGCGGCGTCGCCGATCGTGTCGGCCGGCGTGATCGCGAGGCCGGAGTCGGCGAGGATTTTTCGGCCCTGCTCGACGTTGGTCCCTTGGAGCCTCACGACGAGCGGCACGGTGACGGCGAGCTCGCGCGCGGCATCGACCACGCCCTGCGCAATGACATCGCAGCGCATAATGCCGCCGAAAATATTGACCAGCACCCCTTTAACCCGCTTATCGGACAGCAGGATCTTGAACGCTTCGGTCACGCGTTCTTTCGTCGCGCCGCCGCCGACATCGAGAAAGTTCGCCGGCTCGCCGCCGGAAAGCTTGATGATGTCCATCGTCGCCATCGCGAGCCCGGCGCCGTTTACCATGCAGCCGATGTTGCCGTCGAGCGAGATATAGGATAGGCCGAGACGCGACGCCTCGTACTCCTTGGGATCTTCTTCATTCAGATCGCGCAGCGCCTCGATCTCCGGCCGGCGGAAGAGCGCGTTGTTGTCGATGTTGATCTTCGCGTCGAGCGCGATGAGCCGGCCGTCTTGCGTGACGATCAGCGGATTGATCTCGGCGAGCGAGCAGTCTTTTTCGACGAACGCGCGCACGAGCGATTGCAGCAGCGAGGTGAACGGCCCCACCTGCTTATGCAATCCCAGCGCGTAGGCTAGCCGCCGGCATTGAAACGGCAACAGGCCGACCGCCGGATCGATCACTTCTTTTAAAATCTTCTCCGGGCTTTTGCTCGCGACCTCTTCGATCTCGACGCCCCCCTCAGAGGACGCGATCACGGTGACGCGTCCGACGGCGCGGTCGAGGACGACCCCCAGATAAAGCTCGCGCGCGATAGGCAGCCCCTCTTCGACCAGGAGGCGCCGCACCTCGCGGCCTTGAGGGCCGGTCTGGTGCGTGACGAGTATCTTGCCCAGCAGCTCGCGCGCCGCTTTTTCCGCCTCTTCGGGGGTCTTGACGAGCTTGACGCCGCCGGCCTTGCCTCTGCCGCCGGCATGGATCTGCGCCTTGACGACGGTCGTGCCGCCGAGCTCGCGCGCCGCCGCTGCGGCCTCTTCGGGCGACGAGGCCACGCGTCCGCGCGGCACGGGAACGCCGAACGGCTTTAGAATCTCTTTCGCTTGATGCTCGTGGATGTTCATGGCGGAGACAGAGATTTGAGACAGAGATAGAAGGACAGAACGGCGATTCTGTCTCTATCTCTGTCTCTGTCTTATTTCGATCCCGCGACCCGGTCCATCGCGGCGACGAGCTCTTTGACGTGCGAGAGCGATTCATCGAACAATTTCTTTTCGCGCGGAGAGAGCTCCACCTCGATGACCTTTTCCACGCCGCCGGCGCCGATCATCACCGGCACGCCGAAGTAGTAGCCGTTGACGCCGTACTCGCCTTCGAGATAGGCGGCGCACGGGAGGATCTCTTTTTTATCCTGGAGGTACGACTGCGCCATGCGCACGGCGGCGGAGGCGGGAGAATAAAACGCCGAGCCGGTCTTCAAGAGCGCGACGATCTCGCCGCCCGCGTTCCGCACCCGCGCCTCGATCTCGTCGAGGCGCTTGGACGGGATGAATTTCTCCACCGGCACGCCGGAGACGAGACAACCGCTTCGCACCGGCACCATGTCGTCGCCGTGGCCGCCCAACACCATCGCCGAGACGCTCGCGACCGAGACCTTGAGCTCCTGCGCGATGAAGGTGCGGTAGCGCGAGGAATCGAGGATGCCCGATTGTCCGACGACCTGGTTTTTGGGAAAGCCGGTTTTCTGCCGGACGAGCCCCACCATCGCGTCGAGCGGGTTGGTGATGACGATCACGAACGCCTTGGGCGCGTGCTTTTTGATGCCCTCGCATACTTGCCCCAGAATTTTCGCATTGGTCGCGAGCAGGTCGTCGCGGCTCATGCCCGGCTTGCGCGCGATGCCCGCCGTGATGATGCAGACGTCGGCGCCGGCGATATCCTCGTACTTCGTCGTGCCGGTGATTTGCGCGTCGAAGTTTTCGATCGGCGCGGATTGCAATAAGTCGAGCGCCTTTCCCTGCGGGAGGCCGTCGATGACGTCGTAAAGCACGACGTCGCCCAGTGCTTTCAGCGCGCAGAGATGCGCCATCGTCCCGCCGATATTGCCCGCGCCGATCAAAGCGATTTTGTTGCGTGCCATGTTTCAACCTATCGGTAAACTATTTTTTCTGGACGTAAGCGTCCCAGCGGCTTTCGAGCTTGGGGTCGGCCACGGTGTCGAGGATATAGTCGCCCAGCTGCTTCGCGGTGGCGCCGTTCTGGCGGCCGGTGAGCACGACCTTACGCTCATATTGGCTGCAGATGTCCATCGCCTTTTCGAGCTTGCGCGCGATATCGGGAAAGCCGATGTGCTCGATCAGCATCGCGCCGGCGCGGATCATCGAGCTCGGGTCGGCGTACGGCGCGCGTCCTTCGGTCACCATGCGCGGCGCGCTGCCGTGGATCGCTTCGAACATCGCGTGCTGTTTGCCGATGTTCGCGCTGCCGGCGGTGCCGACGCCGCCCTGGATCTGCGCCGCCTCGTCGGTCAGGATGTCGCCCCACATATTGGGGAGGACGAGGACCTGGAAGTCGCTGCGGCGCGCGGTGTCGATCAGCTTGGCGGTCATGATGTCGATGTACCAGGAGTCGGTCTGGATGCCGGGATATTTATCGGAGACTTCCTTGAACACGTCGAGAAACTTTCCCTCGGTCGCCTTGATGATGTTGGCCTTGGTGACCGCCGTGACTCTGGTTCGGCCGGTTTTTTTAGCGTGCGCAAACGCCGCTTCGCAGATGCGGCGCGTCCCCTGACTCGTGATGACACGAAGATCGATCGCCAGATCCTCGGTGACGTTGCAGCCCTGGCTGCCGACGGCATACAGGTCCTCGGTGTTCTCGCGGAAGAACATCCAGTCGATTTTCTCCTGCGGGATGCGAACCGGCCTGACGTTGGCGAACAGATCGAAGACCTTCCGCATGCCGACGTTGGCGCTCTCGATATTCGGATAGCCGTCGCCCTTTTCGGGCGTGTGCGTCGGACCTTTGAGCGTCACGTGGCATTTCTTCATCTCCGCCAGCACATCGTCCGGAATCGCTTTCATATGTTTGACGCGATTCTCGATTGTGAGTCCTTCGAGGACGCGGAACTCGACCTTGCCGGCGTCGACCTGGGGCTTGAGAAGTTTTTCGAGGATGCGCTGCGCTTCGGCCGAAATCGTCGGGCCGATGCCGTCGCCGCCCAGAATGCCGATGACGATCGGTTTGATCTTGGAGAAATCCTGCCAGGGCTCTTCTTTCTTGAGCCGCTCGATGCGGTCCAACTGCTCTTCGAAGACTTTGCCGAAATGATCCAACGCTTTTCGGATCGCCTGCTGATCTGCCATCGTGCCTCCTATCTGATTATCGGATAAACCTTTCGTTTATCCGATTCGGCACGGCCAGTCAAGCAATCGGCGGCGAAATCGCTTGAATCTGCCGCACTCGGCGTCTATAGTCGGCCATTCATCCCGTTCGCTTCTCCACGGAGAACGTTTTGCATCTGGAAATCCGCCGCTTATCCAAAAGCTACGGCTTCGCTTGGGCACTGAGAGAGATCGACCTCGAGCTGCGCTCGGGTGAATGCGTCGCGCTGCTCGGGCCGAACGGCGCGGGGAAGACGACGCTGATCAAAACCCTCGCCGGGATCATCCGCCCGACGGCCGGCGAAATCCTCATCGATGGAGCGAGATTCACCGGCCAGACGGCGCGCCGCCTGCCCCGCATCGGCCTCCTCGCCCCCGGCGATCATCTCTACGAGAAACTCACCGCCGAGGAAAATTTGCGCCTCTTCCTGGCGCTCTATGGCAGCGAAAAGCGCGCCGCGATCGGCGACGCGCTCGCCCAGGTCGGGCTGCAAGACTGGGGGCGGGAATACGTCAGCGCGTTTTCCAGCGGGATGAAATGCCGCCTGTCGATCGCCAAATGGCAGTTGCTCGATCCCGGCCTGCTCCTCGTCGACGAGCCCTACGGCGTCCTCGACGGCGGCGGCGTGGATTTATTGGAAGCTTATCTGACCCGGGTCTGCCGCAGCGGCGGTCTCGTCGTCATGGCGACGCATCACGTCGCGCGCGCCGCGGCGCTCTGCTCGCGGGCGGTGATCTTAAAGCGCGGGCGCGTCTGCTTCGACGAGGTCAAACGGTCCTCGTGGGATAGCTTTTTTTCGGCCGTCGGCGATTTCGTTCCGCGTGGGGAAGCATGGCCTTCCTGAAACAGACCGCCTGGCTGTTGCGGAAAGACCTGCTGCTCGAGCTCAGGCGCCGGGAAAGCCTGCTCGCGATGTTTTTTTTCGGCGTCCTGCTGCTTTTCATTTTCAACTTCGCGCTCGACATCGAGCGCACGAAGGCGACCGAGATGGCGCCTGGCCTTCTGTGGCTCGCGGTCGTTTTCTGCGGCACGCTGGGGATGATGCAACTCTTTCAGCCAGAGCGCGAAAACCGTTGCCTCGAGGCGCTGCTCATATCGCCGATCGACCGCGCGACGATCTTTTTATCCAAGTCTTGCTTCAACTTACTGTTGATGGCGCTGGTCGAGTTGGTGGTCTTTCCGCTGTATTGGATACTGTTCGGCGTCACGGCGTGGGATCGTCTGCCGCTCGTTTTTCTCTACGGCCTACTAGGAACGGTCGGCTTTTGCGTTCTCGGCACGCTGTTTTCGGCCTTGACGCTGTCCGCCCGCGGACGGGAAATCCTCCTGCCGCTGCTCATCCTGCCGCTCATCATCCCCGTCGTTCTGGCGACGATCCGGGGCATGGACGCGATTCTCCGCAACGCGGAGTTCGCGGAATCGCTGCCGTGGCTCAACATGTTGATCGCTTTCGACGTGATTTTTTTGACCGCCGGCATTCTCGTCTTCGAGTGGGTGGTGGAGTCATAGCGGAATTTCCGGATTTTAAGAAAAACTTCGGCGGTTTCTCATTTCCGCGATCTTACCGCCGCGTTTTCAGCGCGTCGGCTGTGATTTAACACGCTAACCGTCTTACGAACATTGGTATGTCTCTTGCGTTTTATCGGCTCGGCGGAATCTGCACGAACCTATCGTTAGTGCAAATTAGTTTGCGTCTGCTCGCCGGATTTGATTTGATGGCTACTTACCGATGACAGTTACGGAACCCAAGCGCCGGCGCGGCATTCTCGGTCTGCTGGCGCTCGTGTTTATCCTTGCCGGCCTCTATTTCGGCCTCGTCAAGGCGCCCCCCGACGCCTACCAGGGCGACGTGCAGCGCATCATGTATCTGCACATCCCGAGCATCCTCACCGCGTACCTGTCATTTTTTATCGTTTTCGTGGGCAGCTGCCTTTATCTATGGAAGCGCGAGCGCCGCGACGACATCCTCGCGCGCTCCGCGGCTGAGATCGGCGTCCTGTTCACGGCCCTCACGATCGTCGAAGGCTCGATCTGGGGCCGGCCGACGTGGGGGGTATGGTGGACGTGGGACGCGCGCTTGACGCTCACGGCCGTCCTGCTCATGATTTTTGCCGGGTATCTGATGCTACGGTCGCTCATCGAGGACGAGGAGCGCGGCGCCGTCGCCGGCGCGATCCTCGGCATCATCGGCTTTCTCGACATCCCGCTCATCCATATGTCGGTTTACTGGTGGCGCACCCTGCATCAGCCGCCGTCGATCCTGCGTCCCGATAAGGCGCCTTGGGAAAACATCCATCCGGCGATGCTGATCGCGCTCGCGGTGAATTTCATCGCTTTCCTGCTGCTGTATTTCTATCTGCTCTCGCTCCGCATGCGCGTCGGCGAGAGCGAGGCGAAGGTTCAGCGCGCGATTTTGGAAGGAGCGGCTTGAGATGGACGGCTGGGGATATGTGCTGCTGGCTTACGGCATCGTCTGGACGGCCCTGGCGATCTACTGGCTGAATCTCAGAAAGCGGAGGAGCCGGGCGGAAGCCAAGCTGGCCGAGATAGAGTCCACTGGAAGAGCGGTCACCCATGGGTAGAAAAAAATTTCTCATCGGCGGCGTCGTAATTGTGGGCGCGCTCGTTTATTTGATCTACGGCGGCATGCGCCAGGCAATGGTCTATTTCATGACGCCGAGCGAGATCAAGGCGCAGGAGCGCGGCACCGACGGCAAGTTTTTGCGCGTCGGCGGCATGGTCGTCAAAGGCTCGCTCCATCGGAACGGCGACGGCCTCACTTATCGATTTCAGTTGACCGACGGCAACGCCATTATCCCTGTATATTTTCACGGCGTGCCGCCCGACCTCTTCGCCGACGGCAAGGGCGCGGTCGTCGAAGGCAAGATCGGGGCCGACGGCGTCTTCATGGCGAGCACCATCATGGCCAAGCACGCCGAGGAATACAGCCCTGCGGAGCACGCCAAGCCGAACGCGCCGAAAAGCTTCGTCCCCGCGCCGGAGGAAAAGAAATCGTGACCGCCTCGATCGGACACGTCGCCATTATCCTGGGTTTCGCGCTCGCGCTCTGGGGCATCGCCGCGCCGATTCTGCTGCATCGCACCGGCAACCCGACTTTCTTATCCAGCGCGCGCACGGCCATTCTCGGTCAGTTCGTTCTCGTCACGATCGCCGCTTCGGCGTTGATCTTCGGGCTGGTGACGACCGACTTCTCCATCCAGTACGTCGCGATGAACACGACCCGCGCGACGCCGATCTACTATCGCGTCACGGGCTTGTGGGGCGCGCTTGAAGGCTCGCTCATGCTGTGGGAGTGGTTGCTCATCATCTTTTCCGGTCTCGTCGCATGGATTTATAAAGACCGTCACCGCGAGACGATGCCCTGGGTGCTCATGATCTTCTCGATCGTGTCGGCTTTTTTTCTCGGCGTGCTCGCCTTCGCGTCGAATCCGTTTCAGACGATCTCGCCGGTGCCGCTCGACGGCCGCGGCCTCAACCCGCTCCTCGAAGACGCCAACATGATGAGCCATCCGCCGCTGCTCTATACCGGCTTCGTCGGCCTCACCGTGCCTTACGCGTTCGCGATGGCGGCGCTGATCGTGGGCAAAATCAACGAGGACTGGATCGTGACGACGCGTCGCTGGACGATCACCGCCTGGTTTTTTCTCACGCTGGGAAACCTGGTCGGTGCCTGGTGGTCCTACCACGTTCTCGGCTGGGGCGGCTATTGGGCCTGGGACCCTGTGGAAAACGCGGCCTTCATGCCGTGGCTGCCCGCGACCGCCTTTCTCCATTCGGTCCAGGTGCAGGAGCGCCGCCACATGCTCAAGGTGTGGAACCTTTCTTTGATCATCGTCGCGTTCAGCCTGACGATCTTCGGCACGTTTCTCACTCGCAGCGGCGTTCTATCGTCGATCCACGCCTTTTCGAACGGGCCGGTGGGCACGATCTTCCTCGCATTTCTCGCGGTGATTTTAATCTGCTCTTTCGGGCTCCTCGCCTACCGCGCCGATCTTCTCAAAGGGCAGCCGCAGCTCGATTCGATGGTGAGCCGCGAGTCGACGTTCCTGCTCAACAACGTGCTGCTCGTTTCGGCGCTGTTTACGATCTTTTTGGGTACGATCTTCCCGCTCATCGCCGAGGCGGTGACCGGAAAACCGGTGAGCGTCGGCGCGCCTTATTTCAATGCCGCGACGGTACCGATTTTTCTCGCCATGGTGTTTCTTATGGCCGTCGGGCCGATGATCGCGTGGCGGCGCGCCTCGTTGGATAATCTCAAACGCAATTTTCTCTGGCCGGCGGTCGCCTCGCTCGCCGCGGCGATGATCGTATTCATCGTCGCCGTGCGCGATTTTCTTCCGCTGCTCGGCGTGACCCTCTGCGCCTTCGTCGCCGCAACGATTCTTTACGACACCGGCCTGGCGGTACGCGCGCGGCGGCGCCTCGCCGGCGAAGGCGTCTTTCGCGCCCTCGGCACGCTTGCCCGGCGGAACCAGCGGCGCTACGGCGGTCTCGTCGTGCATCTCGGCATCGTTCTGATCGCGCTCGGCATCGCCGGCTCGATGAGCTACAGCGTCGAGCGCCAGGCGACGCTCGGCCGCGGCGAGACGCTCGCGGTCGCGAACTACAAGATCCGCCTCGAGGGACTCCGCGCGATCGAGCAGCCCACGCATTACCGCGTCGAAGGCGTCTTCGATGTCAGTCGCGACGGGCGCTCGATCGGCGAGCTCGCTCCGGCGCTGAAGTTTTTTCCCAACCAGCAGTCGCCGGTCGGGCGGGCCGTTCATCGCAGCACGTTCACGGAGGATCTGTATTTGATCCTGTCGGGTTTTAGCGAGCTGGATAAAAATCGCGCGACGCTCAAGGTCCTGGTCCGCCCGCTCGTCGTCTGGATCTGGCTCGGCGGCGCGGTCATCGCCCTCGGCACGCTCGTCGCCATCTGGCCGGTAAGAAAGACCTCGACGGTCACCGTCGAGCAGTCGGCGGCTTCGGAGCTGGTGGCCGAAGGCTGAAAACGTTTAATGGCCCTACGCCGTCTCATCATCACGCTGGCCGTCATCGTGCCGCTCGTCGCCCTGCTCGCCTACGGCTTCTTTCGCGATCCACGCTACATTCCGTCGCCGCTCGTGGGCCGGCCCGCCCCGACGTTTTCCGTGAAGCTTTTCAACGGAGAGAAGGTGAATCTCGCCGACCTTCGCGGCAAGGTCGTCTTCATCAATTTCTGGGCGTCATGGTGCCCCCCGTGCATCGCCGAGGCCAAAGAGCTGGAAGCGACGTGGCAGCGGCTCAAGGACCAAGGAGTGGTTTTCCTGGGCATAGAGATTCAAGACACGGAGGTCAACGGCCGCGCGTTCGTCGACAAGTTCGGCTTGACCTATCCGAACGGCGCCGACGCCAACGGGAGGATCGCGATCGATTACGGCGTCTGGGGCATACCCGAGAGCTTTTTCATCGATCCCGACGGTCGCATCGTTTACAAACATGTCGGCGGCATCGGCGCGGAAATTCTCGCTGCCAAAGCGGCCGAGGCGCGCGAGCGCATCATGACGACCAAAGAGGGCAAAGGCGATTATCAGTCGATTAGATAGTGAGGAGTGAGCCGTGAAGAGCGCGCAGTTAAAACGAATCTTTTTCGGAGTATTGTTTTTACTCCTCACTCCTCACTTGCCCACTCACTCACTCCCGGCGGCTGCGCCGCCGGACATCGAGGAGCAGACGCGCGCGATTGCAGCCGAGCTTCGCTGCCCGGTCTGTCAGAACCTCTCGGTGGCCGATTCGCCTTCGGAGCTGGCGCAGGAGATGCGCGCGCTGGTGCGCGAGCAGCTCGAACAAGGAAAAAGTCCGGAAGAGATTCGGAAGTTCTTCGTCTCGAAATACGGCGACTGGGTTCTCCTGGCGCCGCCGGCAAAAGGCTTCAATCTCCTCTTGTGGCTACTGCCCGCCATCGGCGCGTTGATCGGCTTGCTGCTGGTGATCGTTGTGACGCGGCGCTGGGTTAAACGAAGTTCCGACGGACGGCTAACGACCGCCATGGAAGCCAAGGCTCCGCCGGCAGTCCCGCGCGCGCCGGAAGCCGCGGACGTGCCGATGGACGTCGATAGCCAGCGCGATTTCTATCGCCGCGAGCGCGAACGCATCGAGGCCGAGGGAAAAGAGATCGAGTTCGATTTCCAGTCCGGGAAGCTTTCCGAAGCGGATTACACCGCTATGCGCCGCCGCCTCGATAGCGAAGCCGCGGTAACCGGGCAAAAGCTCGCGTCCATGCCGAGCAGTCCCGCGCCCGCGCAAAAACGTGCGCCCGAAAAAAAACCGGCGGCCGGCGGCGAGCGCCGTCCATTAAAGACCTGGCAGCTTGCGGCCGGCGCTGTCTTTCTGCTCTTGCTGGGTCTCTCGCTCGGCGTTGTTCTCATGCAGGCGACGCGGCCGCGGGCCTCCGAGCAGGATACGATCACCGGAGACTTCCTCACCGGGACGCCGGGTTCGGGCGGCGGCGACGCCTTGCTCGCCCAGGGACGGGCCGCGTTCGAGAAGCGCGACTACGGTCAGGCGATCGAGATGTTCAAGAAAGTTCTGGCGGCCGATCCCAATAATCCCGAGGCGCACGCCTATATGGGCCTGATGCTCGCGCAGGCGGGCCATACCGACGGGGCGCTGTCGGCTTTCGACCGCGCGCTCGCCGCAGATCCGAATTTCCCCGTCGCGCTCTGGGGCAAGGGAATGCTCCTCGCGCAGAATGGCGGCG
>Ga0075423_10001148_pt1 | contig 22859 bp, 17 predicted proteins | sample SoiMethybrSBSTD2_FD_80114 | JGI IMG/M metagenome (GOLD analysis project Ga0075423, IMG submission 80114) | Bulk soil microbial communities from a Populus tree surrounding site in Tennessee, USA - Soil MetaG P. TD hybrid SBSTD2 | ecosystem: Environmental > Terrestrial > Soil > Tree plantation... | reverse complement strand
GACATGGCGGCGCGTATCGACGACCCGGCACTGGCCGTCACTGCCGATTCGGTGCTCGTGCTGCAAAACGCGGGCCCGCTGGGCGCTCCGGGCATGCCGGAATGGGGCCAGCTGCCGATTCCCAGGAAGCTTCTGGAGAAAGGCGTGCGCGACATGGTGCGCATCTCCGATGCGCGGATGAGCGGGACGAGCTACGGCGCATGCGTGCTGCACGTCGCGCCGGAATCCTTCGTCGGCGGACCGCTCGCGTTGGTTCGCACCGGCGACCTGATCGAGCTCGATGTAGCGAATCGCCGTCTGGAGCTCAAGGTAAGCGACGCCGAGCTTGCGCGCCGCCGCGCAGCGTGGAAGAAGCCCGAGCCGCGCTACGAACGCGGCTACGGCGCGCTCTACCAGCGCCATATCACGCAGGCCGACGAGGGCTGCGATTTCGATTTCCTCGAGGGCACCGCGCCGACGGCTGAGCCGGAGATCCACTGACGTGCGTACCGTTGCCGCGCCACGGCTCGTCGAGCTGGTGACCAAGATCATGCATGCCGCCGGCTGCAACGCCGTGGAAGCCGCGACGATCGCGCGACGGCTGGTCGATTCCAATCTGGTCGGCCACGATTCGCACGGCGTATTGCGCGTCGGCAAATACCTGGAATGGATGCGCAGCGGTTGGCTGAAAGCCAATCAGGCGCCGACGATCGTATTCGAGAGCGACGCCATCGCGATCGTCGACGGCAATCGCGGCTTCGGGCAGGTGGTGGGCGAGTTCGCGGGCAGCCTCGGCACGACGAAGGCGGCAAAAACGGGAATCGCGATGATCGGCTTGCGCAACTGCGGGCACCTCGGCCGCGTCGGCGACTGGGCCGAGCTCGCCGCGGCGGCAGGTCAGGTGTCGCTGCACTTCCTGAACACCTCGAACGGGCTGCGCGTCGCGCCCTTCGGCGGCGGCGATCGCCGGTTCTCGACCAATCCGATCACCATCGGCGTTCCGGTCGCCGGCAGCGATCCCGTGATCATGGACATGACGACGTCGATGGTCGCCGAGGGCAAGCTCATGGTTGCGGTCAACCGTGGCGAGCGCGTGCCCGAAGGCTGGATCATCGACAAGGACGGGCGGCCGACGACCGAGCCGAAGGATTTCTATGATGGCGGTGCGCTGTTGACGGTCGGCGGGCACAAGGGGTCCGGATTGTCGATCGTCACCGATCTTCTGGCGGGCGCGATCTCTACGGGCAAGAGCTCGGATCCGGCCGACAGCGTGCTGCGCAACAACATGCTCTCGATCTACATCGCGCCGAATGTCTATGATGGCGAAGGCACGGTTGCGCGCGAAGCGGCGCGCTTCGTCGCGTGGGTCAAGGCTTCGCCGCCGCTCAAGCCCGATACACCCGTGCTCCTGCCCGGCGAAGTCGAGCGGAAGACGCGTGCCGAACGGACGGCGCACGGCGTACCGATCGACGACAAGACGCACGCCGATTTGCTCGCTGCCGCAGCGTCGGTAGGCATCTCGCAAGCCAGCGCAGCGGCGATGATCGCCTGATCGTCGCCGAAGGAGGGGAGGAACGATGAAAATGGTGCGCAACGCATTCGCAGGCCTCGTGCTTGCTCTCATTGCGGGCGCGGTCGTGGCGCAGCCGTGGCCGTCCAAGCCGATCAAATGGGTGGTCCCGTTCGCGCCCGGCGGCACGACCGACATCCTCGCCCGCACGATCGGCGAGAAACTCTCGGTGGCGCTCGGCCAACCGATCATCGTCGAGAACAAGCCGGGCGCGGGCGGCGGCGTGGGTGCGGAGCAGGTCGCGAAGTCCCCGCCTGACGGGTACACGATCATGGGAGGCACGATCAGCACGCACGCGATCAACGCCTCGTTGTACAAGAACCTGCCCTACGATCCGGTGCGCGACTTCGCCCCGATCACGCTGATCGTGCGCGTGCCCAACATGCTGGTCGTCAATCCGGACGTGCCGGCGAAGGATGTGCGCGAGCTGATCGCGCTGCTCAAGACGAATCCGGGCAAATACAGTTTCGCTTCCAGCGGCAACGGCACTTCACAGCACCTTTCGGGCGAGCTGTTCAAGGTAATGACCGGCGTCGAGATGCAGCACGTACCCTACCGCGGCAGCCCGCCGGCGCTCGCCGACGTCGTCGGCGGGCAGGTCACGATGACCTTCGACAACATCACTACCGCGTGGCCGTTGGTCAAAGGCGGAAAATTGCGCGCACTCGCGGTGACGACCGCGAAGCGATCCCCGATCGCGCCGGATGTCCCAACGCTCGCCGAGTCGGGACTCGCCGGCTACGAGATCGGTTCCTGGCAGGGCGTGTTCGCGCCGGCAGGGGTACCGGCCGAGATCGTCAAGCGGTTCAACGCCGAGATCGTTCGGATCATCAACGCACCCGACGTCCGGCAGAAGCTGGTCGACATGGGTGCCGAGCCTGCTCCGAACACTTCGGAGGAATTCGCGGCGATGGTGAAAGCCGAGGTCGCGAAGTGGGCAGACGTCGTCAGGAAATCCGGCGCCACGGTCGATTGACGCGCAAGCGGAGCTGGATTCCGTCGATGACCACGGCAGCGCTGTTTCCCGGATTCACGCCGCGCCGGATCGCCACCTCCGGCACCGCGATCAATCTCGTCGTCGGCGGCAACGGGCCACCTTTGTTGCTTCTCCACGGGTATCCGCAGACCCATGCGATGTGGCACAGGATCGCTCCACGACTCGCGCAGCATTTCACCGTGGTCTGCGCGGATTTGCGCGGCTACGGCGATTCAGGCAAGCCCGTAAGCGAACCGAATCACTGCACGTACTCCAAGCGCGCGATGGCGCAGGACCAGGTCGACGTCATGCACGCGCTGGGTTTCGAGCGCTTCGCGCTCGCAGGACACGATCGCGGGGGACGTGTCGCGCATCGAATGGCGCGCGACCATGCCGAGCGAATCGAGCGCCTCGCGGTGCTCGACATTTCTCCGACGGCGATCATGTATGGCAGGACCGACAAGGCATTCGCGACCGCCTATTACCACTGGTTCTTCCTGATCCAGCCCTATGACCTGCCGGAAAAATTGATCGGCGCAGACCCTGCGTACTACTTGCGCAAGAAGCTCGGCGGCTGGGGTTCTTCGGGGCTTACGATCTTCGATACACGCGCATACGCCGAATACGAGCGCTGCTTCCGCGACCCGGCGACGATCCACGCCACCTGCGAGGACTATCGCGCGGCAGCGGCGATCGACCTCGAACACGACGCGGCGGACGCCGAACGCAAGCTCGACTGCCCGCTGCTCGTGCTATGGGGCGAGAAAGGCGTCGTGCACCGCCTGTTCGACCCGGTCGTGGATTGGAAGAGTGTGGCGAGCGACGTGCGCGGCAAACTCTTGCCGTCTGGCCATTATCTGGCGGAAGAAGCGCCGGACGAGACGTATGCCGCGTTGCTGGCTTTCTTCCAGGATTAGGAGCGCTCCGGCCTAACGCCCGACAGAGGCGATCTGGTAAAATTGCACGCTTGGCCAAGTAGCTCAGTTGGTAGAGCAGCGGACTGAAAATCCGTGTGTCGGTGGTTCAATTCCGCCCTTGGCCACCAAATCATCACAGGTCTATTCTCGGACACATAAACGGTTTTGGAGTGAACCCCTCTCGCTGGGCAGCTGGCCGGCCTTGAAATGCCCCCTTTTGCAGCGAAAGGATTTTCCGCGATGCACTCGCAGAAACGCTCAAGACCTTGTGGACGGAGATCCGGCTGCCGAAATACTTCGCCGATGCGGACGTTCTCGCAAGCGTAGCTTATTGTCCGGCGATCCTCCGCGAACCACGCCGGAACGATCCCGACGGCGCGCCCCGAGTTACGCGGGCAAGCCTGCGCGGCGCAGGGCCTCCGACCAGACTCTGCCCGTTTCGTACGGCGCAGCCGGCGAGCGGGCCAGATATCCGCTGACCGTCAGCGATGGATCGAGCTTGCGCAGCTCGGCGAGGCTCTCGTGCGCTTCGTCATAGCGGCCCAGCTCCGACGAGGCGATCGCGATCACGCGCAGCGTCGAGGCGTGCGTGCGATTGGATCGCAGCGAGCGCCGCGCTAACTCGATCGCACGTTCGTAGTCCCGTGCCGCCAGCGCCGCCGTCGCGCGCAGCGAGTCGTAGTAATAGCGCCAAGGGTCGAGCGGCGACAGCTCGACCGCGCGATCGGTTTCCTCGACCGCCTCATGCCCGCGTCCCTGAAATGCCCAGAGCGTGCCGCGATGCAACCGGGCGAGTCCCTCGTTAGGGTTCTTTTCCAGCGCCAGGTCGTAGCTGACCTTGGCCGCGTCATGCCGGTGCAGCAGGTTCGTATGCACGAGCCCGTTCACCATCAGCTCGAGCGAGTCGGCAGTATCGACGTCGAGCGCGCGGTTGATCCAATCGAGCGCTGCGGCGGCCTCTTGCCCGAGATTCGTGAACCAGCCCTGCGTCACCTTGAACACGTGCCATTCCGCGAGATACGCATACGGCGCCGCGTAGCGCGGATAGCGCTCGATCAGCTGCTCGAACGCCTGCCGGCTCTTGCCGAAATCGCGTGGGTCGCTCCGGTGCATCAGGCCGATCCCGCCCAAAAGCAGCGTGTACGCGTCGAGGGTCGGCAGCGCGCGCGACTTCGTCCTCAGGATCTCGGTGTTCGTGAGCGCGCTGGCGACGCCCGCGACGATCGACGTGACGAGATCGTCGTCCTGCGCAAGCAGTCCGGCGAGCTTGCTCTTGAAGCCGTGCGCCCAGACGATCTCGCCGTTGCGCGTGTCCGCGAGCTCCACGGTAACGACCAGCGTGTCGCCCGACACGCGACACGTACCCGAAAGCACGTATGTAGCGCCGAGCAGCGCACGGATGGCCTTCAACTGCGTCTTGCGTCCACGGAACGCCGTGGTCGACAGCCGCGACACGATGCGCAGCTCGGGGGCGCGCGAAAGCGCGACGATCACTTCATCGGCGATGATCTCGCCGACGGCGAGGTACGCAGAGCCGCCGCTCTGCAGCGTCAACGGAATGACCGCCAACGTCGGGCGCAGCGCGATCTGGCTTTCGATCTGCGGCGGCGGCGCCGCGCGCGGGCCCATCCGGTACGCTTGCAACGGCGCCTCAACGTGCTTAAGGTGGCACAAGCCGAGATCGACGAGCTCGCCGCCAAGGGCCGTGGCCAGCTGATCGCGCACGGAGTCGGAGATCACCGTTTCGCCCGGCCCCGCGAGCGCAGCGAGGCGCGCCGCAACGTTGACGCCGTTGCCGTAGAATGCCACGTCGTCGGTCAGGATGTCGGCCGCATGGATCCCAATACGCAACAGCACGCGGTCTCCGAGGGCGACACTTTCAGCCAATTCGGCCGCACGGCGATGCAGCGCGCTCGCACACTCGGTGGCATCGCGCGGGTGCGCGAAGGCGATCATGAGACCATCGCCCAGCCGTTGCAGCAAGTGACCCCGGTGCCGGGGAATCGTCTCGTTCGCGGCCTCGAGCAGCTGGTCACGGATTCGCCCTGCAGCGGCAAATTCGTCCCGCTGCATCAGCCTGACCGATTCGACGACGTCCGCAAAGACGACGGTCCTGGTGGCGTAATGCAGCACGTCGGCGGACGCCCTGCTGCCCGTCGATACGTTGCCTGCACTACCCATTGCGGTTGCCTCCCCGCGGCTTCGCAGGAGGCCTCAAGTAAGCCACAATTTCCCCTTCCTGGGTGCGTCATTTTCGACCTTTTCGGTGCAGAGTGCTCGCGTCGTGCAAAATCCTCGCAGGGGGACTCCTTCGCTTTCGGGCGGTGGTTGCCGGTTCTGGCAGGCCGCGGTGCTAACGCCAAGAGCGGGCGGCCTGCCACGGCATAGAGAGAAGCAGCGCGCACCAGCGCCATGACCCGCAAGCGCCAACTCGCCTTGATCCGCAAGCTGTGCGATCTGGGACTGCCCGCGCAAACTCTCGCTCCGTCGCTCTTGCCCGCGCTGCGGATGCTGATTCCGTCGCACTCCGCAGCGGTGTTTTGGGTCGACGACCGCTTCGAGATGACTGGGCTCTACGCCGAGCGCCTGCTCCCGCCGGCCGCCATGGCCGCGTACTACGAAAAGCACTATCAGGACGCTGCCACCGGCTTTCCCAAGCCGTTTCGCGCGCGCGCGGCTCGAAGCGACCCCGTGTCCGCACGCAAGCTCTCCAAGGCCGACCAGGCGAGCGACTATTTCCGCGAGGTGCTGTCCCGGCTCGATGCTCACCAGATACTGTACGGGGTCCTGCGCCACGGATCGCGACCGATCGGGCAGATAAGCTTCTACCGCGGCGCCCGCGATCCTGAATTCGGCCGCCGCGACCAGGAAATGCTACGTGGCCTGCTGCGCTATCTCTCGTTCGGGCTGCGCGCGCAGCCAGCGCCGGCACGACCGCTGGCGCAGGCGGAAGTCGTCGAGGAGTGGCTCGGAATCGTTGCGAAGGACGGCGCAGCGATCAGTGCGCCGCCCAACTGGTCGCGCTTGGTGCGACTGCTGGCGATGGAGAAAGTCGCGCCGCGAACGGCCCATGAGGAACTGCGCGTCGTAACAGAATTCCTGCGGCGCATTTGTGCGCGCCTCGACGGCCCCGACGGCGCGCCGATCGATCAGGTCGATTCCCAACACGATTCTCCGTGGGGCCGGTTCCGGATTCGTGCGTTCCGCCTCCCCGATGCGGACGGGCGGGAGCAGGATCAGGACCAGGTTGGGCTGCTGATCGGACGGAGGGAACCCCGCGCACTGGCGCTTGCCCGTGGCGCGGGTGCCTCGGGCCTGTCCCCGCAGCAGCGGGAAGTCGCACTTCTCTTGGCGGACGGCAAGAGCAATAAGGAGATCGCACGCACGCTTGCGCTCAGGCTCAACACGGCGAGCTATCACGTCAAGCAGGTCTTCGCACGGCTCCAGCTGCACAACCGCGACGAGGTCGAGCATGTGCTCCTGCGCCTGGCGCACGAAGGAATCGCCGAACTCGGTCGCGACGACGCGCGCGCCACCACCAGGGGCTAATCGCCTATACCGAGGTAATCGGTATTGTCGGGCTTGCTCGTCGAACCGATGGCTGCCTGGTCCGGCCTCCGGCATGTCGGCGCCGGGCTTCGTTGCGCGCTGCCTGAAGTTGAAATTCGTCGCTTTTGGGCGCCTGCCGTCTAATTGATCGCGCGTGCGAATCGAAGGTAACTGGAATATCCCCCGAACGGGTGGGATTCCTGCGTTGCATTGCTAGACACGGCCCTCTAAGTTGGGCACGGGTGTCCCGTCCTGGGCCAGCCATTCACTCATGAGGGAGTCAGCAATGAACGCATTTGTCGCAGCAGTTGCTCGCAAAGTCACGGTAGTCCGTCGTATGGGCTCGAGCAAGGTCCGAGTCGAGGTTGGGAACGGCGCCATCGCGCCCAAGGTCGCGCTTCATCGCACGAGGACGCCGGTCAAGGTCGAGGTCGGGAACGGCGCCATCGCGCCCAAGGTCGCGCTTCATCGCACGAGGACGCCGGTCAAGGTCGAGGTCGGGAACGGTGCCATCGCGCCCAAGGTCGCCATCCATCGCGGAAAAGGTGCGCAACAAGATTGAAAGGACCGTGATCCTGTTAGCCAGTTTCCCGGGCGGGCGTAAGCGCCCTGCGTTTCGCCCGCCCGGACTTCGATGCAACCGGAACTGCCATGACTGACACACACTCGAGCACCGACAAACCCGGGCCGATCATTACGTTCTACCGCGCCATTCCGGAGAGCTTCGCGCCGATGCGCGCCGATCGGGCCGCGCTCGGGGTCATCCCGACGGCCGCGTTTCAATACTGCGAAGCGTTAACGTCCGCGTCCGCGTTCGGCTGGTATTTGTTCGCGCCAATGACGTTCTATCTGCAGTGGGACGGCACTGACGTCATCTGGACGCACGACGACACCGACACGTGGTATCCGCTGACGATGGAGCATTTCCCGAATTTCGCCGAATACTTCGATGGCCTTGCGCCGGACGATATCAAGGGCTATGCCCCGCCCTTCCTGTCGCGGAGTTTCTTTCCCGGCGTTGTTCAGATCTGGTCGGGGCTGTTCGTAAAGACGGCGCCCGGTTGGAGCCTTTTGCTGCGTCCGCCGGTGAACCTGCCACGCAGCCAGGCGTACGAGTGTTACGAGGGCATCATCGAAACGGACCGGTGGTTCGGACCGCTCTTCATCAATCTTCGGCTCACGGCGACCGACCGGCCGATCGAGATCAACCACAAGAAGCCGCTGTTTCAGGCGCAGCCATTGCTCAGAGAGACCTATTCGGAGCCGAACTTGCACTCGTTCGCCGTCGTCGACGAGTTGTCGAAGCTTTCGCCCGTCGATTGGAACGGATACCGCGAAACCATCGTCAAGCCGAATCGCGGTCATTACCGCGACGTGGGCCGGTACGCAGCCTCGGTGCGCAAGCGCGGCAAGCACGCGCCATCTGCGGAACCCACCGACTGATCAACAACCCTGGACAGCAATCAAAACCATGGCAACGAACATCGCGATATTTTCAGACCGAAAGGCTTTGGCCTTGGGGTACTTCGCGGCGCTTACGGCGGTCTTCATCACCGCCGTCTATCCTGCGCTGACGCGGCTCAGCGTCACGACGACACTCACGCCGGCGGACCTGCTGCTTTTTCGGCTGGGTGGCAGCGGTCTGCTTTTCGCGCCATTTCTGGTGATGCACGCGCACGAAATACCGAAAGCCGACTGGCTGGCCGGCCTCCCGCTCTCGTTCTTGCATGGCTGGGGCATGGCGGCTTGCGTCGTGTTCGGGTTGCAGTTCGCGCCTGCCAGCCACGCCGCGGCGCTCGGTCCTGGCGCGATCGCAGCATGGATCGCGCTCGTCGGGTTCATCGCCTACGGGGTTCATGTCCATTCCAGGAAGCTCGCCGGAATCTCGATCATCGTTATCGGTGTCGGATTGATCCTCGTTGCGTCGCACCGGGGATTGTCGGTGCCGACGGCGATGATCGGCGACGCCATGTTCCTGCTCGCGTCTGCCCTCGGCGCGAGCTATCTCGTCTACATCCAGCGGCGCCGCCTCAACCCGGTCGTTGCCGCGGCCCTCGTATGCGTCGCCTCGGCGATGATCGTTGTCCCGTGGCACTATTGCTTGGCCACCAGCGCTATCGCGACCGCGCCGGTGCAGGAAATTCTCTGGCAGCTCCTGTTCCAGGGCGTCCTGGTCGGCTGTTGCGCCTTCTTCGCGTTGAATTACGCTACGCTGGCGATCGGCAGTCAGACCGTCGGCGTGCTCTCGGCGCTGGTGCCCGTCATCGGCGCTTTCTGCTCGATGCTGATCACGCGCGATTCGATCTCTTCCCTCGAATGGACGGCGATCGTCGTGATCTCGCTCGGTGTGGCGATCGCGTCGCTCCCGGTGCACACCGCGGTCCAAGAACCGCGACAGCGATTGTTCCACCCAAGGGCACGATCGCCCGATTGATTAGGTCGAGCGTTTCTTTCGTCGCTTGAAGGGCGCGTGGATTGACCGCGACTGGAAACGTTGTCCAGCGCGTCTAGGGCGTGCGGCATCGTGTCGACGGCAATCCAAGCATAAAATCCCACCGGAATAGGTGGGATTTTGATCTGCTCTTCTACTGATTTCTAAAAGAATGTAGACCATACTTTTCCTTCCCCCTCTGGGTCCCCTAACGCAAGACCGTATCAATGCCTTGGCATCTTCTGGTATTCTGTAGACTACGGTTGAAGATGCTTTGGCCGGGGAAGCACGATACCTCCGCTGCCAAGACCAAGCCCTCACAAGGATCTTCGATGCCGTCGATGGACCAAACACGGTCACGCGGTTGCAGGCGACCGGGTTATGACGTCTATTGTGGTCTACAAAACTAGCCTTTCCACCCGAAGTCTCCGTCGACCCGCCACCTCTTCCCGGCACGGTCGCACCGATTTGCACCCATGCCCGCGATAAAGACAGTGAAGAGCGCCACGCTCGACTTCCCGTCGGTCGCCGAATTGCAGGCATCGATCCAGTCGCGAACGAATTTCGCGCCGGCCGCAAAGGTTCATGCCGATCTGACTGCGTCGGTCAAGGGCCTCATGGGGGGCTACCGCTTAGACGGTTGGCGCATGGCGTCCCTCGACCCCTTGCACAACGATGCTGGCGATCATTCTTCGATCGCCGAACTCGATCCGGGCACCTACGGCCTCTCGGCCGACGAATCGATCAGCTGTTCGGTTGACTTTGCCGGGTCCGCGCAGGTTCTCATGCTGCCCGAGCTGCTGAATCGCCTGCACTCAAGCTACTGCGGCACGATTGCTCTCGATTGCGCGCATATCCGCGCCAGCGACCAGCAGCGCTGGCTTTATGCGCAAGTCGAGGGAATTAGCGCGTCAGCGGCGCTTGACGCGGACGACGCCTTGCGCGTGCTGGAACAACTCGTTCTGGCGGAAACCTTTGAGCATTATCAGCGGGCAACGTATCCCCGGCACAAGCAATTCAGCCTGGAGGGAAGCGAAAGTCTGGTGCCGCTGCTGGCCGCTGCGGTCGAAGAGGCGGCGCATCAAGGCGTCGAGGATATCGTCTTGGGGATGCCGCATCGAGGGCGCCTGAACGTGTTGAAAAACGTCTTCGATCTTCCGGCAAAGCAGCTGTTTTCGCTTTTTTCCGGCGATCCGGTGCGGCCTCCGGCGGCGTGGGATCTCAAGGATCACTTCGGCTGTTCGATTCGGAAACATACCGCTCACGGCAACATCAATCTTGTGCTCGCGCACAACCCTTCGCACCTGGAGAGCGTGTCCCCGGTCGTATGCGGCATGGCGCGCGCGCTGCAGGACCGTAAGACCGATGGATTCAGCAGAAAGGTGATGCCGATTCTTGTCCACGGCGACGCCTCGTTCTCGGCCCAGGGCGTGGTCACCGAGACGCTCAACCTTTCCCAAACGCGCGGGTACGGTGTCGGCGGCACCCTGCATCTGATCCTGAACAATCAGATCGGCTCGACCATATCGCATCCGAGAGACGCGCGATCGACCCGGTTTTGCTCGGACTTGGCGCGCGCAATCGACGCGCCGATCATTCACGTCAACGCGGACGATCCCGATGCGGCCGTGGCAGTGGCGAAGCTGGCGACCCGATATCGAATGCAATTCGGAGCAGACATCGTGGTCGACCACATCGGCTACCGGCGCCATGGTCACTTTGGTTCTGACGACCCGACCATGACGCAACCCGCAATGCAACGGCGGATCCGAAGCCACCGCACCGTCGTGCGTATCTACGCGGACAAACTCGTCGCGTACGAGCTCACGAGCGGCGGCGAGCTCGAGCGAGTCAAGGCGGCAGCCTCGATTGCGATGATCGATGGGCACGCTGCCGATGAAACCGCGATGGTCACGACGAGTGTGCCAACCCGAAACAACGGGCAGGCCGCGCGGGCGACGAAGCCCGTCGTGACCGCCGTTCCCCTAGGTCAACTGCAGGCGATTGTGCACCGGCTTGCGGCCGTACCGCCGGGTTTCGCGCTGCACGCCGGCATTCTGAAAATGATCGAGGACTGGCGCTCCGTGGCCGTGGATGTCGATCGGCCGGTCGATTGGTGCCTCGCCGAGAATCTTGCCTACGCGTCGTTGCTGGCAAACGGATTCAATATTCGCCTGTCCGGCCTGGACGTGGGACGCGGGAGCTTTTTCCACCGCTACCACGTCTGGCACGATCAAGACGCCGATACCGACTGGCAGAGCCTTCACGTCCCTCTCCGTCACATCGCAGAAGGCCAGGGATTTTTCTCGATTTTTGAATCGCCGCTGTCCGAAGAGGCGGTCGTCGGCTTCGAATACGGATACACGCTGCAATGCGGACGAGATCTCGTCGTCTGGGAAGCGCAATTCGGCGACTTCGTGAACAACGCCCAGGTGATCATCGATCAGTACATTGCGACGGGCGAACACAAGTGGGGCTACAAGAGCGGATTGGTGGTGTTGCTGCCGCACGGACACGAGGGCGGAGGGCCGGAACACTCGTGTGCCTACCTTGGGCGGTTCCTCCAACTATGCGCCGATGGCAACCTGCGGGTCGCCATGCCGTCCACGGCATCGCAGTTTCACCATCTATTGCGCCGCCAGGCGCTCATGGAGGAGCGAAAGCCTCTCATCGTCATGACTCCGAAGACCTGGTTGTACGGCCACAAGCCGTCGTATTCGAGCTTGCGCGACGTCGCACAGGGCGAGTTTCGGCCTCTGCTTTGCGAAGAAGGCGACATCGATGCCGCAGCGGTCGTCCGCGTGATCGTTACGAGTGGGAAGGTCTACTACGATCTCTTGAGCGGGCGCACGCAAGCCGGGCTGCCCGGCGTGCCGATATTGCGCCTGGAGCAGCTCTACCCGTTTCCCGCCGACGCACTCGCCGCCGAGCTCCGTCGCTTTCCGCGGCTGCGGGAAGTAGCCTGGGCGCAGGAAGAAGCGAGGAATCACGGCGCGTGGCCTTTTCTTCGCGAGCAACTGGAAGGCGCGCTGCCGCCTGGCGTAGCGCTTGAGTATGCCGGACGTCCTGCAGCGGCACCGACCGCCATATGCAATGCAGGGCTGCATATGGTAGAGCAACATGCCGTCGTGATCAGTGCACTGGGGATAACCGCGGCCTGATTCTCTGCCGCCCGACACCAGAGACCCGACACGGTCGACGGGTGCTTTCGCATCACCCGATCTTTTCCGTCTCCGCGTTTAGAGCTCTCGAGAGCAGGTACGTGTGCGAAGCCTGGGCGAAGGAAAGGAATGCGTCCGGCTCCATGGGACGCGCAAACAGAAAACCCTGAAGCACGTCGCAGCCTTGCTTCACGAGGAAATTCGCCTGGGCTCTTGTTTCGACGCCTTCGGCGACCGTCTTCAGTTGCAGGCCCTTGGCAAGCCCGATCGTCGCTCGAACGATCGACGCTGTCGCCTCGCTGGTCGTGATCTCCGCGATAAAGGTGCGGTCTATCTTCAGCGTATCCAGCTGGAATCCCTTGAGGTAACTGAGCGACGAATACCCTGTACCGAAATCGTCGAGTGCGATTGAAACCCCCAGCGCCTTCAGCTCGGCGAGAATGGCTTTGCTCCGCCCCGAGTCGTCCATCAGCAACGACTCGGTCAATTCGAGCTCGAGGTTTTGCGGGGAGAACCCGGTCTCGGCGAGCACCGCCTTGATCGTCTTGGCCAGAGTGTCCTGCCGGAACTGTCGGCTGGAAAGGTTGACCGATATCGGAATGCGCGGAAGCCCGGTGCCGTACCAAGCATTCATTTGCGTGCACGCGGTGCGCAGTACCCATTCGCCGATGGCGTCGATAAGGCCGGTCTCTTCCGCGATCGGAATGAACTGCCCCGGCGAAACCAGTCCGTGATCCGGGTGTTGCCAGCGGAGCAGCGCTTCGACGCCTGCGAGGCGGCCCGTCTTGGCCGAGATCAGCGGCTGGTAATGCAGCAGCAGCTCGTCCCTTTCGATCGCGTGGAACAGCGCGTTCTCCATCGACAATCGGCTGCGCGCGCCCGCACTCATCTCTGCGCTGTACATGATGAAGCAATCTCCGCCGCGCGCCTTGGCCTTGTACATCGCCGTATCGGCATTCTTGAGCAACGTCTCCGCTTCGGCGCTCGCGTCCGGCGAGACGCTGATTCCTACAGAGACGGTGATGTGGAGCGCCTGCCCATCGATCGCAAACGGCTCTTTCAGCGCACTCAGGCAGCGTTGGGCGACCGTCACCGCCGTGGCGGAATCCTGAAGCCCGGGAAGGAGGAGCACGAACTCGTCGCCTCCCCACCGTGCGAGGGTATCGCATTCTCGAATGCACGATTTGAGCTTGGATCCGACGAGCTTGAGCAGCGAGTCGCCCATGCCGTGCCCGAGCGTGTCGTTGATGTTCTTGAAACGGTCGATGTCGATCATCAACATGGCGAGCATCGAGCCCTCACGACGGGCTTGCGCAAGCCCGCCCGCGAAGCGCTCGTCGAGCAGAAAGCGGTTCGGCAGCGTGGTCAGATGATCGGTGCGCGCCAGCTCATGGAGTCGCTGCTCCATGCGTTTGCGGTCGCTGATGTCGCGCGAGATGCATAAGATCTTCTTCGTCTCCTCGCCGGTTGCGTCTTTCATCAACCGCATGGTCGTCTCGAACCAGACGTAATGCTGGTCGACGTGTCGCGCGCGATAGATGACTGTCGGCAACGTTTTCGCCTCGGTTGCCTCGGCAAATGCGGCGCGAACGACGTCGAAGTCCTCCGGGTGAACGAATTCGCACAATGAGCGGCCGATGAGCGCGTCATGCGTTATCCCCAGGACGCTCGACGCGACGGGGGAGGCATAGGAAATGACTCCCGTCGGCTCGTGCCTGGTAATGAGGTCGGTGGAATTCTCGGTGATGAGCTGGTAGCGCTGCATCGTCTCGACGAGAGCATCTTCTCTCTCGTGCAAGCGGGCGGTGAGGAGGTTGAACGCGGTCGTCAGCGCGCCGATTTCGCCGCTGCCGGCGGCACCGACTAACGGGGCGATTTCCTCCGTTGCGGCGTAATTCGAAAGATGCTTGGTTAGCGAGACCAGTGGCCGCATCAAGTAGCGCATCGAGACCCAGATGGCCACCACCATGATGACGAACGCTACCAGCAGAAACTCGACGAAGTGCCAGATGAGGTCATGAACGGCGAGGAATGCTTCGTCCTTCGGGTAGACGGCGGCGACGATCCAGTTCGACGCCTTGACGCGGTTGTAGGAAACGAGCGCCTGCCTGCCGCTCGTGTCGAAAGTCTCCTCCGTGCCCTCGAAACCGCTGAGCGCGCGGTCGAAGAGAGGATTGGCGTGCGGCGTGAATGCGACCTGCGAAAGTCGCTGCCGGTCGGGATGCATGATGAGCTTGCCGTCCGCGGTCACGATGTAAAGGTACCCGGTCTTGCCGATGACCGTCTTGGCAATGTTGCCGAGCATCCCGGGATGCGTGAGGCCGAGGCTGCCGGTGAGGATCGCGATCATCCGCCCGTCCTTGGCGAATACCGGCATGGTCATGACCAGCACCATGTTCGCGTCGCCTACATTGGTGAGGAACGGTTCCGAGATGACGGGTTCCTGCGTACGGATCGTATCCCTGATGTACGGCCGCCACGCCGCGTTGTCGCCGCGCCGGCCGGGCTTGAACGGACGCTCGGCGAGCAGGATTCCCTGGTCGGAAAACAGGAAGATGGACCGGTCGAATGCGGCGTAGAGCCCGCCGTTGGAGTCCAAATACTCCTGCGCGGCATCCGACGATGCGACGTCGGCCTCCTTGATCTCGATGGCGCTGAGCAGCAATGCCCGTTGCAGCGCCCGCAGTTTTTGATCGAGATTGTCGGTGATGCGCTCGACCAAGGTATTCTGTTCCGCAATCATGACGTTGGTCAGCTGCGTCCGGAACGAATACATCGACGTCATGCCGACGGCCAGAATGGCGAAGAGAAACAAAAGCGAAGTCGCGGTCGACGTGCGGGTGGCGAGCGTCGGCTGCTTCAGCCTTTGAAACAAACCAGCCAATTTCCGTGTAGCGTACAATTCAGCACCGTCCAAATCGTTTGCCTCACCACGAGGCAGGCGGTCCTTCCCTTGCAAGAGATATGCCGTAGGCATGCGAAGACACGGCGGGCCCGCGCCGGGGTCTCATTGAGGTCGGCCTCACGACGTTTCCTTCCAGCAGAAGCGAAGGGCAATTCCTGCGACCGGTCCAACGGGGCGTGCGATGGAATCGTGCCGCGCCTGCGTAAGCGCAGCAACCATCGATCGTCGCTCATGGCCGTCACGGCAGGGTGCTAACTGCCGCTGGGCGACACATCGCGGCGCCTCAAGCGCTGGTACCGGGCTTTACACGCGGTAGCGCGCTCCGCGTGGAAAACAGGGCCGAAGCTACGCGCGCCGTACTCTTGCGCGCGGGTCGACGCGCTTCCAGCGCCGGTGCACCCAGTACCATTGCTCGGGGTGGCGAAGGATCAATCGCTCCAGCGCGGCGTTGTACGCCCGCGTGTTGCGGCGGATTTCCTCGCCGACTTCGGCGCACGAGACCGGTAAAAGCGGCTCCTCGAAGCGCAGCACGTGACGGCCATCCTGTTCGCGCCAGCTCGCGGCAGGCAACACCTGCGCGTCGGACGCGAGCGCAATCAGCGCCAGGCTTTTGAAGGTCCACGCCGGACTCCCGAAGAAATCGACTTCGATGCCATCGGGCGGCCCAGCGTGCTGGTCGAACGGAAACACAATCGCATCGCCAGCGGCGAGCCGATCGAGGATGGCGTCGAGCGAGCCGCGCTTCGGCAACACGCCGAAACCGGCGCGTTGGAAGCGCCAGTTGACGAAGCGGTCGAGCCAGCGCGGCTTGATCGGCCGGCGCACGAAGTGAATCCGCCCGCGCATCTGTGGAAACGTGCTCAGGCCCGCGACGGTCGCCACTTCCCAGTTGCCGAAGTGCCCGGTAAGCACGAGAATGCCCTTGCCGCGCTCGAGCGCGCGCGTGAACACGGCAACGTTATCGACCTCGACCCGCCCGGCCTTCTGCCGCTCGCTCATCGAGCGAAAGCGCACAAATTCGATGAACAAGCGCCAGAGGTGCGCGTAATGCGCCTGCGCGAGCCGCTCGATCTCCGCGTCCGCTACGCCGACGCCGAATACGCGGCGGAGGTTGTCGAGGACCACGCGGCGGCGAAACGGAAGCAGGCGAAAGATGAGCCGGCCCGACAGCGGCGCCTCCGTCGCGTCCGCGAGCGCCAAGGCGACCGACGACGCGCTTAGGCGGTCGTGCGTCAGCGACAGCCCGATGTCCCTGATGCGGTTCCTCGCGAGCACCGCTGTGGCTCTCGGACTCAAGACCACGCGAGGCGCACCATAGGCATCGCGCGCGACCGAAAAATCTCCGGGTTCGATCTCGCCCAGCGCGGCTTCGCGAGGAAAAAGCTTGACGCAGGCTTCCTTCGCGGCGAAGCGTGCGGCAAGGCTCGCTGCACGTCCGGCGCCTCTGCCGCTGTCGTCGAGCTCTTGGGCGGTAAAGAATCGGTTCAGGTCTTCGGGTGCGGTTTCGGAGAGCAGGCGCTCGATGCGCGCGATCTCGACCGTATCGATGCCGCACCGGGTTGCGGCACCGGGAATCGCCGCGGAGGCTTCCGCCATGCCGTACGTCAGGCCGCGGCGCGCAGCAACAGCGCCGCATTCGTTCCGGCAAAACCGCGGCAGAGGATCAGCGCCACGTCACCGCGCGGCGATTGAGGCTCCGTCGCGACGGGCACGCCGGCGCAGGCAGGGTCGGCAACAGCATACGTCGCGACACCGGGCACGACGCGCTGGCGCAGGCTCGCTAAAGCGAGGACGGCCTCGATGATTCCAGCCGCCGCGATCAGGTGCCCGAACGCCCATTTGAATGCCGTCGCCGGCGGCGCGCTCTCGCCGAAGACACGACGGATCGCAGCGGCTTCCGACGCGTCCGACTGCGGCGTGCCGTTGCCGTGCGCAGCGATCATCCCGACTTCGGCCGCGCGAATGCCCGCATCCGCGAGCGCCGATTCGATCGCGCGCGCCAAGGCGTCACCGTCATCGCGGATCGCGAGCAGACCTTGTGCGTCGGTTGCGGACCCGCCGCCGAGCACTTCGCCGAGGATCGGCGCGTTGCGCTTGCGCGCCGAATCCTCCGTCTCGAGCGCGAGCGCAGCGGCACCTTCGCCGAAGAGGCTGCCGTCGCGGCGCGCATCGAAAGGCCGGATCGTATCCTTCGCCAGCAACCCCACGTCGTGATAGTAGAGGACCATCTGCGGCTCGATGGGCGCATCGTGGCCGACCGCGAGCGCGCGGTCCGCCTCGCCCGTGCGCAAAGCTTCACTCGCCTCGATCACCGCCAGCGTGCCGCCGATGCTGTGGTTGGTGATACAGGCGTTCGCGCCCTTGAAGCCGTGGCGGATGCCGATGTGGCCAAGAACGTTATTGGGCAGCGTGCGCAGCAGCCACATCGGATTGACCGAGCTGGAAAGCTCGCGACCGAACGCCGGCAATTTGTCCTGTGCGGCCGTGAGCAGCGGAAAATAATCGTACTGACTCTCGTAGCTGCCGCCACCGGAACCGACATAAACGCCGGTGCGATCGCTGTATTCGAGCGCGGCCTCAGGCTGGAGCGCGGCGCGGTACGCCGCCAGCCCGGATGCATCGATCGCGCGGTCCGCGGCATAAAGACCGAATAAATCGGTGCGCCGGATCAACTTGTGCAGCTTCCGGTCGTCGACCAGTGCGCGGGGATTCAAGTCGGAGATTTCTCCCGCCGCCTGCATCGGCCACCCCGAAGCATCCCACTGCCGGATCGGTGCGATTGCCGAGCGTCCGGCGCGGATGGCCTCGAGGATCGATGGCGGATCCCGGCCCGCGGCACAAACCGCGCCGGTGCCGGTAATGACGACTCTGCGTGGGTTCATGCGGAATGCAGGCGATGGATCAGGCACCGAAGCCGGCGCCGTCCACGGCATCCGGCCGGCGCAAGGCGACGCAACTGTTGGAGCCGCCGAAGCCGAACGAATTGGACAGCGTGATCCGCGCGCGGCGCCGCTCGGGCGTATCGCGCACCAGCGCCAGATCGCACTCGGGATCCTGCTCGCGCAGGTTGGCGTTGATCGGGAGCTCGCCGTGGCGGATCGCCAGCGCGCAGATCGCGACTTCCACGGCGCCCGCGGCGGCGATCAGATGTCCCATCGAGCTCTTGGTCGAGCTCACCGCGACGTCCTTCACGCGCGAGGCGAACACAGCGCGAATCGCCGCGCTTTCGCTGCGATCGTTCATGAACGTCGACGTCCCGTGGGCATTGATGTAATCGACGTCGTCGATCGTCGCGCCGGCGTCGGCGAGCGCCTGGCGCATCGACTGGATCGGGCCGTCGCCGTCCGGGGGCGAATCGGTAATGCGATAGCTCGACAGCGAGTTGCCGTCTCCGGCCAGCTCGGCGTAGATGTGCGCGCCGCGTCGCCGCGCCGACTCCCACTCCTCCAGCACCAGAAATCCGGCGCCCTCGCCGAGCAGGAAACCGTTGCGCGTCATGTCGAACGGGCGGCTCGCGCGCTCCGGCGTGTCGTTGTCCGCCGAAAGCGCGGACAACAGACAGAAACCGGCGATGCCAACCGGGCTGATCATGGAATCGAAACCCCCGGCGAGCGCGTAATCGACGGCCCCGCGGCGGATCAGTTTGAGTGCGGTGCCGATCGCCTGACCGCCGGAAGCGCACGCGGTGTGCACCGAGGTCGCATAGCCTCGGATGTCGTGCCGGCGCGTGAGCAGCGATAGGCCGGTCGTCGCCTGGCTGCGGCAGAATACCAGCGGGTTGTTCGCCGACGCATCGGTAAGCAACCGTGTCGCATCGAGCTCGCCACCGGCGGCGCTGTGCTCGTGCACGGCGACGAGCTCCGCGAAATCGACCCCCATCATGCCCGTGCCGACTGCGCAGCCCCAGCGGTTGCCGGTTGCCGGCGTCGGGCGAATGCCCGCGTCGGCCAGCGCCTGTTCGGCGGCCGCGAGCGCGAAACCGTGCGAGCGATTCGCAAACTTGAGCAGCTTGCGGTCGCCGATCGCCTCCGCGGGATCAAAACCCTTGACCTCGGCGGCGATGCGGACTGGAAAACCGGATGCATCGAACAGGCTGATCGCGGCGCCGCCGCTTTTGCAGGCGAGCAGCGCGGCCCAGGTCGCGGCGACGTCGTTGCCTACAGGCGTAACGAGCCCGAGACCCGTGATCGCGACGCGGCGTCTGGCTGCCATTCAATGCGCCCGCGCCGCGACATCCAGCCGCGCCGTGGCGACTCTGCGCCCATCGATCGCGGCCGAGAGGCGAATGGTGCCGCCGATGTCGCTCGTCGCGGCCATTTCAGCGCCGAGCTCCACCGCCTGGCCGGGTTCGATGAAAGAGCGCATCTTGACGTGGGTCATGCGCTGCGGCACGAGCGCCACCCCCTTCGCGGAACCGATCGCCGCACGGGCGAGGTCCATTGCCAGGCGGATCTGGCTGTCCAGAAGCAGCGTTGCGGGAAACACCGGTCGCCGCGGAAAGTGATCGGCAAAGAACGGCGCGGACTGCGGCACTTGAAGCAGTGCGCGCGCCGATTTGTCCGTGCTGACCTCGAGTGCGATGAGCTCGGGCGTGGCGACGCCGCGGAAACGGCCGGCAGGCGCACCCGTCGCGCACAGCAGGCGGAACCGCTCGCGGAGCGCCTCGGGGGCATCGAACTCCTGCACCGGCAGCATCGGGCCCAGGCAGTGCCTGAGCTCGATGACCGTCGCGGCGTCGACGCGCGCGGAGCCTCCGTAAGCAACGGCCTCGTCGTCGAGAGCTTCGATCTCGACGTTAAGCTCGAGCCGCGAACCGGGCGCGACGTCGCCGTGAAAGATCGTCTCGGTGGCGAGTGCCGCCACCGGCCGCCCGCGAAAATCGATCTTGGACATCGCGACCCATGCCGCGAGCTGGCCGACCGCTTCGGCGACCAGGCAGGCGGGGAACGCAGCCAGATTCTCCGGCACGGCAAACGTTCCGCGCGCGCGCATGCCGGGCTCGAGGTCGATGATCCGGTCGACAAAGGAGAAAGCCGCGAAGTGATCGTTCATGCGGTGCTGGAATCCCTTGAATCTCAGGCGGCCGCCTGCGCTTCCCGCTGCGCCTGGATCACCAGCTTGCAGAAGGTCTCCGGCGTGAACAGCCGCGGGATGTCGGCGACCTTCATCGGATTGCCGAACCGCTCTGCCGGAATCTCCGACAAATAGCGCCTGAGTTGCGTGAGTCCGGCTTCGGTCAGCACGCCTTTGTGCTCGAACTCGGCCTCGGGCATGTCGCCGCGCGCATTCTCGATGATCTTGCCGCGCGGGATCTTGATCTTGAACGCCCGCTCGAGGCGGAAGACCATGTCGAGGAAATCGATCGACTCGGCATCGAGGCCCTCAATCAGCGAAACGTCGAGCTTGACCTGATCGACGTCGCAGCCCAGCGCGTCGGCCATCGTTTCCGCAACCTTGGGGAAAACCGCCTGGATTTCTTCCTTGGTGATCTCTGCATTCGCCATTCCGCTCACTCCATTTTGAAGCCGCCATCGACATTGAATACATGACCCGTTACGTAATCCGCGTACGGGGAAGCGAGAAACCAGACCGCATAGGCAACCTCCTCGGGCTTGCCGTAGCGCTTGAGCAGTATCCGCGACTTGACCTCGTCGCCCGCCATCGCCCGCACCTCCTGCGACATCTCGGTGTCGATGACGCCGGGCGCGACACAGTTCACCGTGATCTTGCGCGGCGCCAGCTCGACCGCGAGGGCGCGCGTAAAGGCATTGATTGCGCCCTTGCTCGCCGCGTAGTTGGTCTGCCCGCGCCCGCCCTTTTCGCCTGCGACCGAGCTCACGTTGATGATCTTGCCCGCACGCTGCACGATCATGTGCGGGACCACTGCGCGCGCGACGTTGAACGCTCCGCCGATGTTGGTATCGAGCACATCGCGCACTTCGTCGTCGTCGAAGGCGGCAAGCTGGTTGTCGCGGATGATGCCGGCGTTGTTCACCAGAACGTCGATCCGGCCGCAGCGCTCGGCGATGCGTTCGACGGCAGCCGCGCATGCCGCGGAATCGCGAATATCCACCTTGTCCGCCGCAATGTGCCGCCCCGCGGCCTTGCCCGCGCTGACGACCTCTTCGGCGGCGGGCGCGTTCTCACGATAGAAGAAGGTCACGTCCGCGCCTTCGGCCGCGAGGAGCTCGACGATCGCGCGCCCGATGCCCCGACTACCGCCGGTGACGATCACCACTTTGTCCGTGAGTCGCGCGTCCATGCCTGTTTCAGCGCCTAGCCGGAAATGCAGAACCCGCCATCCACCACCAGTGTATGCCCGGTGATCATCGCCGCTTCAGGAAGGCAAAGCAGGTAAACCGCGCCGGCGACGTCCTGCGGCGTGAGCACTGGGCCGGCGGGCGTGCGGCGGGCGAAATTCGCCAGCAGCTCCTCCCGATTAGGAAAATAGCGCAAGGCGTCGGTGTCGACGACGCCGGCGCTGACGGCGTTGACGCGGATCCTTCGCGGGCCCAACTCCTGCGCGAGCGTGCGCACCAGTGACTCGAGCGCAGCCTTCGACGCGCCTATGAAGCCGTAGTCGGGCATCGCTCGCGATGCGCCCAGGCTCGACATGGCGATTATGCTGGCGCCGGCCCGCATCAGCGGCACGGCGCGCTGTGCCAGCAAGTTCAGCGCCAGCGCATTGGTCTCCAGGCACCAGCGCCAGTGTTTGAGCGTCATTTCCAGCGCGGGCTTGAGCACGCCGCTGGCCGCGTTGCTGACCAGGATGTCCAGACGGTCGAAGTGCTTGCCGAGCTCGGCAAACATGTCGTCAACGCTGTCAGGAATGCCCACACTCGCCTGGAGAGCGCATGCGCGCCGGCCCATGCCGCGGATCTCGACGCAGAGCGTCTCGGCCTCTTCGGCGCTATTGTAATAGTTGATCGCGACATCGCAGCCGGCGGAGGCGAGCTTTTGCGCGATGGCACGCCCGATGCCGCGCGAGGCGCCCGTGACGAGCGCAACCTTGCCGGCTAAGGGAGCTGACATCGATCGGTGGCTTCTTGAGGCCCGAACGTCCGGACGCGGCGCCGGGCAGGCGGCAGCAGTGCGATCAAGGCGCTGCCTTCCGGGCAAACGTTAATTATCGCCTGCTTCGCCGTCCAGAGCAACGTCGCCCACCGTCAGCGGCGCTTAGCTCGCCGCCGCGCGCCTGGCGCGGACGAAGCGTTGCGCCTCGAGGGTCCAGTGCCGCTTGATACTGTGCCAGACATCGGCAGCCCACATTATGTTTGAGGCACCTTGCTGCGGCGGCGGCGAGCTGCCGGCCGGGTTGTTCGGGTCGAAGGCATTGATCCAATCGCGCACCGCCGGATCTTCGGCGAGTTG
>Ga0075423_10001147_pt1 | contig 22861 bp, 23 predicted proteins | sample SoiMethybrSBSTD2_FD_80114 | JGI IMG/M metagenome (GOLD analysis project Ga0075423, IMG submission 80114) | Bulk soil microbial communities from a Populus tree surrounding site in Tennessee, USA - Soil MetaG P. TD hybrid SBSTD2 | ecosystem: Environmental > Terrestrial > Soil > Tree plantation... | reverse complement strand
CAGGCGCACATCAAGACTTCGTTCAACAACACGATCGTCACCCTCACCGACACCGAGGGCAACGTGATCGCCTGGGAGTCGGCCGGGTCGGCCGGCTTCAGAGGGTCGCGCAAGTCGACCCCGTTCGCCGCGCAGGTGACCGCCGACGCCGCCGCCAAGAAGGGGATGGAGCACGGCCTCGAGAAAGTCGAGGTCTTCGCGAAGGGCGCCGGCTCGGGCCGCGAGACGGCGATCCGTTCGCTGCAGGCGGCGGGCCTCGACGTCACCACCGTCAAGGACGTCTCCCCCCAGGCGCACAACGGCTGCCGCCCGAAGAAGCGGCGGAGGGTCTAGCGGATGGCTCGCGATACCTCCCCCCAGTGCAAGCAGTGCCGTCGCGAGGGGCAGAAGCTCTTCCTCAAGGGCGAGCGCTGCTTCACCGACAAGTGCGGGGTCGAGCGCCGCTCCTACCCGCCCGGCGAGCACGGCCGCGGGCGTATGCGCCAGTCCGAGTACCGGGTCCAGCTGCGCGAGAAGCAGAAGGCGCGCCGCTACTACCAGGTCCTCGAGAAGCAGTTCCGCGCCTACTACGACAAGGCCTCGCGCCAGTCGGGTGTGACCGGCGAGAACCTGCTGCGCCTGCTCGAATCCCGCTTCGACAACGTCCTGGTGCGACTCGGCTTCGCCGCCTCGCGGCGCCAAGCCCGCCAGCTGATCAGCCACGGGCACTGGATGGTCAACGGCCGTCGCGTCGACATCCCCTCCTACCAGGTGCGTCCCGAGGACATCATCTCGATCAAGTCCAGCTCGGCCGCCGGCGACACCGTTCGCCAGGCGACGGAGCTGGTCTCGACCGTCCCGGCCTGGCTGCAGGCCGACCACGACTCGCTTACCGCCAAGGTCCTGCGCTATCCCGATCGCTCCGAGATCTCGGCGCCGGTTCAGGAACAGCTGATCGTCGAGCTGTACTCCAAGTAGCCCGGACCCCATTCCCGAACCCGCAACGAAGGAACCCATGAACTCCGATTTCCAGGTCCCCCGCATCACTTCCGAGAAGGTGGACGACCGCCGCGGCACGTTCACCATCGAGCCGCTCGACAAGGGCTTCGGCTACACCTTCGGCAACAGCCTGCGCCGCGTGCTGCTCTCCTCGTTGGGCGGCGCGGCGATCGTCAGCGTTCGCATCGAGGGCGTCGCGCACGAGTTCTCCACCGTGCCAGGCGTCAAGGAGGACGTCACCGACATCGTCCTCAACCTCAAGGACCTCGTCGTCCGCATGCACACCGACGCCGACGAGGTCGAAGCACCGCTGGTCGCCACCGGCCCCGGCGAGGTAAAGGCGAAGGACATCGACCTGCCCTCCGGGGTGGAGATCCTCAACCCCGACGCCCCGATCGCCACGCTCGAGAAAAGAACCAAGCTCGAGGTCTACCTGACGATCGGCCGCGGCCGCGGCTACTCGCCTGCCGAGGAGAACAAGAGCGATGAGCAGCCGATCGGGGTGATCCCGATCGACTCAATCTTCTCGCCGATCCGGCGCGCTTCCTACGCGGTCGACTCGGCCCGTGTCGGCCAGCGGACCGACTTCGACAGATTGACGCTGGACTTGGAGACCGATGGCTCGATCGAGCCGGGCGCGGCGCTGCGCGAGGCCTCCGAGATCCTGATCAAGAGCCTGGCGATCTTCACCGACGCCGACCGCGTCGAGGAGTTGACTGCCCGCGACCCGGCTACCGCGGCGGGGGCCGATCCGCTCGGCAACGGAGATCCTGCCGGCGTCGCCGCCAGCAACGGGCTCGACGAGATCCTCATCGAAGAGCTTGAATTGGGCGTGCGTTCCTACAACTGCCTGAAGCGGGCGGGGGTGCAGACGGTCGGCGACCTGGTGCGCAAGTCACGCTCGGAATTGAACGCGATTCCCAACTTCGGTCAGAAGTCGATCGAGGAAGTGATCGAGACCCTTCACTCCCGCGGGCTCGACCTGCGCGAGGACTAGGGAGTCGAGGGCCCGGGGGAGTAGCGACCGTGCGCCACCGCAAGAAGCGCAACAAGCTGAGCCGGGACCCCGCGCACCGCGGGGCGCTACTGTCGAATCTCTCCAAGCAGCTGATCGAGCACGAGCGGATCAAGACCAGCCAGGCGAAGGCGAAGGCGGTCAAGCCCGAGGTCGAGCAGCTGATCACCCTGGCGAAGCGGGGGGACCTGCACGCGCGGCGGCAGGCGCTGGCCACCCTGCACAACGACAAGTTCATCGTGCACAAGCTGTTCGAGGAGGTTGCGCCGCGGTACTCCGAGAGGCCGGGGGGGTACACGCGGATCGTCAAGCTTGGACCGCGGCGGTCGGACTCGACCGAGATGGTCTACCTCGAGCTGGTCTAGTAAGAGACGGATTCCAGATAGAGGCCGTGGGGTGGAGCTGTGTCCCCGGCGGCCGAGCGGGGCGCGCCGGCAAGCAGGTCGTTGAAGCTTTTTAGGGACCTGCGCCCCGTCGATGTTTCAAGCATTGTGCCGACTAGGACTCGGACCATGTTTCGCATGAAGGCGTCGGCGGTTATGCGGAAGGTAAGGATGTCGCCCCCCTCCTCCCACCCAGCTAGGAGGATGTTGCGGTCGAAACGGACGTGGTCGGTTTGGGTTGGGGTGAAGGCTGTGAAGTCGTGGGTGCCGGGTAGCGCCGCTGCGCAGGCGTCAAGCTTCTCTCGATCGACTTGGTGTGGCCACCAAAGAGCTCGGCCTTGTTCGAATGGACTTGGGGCGGGGCGGGTGAGGACTCGGTAGCGGTAGGTGCGGGACTTGGCGTCGTGGCGGGCGTTGAAGCCGTCGGTCACGACTGTGGCGGTGGTGACGGCGATGTCGTCGGGGCCGATGCCGTTGAGTCGTCGCGCCAGGTCGGCGGGCGCCTCTGCATCCGTTACAAAGCTTGCTACCTGTCCCAGTGCATGGACGCCGGTGTCGGTGCGGCCGGCTACGGTCAGTTGGACGGGTTCGCGCAGCACGGTGGCCAGCGCCGACTCCAACTCTCCCTGCACGGTGCGCAAGCCTGGCTGTCTCGCCCATCCCCGGAAGCGGGAGCCGTCGTACTCGAGGTCCAGCCTCACCGTGGCCACGGCGCGCAGTATGGCCGGCCGGCACAATTCCCAGCAGCCTACTAGGATTAGGCAACCCTAATTTAGGGACGCCTAATACACTGTCGGCCCCGTCCGGGACGACTCGAGAGCAGGAGAACTACCACTAGATGACGATACGCAAGCGCTTTTCAGGACCGATCGCCCTGGCGGCCCCACTCACCGCCCTGGCGCTGCTCGCCGGCTGCGGCGACGACGACTCATCTTCCTCGGAGAAGGAAAAGCATGAAGCTGCGGCGACCCCACAGAAGGCGATCGCCGAGATCGCCCTGGTCAGGGCAGGCCTCGCCGCCGGCCTGGCCGCCTACGAGAACGGCGATGCCAGGAAGGCCGACCAGCTGATCGGCGACTCCTACCTGGAGCACTTCGAACTGGTCGAGGGCCCTCTGGGGGAGGCCGACGAAGAGCTGAACGAGGAGCTGGAAGAGCTGATCCGCGAGGAGATCCGCCAGGAGATCCAGCAGGGCGAGAAGCCCGCCGAGGTCGCGGCCCTCGTCGAAGAGGCCAACGCGCAGCTCAACCAGGCCGAAAAGGCGCTGAAGGGTCAGGCGACGTAGTTGCCCGTCGCGCTTCGCCTTCGCTTCGTTTGGCTCGGCGCCCTCTCCGCGCTGCTCGCCCTCGCCGCGCTTGCCCTTCCGGGCGCGGCGAGGGCGGACACCGCGGTGGGCGTCGAGCGGGCGCAGCAGGAGGTCGACCGGGCGCTCGTCCTGGTCGACCGCTCGGTTGACACCGCCGAAGCGGGGGATCGCGAACAGGGCTATGACCTCGCCCGCAGCGCCTATCTCGATCACTTCGAGCTGGTCGAGATCCCGCTGCGCCTGCGCAACCCCAACCTGGTCCTCGACCTCGAGTTCGCCTTCGCCGACCTGCGCGACGGGATCCGCGACGGTGCCTCGCTGGGGTCCGTTCACGACGCCGCGCGCGAGGTCCGCGCCGGCCTGCGCGACGTGAAGCGCGAGCTGGAGGCGAAGGGGTTCGCGGCCCCCGCGCTCGCCTTCGGATTCTCCTTCACGATCCTCTTCCGGGAGGGCCTGGAGGCGGTGCTGCTGATCGCCGTCCTGCTCGGCTCGCTAGAGGCGGCGCGCGCGGCCAACTACCGGCGGCCGCTTGCCTGGGGGGTGGTGGGTGCGGTTGCGGCCACCGCCGTCACCTTCCTGCTGGCGACCTTCGTGATCGAGATCGCGCCGGTCAACCGCGAGGTCCTGGAGGCGGTGACCGCGCTGCTCGCCGTCGCCGTGCTCTTCTGGGTCAGCTTCTGGCTCGTCTCCCGCCTCGAGCAGAAACGCTGGATGGAGTTCATGCGCGCCCGCACCGCCAGCGCTGTCGCCGCCGGCGGGGCGTTGGCCTTCGCCGGACTCGGCTTCACCGCCGTCTACCGCGAGGGGTTTGAGACGGTGCTCTTCTACCAGGCGCTGACGCTCTTTGCGCAGGGCCTGATCCTCTGGGTCGTGCTAGGCGGCGCGGCCGCCGCCCTCGCCCTCGCCGGAGTCGGCTACGCGATCTTCGGACTGGGCAAGAAGCTGCCGCTGAAACCGCTGCTGATCGGCGGAGTCTCGATCCTGCTGCTGCTCTCGGTCGCCTTCGTCGGCAACGCGGTGCGCTCCCTCCAGGAGGTCGACGTGATCGACGCGACCCCGATCGAGGGCGGCTGGGCGCGACTACCAGTCTTCCTCGCCGAATTGACCGGCATCCACCCGACGACGCAGGGCATCGCGGCCCAGGCGGCGCTGCTCGCGGTCTACGTGCTCGGTGCCCTCTACGTGTTCGCTTGGCGACCGATGCGCCAGCGCCGCGCCGCCGAGGTGGAGGCGACGTGAGCGCCGCGCCGGCGGGTGGGCTGCGGGTCGGCGTCGACGTCGGCGGCACCTTCACCAAGGCGGTCGCGGTCGACGCGCGGGGCCACCGCCTGCGCGCGCACCGCTCGGTGCCGACCACGCACGGGGCCGAGGGCGGCGTCACCGCCGGGGTGGCCGAGGCGCTGCGCGGTCTGCTCGAAGAGCTGGGGGACGAGAGGGCCGCGGTCGAATACGCGGCCTTCTCGACCACGCAGGCGATGAACGCCCTGCTGGAGGGCGACGTGGCGCGGGTCGGCGTGGTCGGGATCGGCGCCGGGGCGGAGCTGCGCGCGACACGGAAGCGGACCCGGATCGGCTCGGTCAAGCTCGCCCCCGGGCACAGCTTGGAGACCGAGCACGAGTTGCTCGATGCGACCGGCGGGCTCGACGACGGCGCCGTGCGGGCGGCGCTGGGACGCCTGGCGGAGCGTGGCTGCGAGGCGATCGCGGTGAGCGGCGCCTACTCGGTGGACGACCCCGAAGGGGAGCTGGCGGTCGCCCGCGTCGCGCGGGAGCTCGGCATGCCTGCCTGTTGCGGGCACGAGTTGACCGGCGCCTATGGGCTGGAGACACGCACGGTGAGCGCGGCGATCAACGCCGCGGTCCTGCCGGTGGTCGAGCTGACGGCCGGGGTCGTCGCCGAAGCCCTGGAGGCGGCCGCGGTCGATGCTCCGCTGCTGGTCCTGCGCGGCGACGGCGGCGCGATGAGCACCGAGTCCTTCCGACACCGCCCCTCCTTCACGATTGGGTCGGGGCCCGCGGCGGGCGTCGCGGCGGCACTGCACCAGCTCGAGGTGAGCGACGCGATCGTCCTTGAGTGCGGCGGGACCAGCTCCAACGTCTCGGTGGTGAAGCGCGGCCGCCCGGTCCTGCGCTCGATCAAGGTGATGGGCCGCCCGACTTCGATCCGCTCGGTCGACAGCTGGGTGGTCGGCGCGGCTGGCGGCAGCATGGCGCGGCTGGGTCGGCGGCGAATCGTCGAGGTAGGGCCCCGCAGCGCCCACATCGCCGGTTTGTCCTATGCCTGCTTCGCCCTCCCGGAGGAGCTGCTGGGAACCGAGCTTCGCCTCGAAACGGTGGCGCCCCGCCCGGGCGACCCGGCGGAGTACGCCTGCGTCGTCGCCGGGGAGCGGCGCTACGCCTTGACCGCGACCTGCGCCGCCCACGCGCTGGGCCTGGTGGAGGGAGGCGATGCCAAGAACGCCGACGCCGTCCTCGCCGCCTTCGCGGTTCTCGGCCGCAGGTTGCGGACCAGTCCCATGGAGGCCGCTCGGGCGATGCTAGACGGGGCGGTCGAGAAGATCGTCGCGGCCGCGCGCGAGGCGCGCCGCGCTCACGACCTCGGCCCCGATGCCCCGCTCGTCGCCCTAGGGGGAGCCGCGGGCGCGCTCGCTCCCGAGGTCGCCCGCCGTCTCGACGCCGAGCTGGTCAGCCCCGAGCACGCCGAGGTCCTCTCCTCGGTCGGGGCGGCGCTCTCCCTGATTCGCGCCGAGGTCGTGCGCACGGCGACCGCCGCCGAGGGCGCCTCCGCGAAGCTGGCCGCGGCGCGCCAGGCCGAGCGCGAGTGCGTCGAGTCAGGCGCCTCGCCGGCCACCGTCTCGACCGAAGCTTCCTACGAGCCGGGAGAAGGCGTGGTGCGCGCCGTCGCGACAGGCGCCGTCCAGCTGGAAGCGGGCGCCGCCACCCGCCGGCCCGCCGCCGACGCGCAGCGCCGCGGCGCGGCCGCCGCGGCGCTGGGGATGGACGCCGACCGCCTCTCCCTCGTCGCGGGCAACGACTTCTACCGCGTCTACTACTCGGGCAACGGCCATGGCGGCGAGGTCGCCGTCGTCGACCCGCTGGGCGGGGTGCCCCTGGCAGAGAGCGCCCGGGAGCTGCTGGTCGGCGAGGGCGCGGAGTTCATCGCGCGCCTCGGCGTCGCGGTCGACGACGCCTCGGTCAATCTCGGCGTTGCCTCGATGCTGCCCCGCGTGGCTCTCGTCTGCGGGCCGCGGATCATCGACCTTTCCGACGCCCGCCGTCCGCGCGAGGTGCTGAGCGCGGCAGAGCGAGCGCTCGGCGAGCACGATGGAGCGGCGGTCGCCGTGCTCGCGAAATGATCCCCTCCTGATGTCCCTTTATCGCCAGGCCGGCGGGCGGAGCGCCGGCGTCATCGTCGCGGTGCTGGTCGCCGGCTTGTTGGCCGGAGCCCTGGCCGGCTTCCTGATCGGGAAGGGAACGGCATCGGAGCCCTCCCTTTCCGAGCAGGTGGCCGACGCCCGCGCCGAGCTCGCTCCAGTCGCCGCCGGTCTCGAGCTGGTCCCAGTCGAGTACGGGCACTCGGTCCGCGCCGGGCGTGTCGTCGAGCCGACCGAATACTCCGCCTCCAAGGGGGCCGTCGCCCGCGCCGAGCAGGCGCTAGCTGCGGCAGGTGCGGACCTACGGGCGATCGACCCCGCCGGCTACGCGGCTGCGGCCAGATCGGTTGAACTGCTCGCTGGTGCTGTCGAGGCCAAGGCGCCTGCCGCAAAGGTCGATGCGCTGGCGCTAGCAGCAAGTGCCAGGGTCAACGCCCTCTAGTTCCCCGCACCCTCTCCCTAGAATCGACCCGTGCGCGTTCTGCTGACCAACGACGACGGGATCTCCGCCCCTGGCCTGCAGGCGGCCCGCCGCGTCCTGCGCGAGATAGATGGGGTCGAAGTCGACGTGATCGCCCCTGACTCGAACCGCAGCGCCACGGCCCGGAGCATCACGACCCGCTCTCCGCTGACCGTGGAAGAGATCGAGTTCGGGGACGGCGACCGGGGCTATGCCACCGACGGGACCCCGGTCGACTGCGTTCGCTTTGCTGAGCTTGGCCTGGTGGGGCACCGGCCGGATCTGATCGTCTCGGGGATCAATCACGGGGCCAATTTGGGCGACGACATCACCTACTCAGGGACGGTGGCGGCGGCCTTCGAGGGAATCGTGCTGGGCATTCCCGCGGTGGCGGTATCCCAGCAGTCGAGCGGAGGTGGCATGGGCTATGTGAGCGGGCAGTTCGATTTCTCTGTCGCTGCTCCCTTCACTGCAGAGCTGGTCCGCTGCTTGATCAAGGAGCCGATGCCTCCCGAGACGCTGATCAACGTCAACTGCCCCGCCGGCGAGCCGACCGGGGTGGAGGTGACGAAGCTGGGCAAACGCCTCTACAACGACGAGCTGAAGCTGGTCTCCGAGGACGGCGACGGCCGACGCCGCTACGAGATCTATGGCTGGCAGCCCGGCTACGAGGAGGCTGAGGGAACCGACCTGACGGCGATCGCCCAGGGTCGGATCGCGGTCACCCCAATCCACTTCGACCTCACCGACCACGGCGGGCTGGAGCGGCTGCGCGGCTGGCGCTTCGGGGAGATGCTGGCGGCCTGCGTCACCACGGCGTGAGCGTTTCCAGGACAGACGCCGGCCGGGCCGACGAGCTGCGCCGCGAGCTGGAGCGCCACAATCGCCTCTACTACGTCCTCGACGACCCCGAGATCGGCGACGACGAGTACGACGCCCTGCTCGACGAGCTCCGGGCGATCGAGGCCGACAATCCCGAGCTGCGCACCCCCGACTCGCCCACTCAGCGGGTTGGCGCCCCCCCGCTGGACCGCTTCGAACGGGTCGAGCACGCCGAGCCGATGCTCTCGCTCGGCAACGCTCGCGACGAGGAGGAGCTGCGCGCCTGGGAGACCCGCCTGCGCAACTACCTGAAGCGCCTCGACATCACCGCCTCGGAGTTCAGCTACACGACCGAGCCGAAGATCGACGGCCTGGCAATCTCCCTCACCTACGAGAACGGCACGCTCACCCGCGGCGCCACCCGCGGCGACGGCCGGGTCGGCGAGGACGTCACCCGCAACCTGCGCACGATCGGTGCGATCCCGCTGCGGATCGACGACGCGTCCCCGCTGGTAGAGGTGCGGGGTGAGGTCTACTTGCCGATCGCGGACTTCAAAGCGCTGAACGAGCGCCGTGCCGAGGCCGGTGAGCCGACCTTCGCCAACCCGCGCAACTCGGCCGCCGGCTCGATCCGCCAGCTCGACCCGGCGCTCGCCGCCGAGCGCCCCCTCTCGATCTGGTGCTACGGCTTCGGCGCCACCCGCGGCCTCGACCCCGCCACCCACACTGAGGAGATCGCCTGGCTCGCTGAGCGCGGCTTCAAGGTCAACCCCGACACCGGCCACCACCCGGGGATCGACTCGGTAGTGAAGCGCTGCCGCTGGTGGGAGGAGCGCCGCGAAGAGCTCGACTACGAGATCGACGGCGTCGTCGTCAAGGTCGACGAGCGGGCGCTGTGGCGGGAGCTGGGCGTGGTCGGCCGCGAACCGCGCTGGGCGATCGCCTGGAAGTTCGCCCCCACCACGGCCACAACCAAGCTGCTCAGCGTCGTCTGGAACGTCGGCCGCACCGGCCACCTGGTCCCCTTCGCGATGCTGGAGCCGGTCCACGTCGGCGGCGTCACCGTCAGCACCGCGACCCTCCACAACGAGGAGGACCTGGCGCGCAAGGACGTGCGGGTCGGGGACGAGGTGGTGGTGATGCGGGCCGGCGACGTCATCCCCCAGGTCGTCGCGCCGATGACCCAGCGCCGCAGAAGAGGCGCGCGCAGAGTGAAGCCGCCGAGAAGATGCCCAGCCTGCGGCACGCCCGTCGTCAAGCCTGAGGACGCGGTTTTCAGCATCTGCCCCAACCGCAAAGGCTGCCCCGGCCAGTCCTTCCAGCACGTCAAACACTTCGTCAGCAAGGGGGCGATGGACATCGACGGGCTGGGGGAGAAGCAGGCGATGCGCTTCCTGCAGGAGGGCCTGATCGTCGACGTCGCTGACATCTACGACCTCAGCGAGGAGCAGCTGATCGGGCTGGAGGGGTTCGGCGAGCTCTCCGCCCGCAACCTGTTGGCGGCGATAGAAGCCTCCCGTTCCCGCCCCTTCAAACGCGTCCTCTACGCGCTCGGCCTGCCGGGGGTCGGCTACGTCACCGCGGAGGCGCTCGCCGACCACTTCGGCTCGATCGATGCCCTCCACGCCGCCGACCCCGAGCAGATCGAAGAGGTGGAGGGAGTCGGCCCGATCATGGCCGTGCAGATCGCCGAGTCGCTCGCCGACGAGCGCACCTGGGAACTGATCCAGAAGCTGAAGGAGAAGGGGCTGCGCCTCGAGCAGGATCCCTCCGAGCGCCGCGCCGAGGGCGGCCCGCTGGCGGGCAAGACCCTGGTCCTCACCGGCACCCTTCCCAACCTCACCCGCGACGAGGCGGCGGCGATGATCAAGGCCGCCGGCGGCAAGGTCACCAACTCGGTCTCCAGAAAGACCGACTATGTCGTCGCCGGCGAGAACCCCGGCACAAAGCTCGACAAGGCCGAGCAGCTCGGCGTCGAGGTCATCGACGAAGACGGCCTCCGCGCGTTGCTTCAGTAAGAGGCAATCATGGCGGCGATTCGGTCCTGCTCGGCGTGGGCGAGGCTGAGGTCGCGGACGCCGGCCATCAGGATCGAGAAGATCATGACCCGGCCGCTGCGATTGAAGCAGTAGCCGGAGAGATTGCTGACTCCGGTCAGGGTGCCAGTCTTGGTCCGGCAGCGGCCGGCCGCTGCGGTTCCCTCCATGCGATCGGCGACGGTCCCTTCGTGGCCGGTCAGCGGAAGGCTCTGGATGAACTCGTCGGCAACCTCGTTCCCATGCATCGAATCCAGCAGGCGGACGACATCCCAAGGCCTGGCTCGATTGGCTCGTGTCAGGCCGGAGCCGTCGACGGCGTGCACGTTGTTGCCAAGGCTGCGTGCAAAGCGCTGCACCACGGCGGCCCCGGCCCCGGTCGTCCCCGCGCTGCCGAAGCGCGCCCCGAGCAGCTTGATCAGCATCTCGGCGAAGAAGTTGTTGGAGGGAACGTTGGTGGCGTCGGCCAGCTGCGAGATGGTCGGCGAGCGCACCACTGCGACCTGCTCGCTTCCCGCCGGCGCCGCCCGCAGCGCCACCCTGGCCGGAATTCGCACCCCGGCGGCGCGCAGCGAACGCGCCAGCGTCGTCGCCGCCACCTTGGCCGGGTCGGCGGCGAAGCTGCGCCCGTCCGGCCCGCTGTAGCCGGAATTGAGCGCCAGGCCGGAGAGCGGGCCGATGTAAGAGCTGGTCGCGAAGCCGGAGTCGGCGACGCCGCGCAGCCGGTCGAAGACCGTGTCGTCGGCGTAGAGACGGCCGGTCACCGCCTCGATTCCCGCCGCGCGAAGCTGGGTCCGCAGCGCAAAGAGGTTCGTCCCCAGGCCGCCGCGGAAGCGGTCGTAGAAGGCGGGGGTGCCGAGCGCCGGGTCGCCGCCGCCCTTCAGGTAGAGGCTGCCGTGCAGCACCCCGTTCTCGTCCAGCGTCCCGTCGCTCATCACCCTGGTGGGGATGCGGGTCTCGGGGCCGAAGCGTCCCAAAGCCGTTGCGGTCGTGAACAGCTTCATGTTCGAAGCAAGCGGCCGAAGCCGATTCGGCGCACGGGTGCAGAGGACGCCATGGTCATTGTCGATTACGACCAGCCCGCTGGCGTTGCCTCCTCCGCGCACCAGGCGGCTCTTCATCGTTTGACAAGCTCCCTCCCCGGGCACGGCAAGCGCCGCAGTGGGAAGCAGCGTGATCGCGACTATCGCCAGGAGTAGCGCCAGGCTCCGCCTCATCTCCTGGGATAATCCACGTTTATGGGAAAAGTTGTGGACATCGAGTCCCAGCCCCGCAAGCGGCGCGGTCGCAAGCGCCCCTCGAAGACGGCGCTGGTGCTCGGTGGAGGCGGCTTCACCGGCGGCGTCTACGAGATCGGCGCCCTGCGCGCCCTCGACCTGCTGGCGGTCAACAGCACCGTCAACAACTTCGACATCTACGTCGGCACCAGCGCCGGCTCCTTCGTCGCCGGCATGCTTGCCAACGGGCTAACCCCCGAGGAGATGATGCGGGTCATCAACGACCGCCTCCCCTCGGAGCTGGAGGACCTCGACCTCGGCAAGGTGCTGAAGCCCAACTACCTCGGCTTCATCCAGAAAGCGGCGGCGCTGCCGCTGCGCGCGGTCGAGCTGGCGCGCAGCCTGATGCGGATGGGGGAGTTCTCGGCGATGGACATCGGCGTCGGCCTCGCCGAGGCGCTGCCGTCGGGCCTTTACTCGGGCGCCGGCATCGCCGACTACGTGGAGAGAGTGCTCGCCGACACCGGCCGCTGCAACGACTTCCGTCTCCTCGACCGCGAGCTGTACCTCACCGCGACCGACCTCGACACCTGCGAGCGCATCGTTTTCGGCGAGGAGGGCTGGTCGGATGTGCCGATCTCAAAGGCGATCCAATGCTCGACCGCGCTGCCGATCGTCTACAAGCCGGTCGACCTGAAGGGTCGCCAGATGGTCGACGGCGGCATCCGCTCGACGACCAACGTCGACATCGCGGTCGAGAAGGGGGCGAGATTCATCCTCGTCGTCAACCCGATGGTCCCCTTCGTCAACGACTTCGAGAAGACGATCCCGACGGTCTTCGGCACCCGCGTGCGGCGCGTCTCCGACATGGGCCTGCCGGCGATCGCCAACCAGACCTTCCGGCTGATCGCCCACGCTCGCCTGCACCAGGCGGTTGAGCAGTGGCAGGAGAAATACCCGGGGGTCGACATCATCCTGGTCGAGCCCGAGCCCAACGACGAGCTGATGTTCGGCACGCCGATCATGGATTACTCGCGCCGGCTACAGATCGCCCGCCACGGCTTCGAGTCGGTCACTGCGACCCTCGCCCAGGACTACGACCGCTACAAGGAGATCGCCGAGCGCCACGGCCTCGAGATCTCCGAACGCCGCGTGCGCCGAATCGTCGAACGCGCCGCCGAGGAAGAGCCCGAGCCGCTCTCCGCCTGGCGCCGAATCCTCGGCTAGCCGCTAGGCCGCCGCGTAGAGGGCTTCGATCTCGCCCTCGTGCTTCTGGGCGACGACGGCGCGCTTCACCTTCAGGGTCGGGGTCAGCTCGCCGCCCTCCTGGGAGAGATCGCGGGAGAGGATGGCGACCTTCTTCACCTGCTCGACGCGGGCGAACTTCTCGTTGATCTTGTCCACGTGAGCCTTGACCGCCTTTTCGATCTCCGGATTCTTGGCTAGCGCCACGAGATCCTCCGGCAGACCGTGCTCCTTGGCGTAGGCGACGACCTCCTCGGGGTCGAGCGTGACCAGCGCCACCAGGTAGGGACGGCGGTCGCCGACCACCACGCACTGGCTGACCAGCGGGTGCTGCTTGATCTCGTTCTCGAGGTTGGCGGGGGTGATGTTCTTGCCGCCCGCGGTGATGATGATGTCCTTCTTGCGGCCGGTGATCTTGATGAAGCCGTCGGAGTCGATTTCGCCGATGTCGCCGGTGTGCAGCCAGCCGTCGACGATCGTCTCCCGCGTCGCCTCCTCGTTCTTGTAGTAGCCCTGGAAGACGTTCGGCCCCTTGACGAGGATCTCGCCGTCCTCGGCGATTCTCACCTCGCAACCCGGGAAGGGCTTGCCGATCGTGCCGATCTTGAAGTCGTCGGCGGAAGAGATCGTCGCCGCGGTCGAGGTCTCGGTCATCCCCCAGCCCTCCAGCACCAGCACCCCGGCGGCGTCGAAGAAGCGCAGGATGTCGGGGTTGATCGGCGCCGCTCCGGAGACCGCCAGCCGCAGCTTGCCGCCGAACAGGCCGCGGATCTTCGAGAGCACTTTCTTGTCGGCGAACTCGTACTGCTTGCGCAGCAGGAAGCCGGGCTTGCGGCCGGCGCGCTCGGTTTCCCGCATCTTCTGCCCGACCCGGATCGACCAGTCGAAGATCGCCTTCTTGAGGCCGCCTTCTCTCTCCATCGCGCTGGTCGCGGTCGTGTAGATCTTCTCGAAGATGCGCGGCACCGAGGGGAAGTAGGTCGGTCTCAGCTCGGCAAGGTTGGGAACGATCTTCAGCGGGTCGCGCTCCCAGTAGGCGAGGGTCGCGCCGAGGTCGAAGCTGCCGAGCTGGATCAGCAGCGCGAAGGAGTGGGCGAGGGGGAGGTAGAGGTAGCTGACGTCCTCGTCTTCGATGACGCTGGTCTCGTTGACCATGTCCAGCATCGCCCGGTAGTTGCCGTGGCTGATGATGCAGCCCTTCGGCGGGCCGGTCGTGCCGGAGGTGTAGATGAAGGTGCAGACGTCCTGGGGGGTGACGCTGCGCCAGCGCGCCTCCCACTCGGCGGCGTCGCGCCCCGCGCCCCGCGCCGCCAGGTCCTCCATCGAGATCGCGTCGTCGCTGGAGCCGGTCATCCGCACCACGTGCTCCAGCAGCGGCAGCTTGTCGCGGACGGCGCGGATCTTCTCCAGCTGCTCGTCGTCTTCGACGACGACGACCTTGGCGTCGGAGTTCTCCAGCACGTACTGGCACTCCTCAGGGGAGTTGGTCTGGTAGATCGGGACGACGATCGCCCCCGCCGAGAGCGCTGCGAAGTCGAAGTAGGTCCACTCGGGGCGGGTGTTGGCGAGGATCGAGACCTTGTCGCCCTTCTCGACCTCGAGGTCGATCAGCCCGAGGGAGAGGGAGCGGGCGAGGTCACGCACTTGGTTGAAGCTGCGGTCGACCCAGGCATCGCCCTCCTTGTAGCGGACCGCGGGCGCATCGCCGTAGATGTCCGCCGCTCGCGGCAGCAGGTCGGCGAGTGTGGTCGAGCCGGTTCCCCTCCCCATCGCGGGAGGAGTCTAATCAGGCTAGGCGGCTGAGGCCTGGCTCTGCTCCTGGCGGGCCATCAAGTGGCGCAGCGAGGACTCGAACAATGCCCTGTCGATGCGGCCGTGGAATATCGGGACGCCCATCTCCATGCACCTGCTGATCACTTCCTGCCGCTTCATCTGAAGCTCGTCGGCAAGCTCGGTGGGCGTCAAGTGATTGGCCACTGGCGGACCTCCCCTATGTAGATGACTGGCGTGCGATCGGCTACCCAATATTTACCCCTTGCGCCGGATGTGTCAAATAGCTCTTTCTCGCAAGTTGCGAGAATGCGCGCGATGGAAGCGACAAGCATCAGCGGGGAGGACGCTCGCTCCCGCCGCGGCCGCATCTGGGTGATCGCGGCCCTCCTGCTGGCGGTCTTCGCCCTCGGCTACTCGATCGTCGACATCGCGACCAAGGAGGCGGGGCGGCAGGTGGTCCGTATCGCCGGCATCAACGACGCGCAGCGCATCTTCGGCGGGGTGCCGCAGGCGGGCGACCGGCTCGGCTCCGCCGACGCGCCGGTCTCGATCCAGATCTTCAACGACATGCAGTGCGCAAACTGCCGCGCCGACTTCCTCGGCACGATCCCCGGCCTGGTCGACGGCTACGCGCGGCCGGGCGACGCCAAGCTGCTGATGCGCCACTACTCGGTCAGCTCCAACCCGGTCGAGATCGGCTTCTTCGGCGCCGAGGCCGCGGCCGCGCAGGGCTACGGTTGGCACTACACCTACCTGTTCTTCCGCAACCAGGGCGAGGCCGAGCGCTTCGGCATCGACGAGGACTTCATGGCCTCCCTGGCCGGCTCGATCGGTGAGCTGGACGTGCCGGAGTGGGAGGCCACCCTCGATCGCGAAGGCGGCCCCGACGGCGCCATCACCAAGACCCTGGAGGGCTACAGCGCGCTCGGTGACGACCTCGGCATCCGCACCCGCCAGGCGGCAATCGTCAGCGGCCCCCGCGGCACCCGCACCCTCCAGGACGGCCCCACCCTCGCCCAGATCGAGCGAGCGATCGCGGCGGTCCGGTAGCGCTCCCCACCGCCATCCACCACGCCCACCACGCCGCCGCGAGCCTCTCCTGAGATAATCCCGGGCCTTCGGGGCGTGGCGCAGCCTGGTAGCGCGCACCGTTCGGGTCGGTGAGGTCCCCGGTTCAAATCCGGGCGCCCCGATTGCACCTTCCTCACGCAAGTCCGCGACTTTCGCTTGCGTTCGGGGTCACACTAGGACCGTGATGCGGAAGAGCTCACTTTTTCTCGCCGCGCTGGTGCTGCTGGTGTGGCCGGCTGGCGCCGGGGCCTATGTGCCGCGCGGGTTCATCGGGATTTCGCCGCAGAGCCCTGCCAGCGAGTCGGATTACGACCTGATGGAGCGGGCAGGGTTGGAGAGCGTGCGGTTGCCGATGATCTGGTCGGCGGTGCAGGAGGAGAACCCCTCCTTCACCGAGCCCGACTGGAACGGCTTCGATCGCGTGGTCGGTCTCGCCGCCGAGCACGGGATGCGAGTCTTTCCCTTCCTCTGGGGAACCCCCCGCTGGGCCGCGCCGCATCCAAGCGCCGAGCCGGTCGACAGCGCCTGGCAGCGCTGGGGCTGGTCGAACTTCCTGCGCGACGCAGTCGATCGCTATGGCCCGCACGGCTCCTTCTGGGAGGAGAACCCCGACCTGGACGCCCTGCCGATCCGCCGCTGGGAGATCTGGAACGAGCAGAACATCGTCACCTTCGCCCACCGACCCGACCCGGCGCGCTTTGCCCGCCTGATCCGCCTCTCCGGGCGGATCCTGCACCGCGCCGACCCCGGCTCGGAGGTGATCGTCGGCGGCCTCTTCGGGCAACCGCTGCAGGTGCCGCCAAACGTCAAGGCAGGCGACTTCCTTTCGCGCTTCTACCGAGCGCAGCCCGTGAAGAGGTTCTTCGACGGCGTCGCGCTGCACCCCTACGTCGCCGACGCCGGCACGCTGCGCGCCCAGATCGCGAACCTGCGTCGCGTGATGCGCGTCCACAACGACGCCGCCACGCCGCTCTATATCACCGAGATGGGTTGGGGATCGGACAGCGGCGAGTCGCGCTGGGAGCGCGGGCTCTACGGGCAGGCGAGCCAGCTGGACCGGGCCTTCGCGCTGCTCTCGGCGCAGCGGCTGCGCTGGCGGATCGGCGGCGTCTGGTGGTTCTCCTGGGCCGACGAGGACAGCGCCTGCCAGTTTTGCGACTCGGCTGGCCTGCTGACCAAGGCCCGCGAAGCGAAGCCGGCCTGGTACCGCTTCAACGCCTGGACCGGCGGCGACGCGGACACCGTTCCGCGCTTGCCTCCCTCCCCGTTTGGGTAGAGGGCCGTTAGGCTCCGGCCAACTTCGATTCCGACCAGTCCGACCAAGGAGACGCCCAGATGGCTTTCTCGGTTCCCGACCTTCCCTACGCGTACGACGCGCTCGAGCCCCACATCGACGAGGCGACGATGCGCGTCCACCACGACAAGCACCACCAGGCCTACGTCGACAAAGCGAACGCCGCGCTGGAGGGGACCGAGTGGGCCGACGCTGATGTCGAGGATGTGCTGCGCAACCTCTCCAGCCTCCCCGGCGACAAGCAGGGTCCCGTCCGTAACAACGCCGGCGGCCACTTCAACCACACGCTCTTCTGGCAGATGCTCAGCCCCGACGGCGGCGGCGAGCCGGGGGGAGACGTGGGTTCCGCGATCGCCGAGACCTTCGGCTCCTTCGACTCCTTCAAGGAGGAGTTCAAAAATGCCGGGATCGCCCGCTTTGGCTCCGGCTGGGCCTGGCTGGTGCACGACGGCAGCGGCCTGGCGGTGGTTTCTACGCCGAATCAGGATTCACCGGTCTCGGACGGCAGTACGCCGCTGCTCGGCTGCGACGTTTGGGAGCACGCCTACTACCTCAAATACCAGAATCGCCGCCCCGATTACATCGACGCGTTCTGGAACGTTGTGAATTGGAGCTACGTTGGCGAGCGCCTCGCCGAGGTCGGCTGACTAAGCGACCGGAGCTGCGGGCCGCGCCGCCTCGGGTAGGTGGCGCGGTTGGGTTTCCTCCTTGGGAGGGATCAGACTCATCGCGTGCTCGGCCTTGGCGGTGATCGTCAGGCTGGGATTGACGCCGGGGTTGGCGGGGATCGCGGCGCCGTCGCAGACCAGCAGGTTCTCGTAGCCGTAGGCGCGGTTTGAGCCGTCGACCACGCCGGCCTCCGGGCCGGCGCCGATCACCGCGCCGCCGAGGATGTGGGCGGTGGTCGGGATGTTGAAGACCGACTCGGTGGTGCCGCTCTGGGCAATGCCCCCGGTCTGCTTCTCGAACCAGCGCGCCGCCTTCTCGGCGGCAGGGATGAAGGTGGGATTGGGGCGCTCGGGATCCTGTTCGGTCCGCAGGCGCACCCCCCGGCCGAGCAGCTTCCGCTTTGGCCGCAGGCTGATCGCCGCGTCGACCGTCTGCATAACCAGCAGGATCACGGTGCGGCGCGACCAGCGGTAGGGAATCAGCATCCGCGCCGTGCGCAGCGGGTGGCGCAGCATCGCGGCCAGCCACTTGACCGGCCGGGTCAGTCGCGTGCCGTCTCCCGTCATCGCCGTGAACAGGGTGCTCATCGAGTCGCCCCCCTCACCGTAGGTGACGACCTCGATGTGTGTGTCGGGATCGGGGTAGATGCTCGAGGTAATGGCGATCGAGCGGCTGAAGTCGCGATCGTCGTCGGGGGCGGTGACCGCCTGGATCGACTCCGAGTTGGTCTGCACCAGCTCGCCGAGCCGGTCGGAGAGCCGCGGCAGGGCGCCGCCATGCTTGCAGTCGGCGAGCAGCTGGTTGGTGCCGAGCGCCCCGGCGGCGACGACAACACCCTTCGCGGTCAGCTTGCGTACCTCGCGCCGGGTCAGCATCGCGCCGGCGCGCTTGCTGGTCAGCTCGTAGCCCTCCGAGCCGTCGGCGGGGCCGAGCGGGCGGATCTCGGTGACCTGGCGCTCGGGGATCACCTCGACGCCGAGCTTCTCGGCGAACCAGAGGTAGTTCTTGACCAGCGTGTTCTTGGCCCCGTGGCGACAGCCGGTCATGCAGCTGCCGCAGCGCATGCAGCCGGTGCGCGCCGGCCCCTCGCCGCCGAAGAAGGGGTCGTCCACCTCCACGCCGGGCTGGTCGAAGAAGACCCCGACCCGGGTGTTCTTGAAGGTGTCGCCGACGCCGATCTCTTCGCCGTATTCCTTCAGCAGCTTGTCGGCCGGGCCCATTCCCTCGTACTCGACGACGCCCAGCATCCGCTCGGCGGTGTCGTAGTGGGGAGCGAGCTCGGAGGCCCAATCGCCCAGCTCGGCCCACTGCGAGTCGCCGAAGAAAGCGGGCCGCGCCCGGTAGAGGGTGTTGGCGTAGCCGAGGCTGCCGCCGCCGACCCCGCTCCCGGAGACGACGAAGACGTCCTTGAAGACGGTCATCCGCAAGATGCCGCGCATCCCCAGGCGGGGCATCCAGAAGTAGCGGCGCGGATGCCTGAAGGTCGACTCCGCGAAGTCCTCGTCGCGGAACCGTCTCCCGCACTCGATCACCGCGACGCTGTAGCCCTTCTCGGCGAGGCGCAGCGCCGAGACACTCCCCCCAAATCCTGACCCGATTACGAGCCAGTCGTAGTCGTGGCTCAAGCTTCTCCGGGCTCTAGCGGGCGGAAGTCGCTCGTCCGAGCGCCGCAGACGGGGCAGAACCAGTCCTTGGGGATGTCCTCGAACGCTGTTCCGGGTGGGATACCGCCGTCCGGGTCTCCGATCGCCGGGTCGTAGATGAACCCGCAGCTGTCGCAGATCCAGAGGGTCGCTTCCTTGGTCGCGGTCATGCCCGAATCTTAGAACTTCAATCTCTGCCGAAGCTGACCGAAACCGGCTCGCGCTGGCTCGCGTCCTCGATCTCGAAGAACTCCCGTGCCGAGAAGCCGCCCTGGTTGGCGATGACCGAGCCGGGGAACTGCTGGATGTCCGTGTTGTAGGCCTGGACGTTGGAGTTGTAGATCCGCCGCGAGGCCTGGATCTCGTCCTCGAGCTGGGAGAGGTCGCGGCTCAGCTGCTGGAAGTTCTCGGTGGCGCGTAGCGTCGGGTAGTTCGCGGCGACGGCGCGCAGATCGGTCAGCGCCCCGGTCAGTTTCTGCTCGGCTCTGGCGGTGTCGCCGACGCTCTGGGCGGACATCGCCTCGGCCCGCGCCTTGGTCGCTTTCTCGAAGACCTCGCTCTCGTGTGCGGCGTAGCCCTTGACGGTCTCGACCAGGTTGGGAACGAGGTCGTGCCGACGCTTCAGCTGCACGTCGATCCCGCTCCACGACTCGTCGACCCGGTTGCGCGCGGCGATGATCGAGTTGCGCTTCCCGATGTAATAGAGGACCGCGATGACGACGATCGCGACGACGACGATGATGGCGATGACCATAGGGCCATCCTAGACTGCCCAGCCCATGGGAGCCAAGCAAGACGCCGGGGCATGGGCGGAGATCGTCCGCAAGTACGGCGAGCGGCACGACCTCACCTTCGAGCCGGTCGGGGGAATCAACCCCAAGGACGGCCCGGTCGCGCTATGCGTGGGAGGGAGCAACCGGCTGACGGGGCAGCTGGCGGAGGGCTTCTGGGGCTCTTCCTGCGATGCCGACGAGAAGGAGGTCGGCAGCTTCTTCGACAAGGCGGTGTTGCCGACCGCGCTGCTCGCCAAGGCCCACATGCCCGACCTGGCCAAGGTCGTCCCCGCCTTCAACGTCGAGTCGATCGAAGGCCACGAGGTGGTGACGCAGCGCTTCGCCCGCAAGGTCGAGTTCGAGTCGATCGACTTCAACAGGCGCTTCCTGGCGACGGTGCCGCGCGAGTACGACCCAGTCGCACTGCGCGAGCTGTTCGGCCCCGGCTTCCTGGAGTGGGCGACGACTATGACCGGTGAGATCGACTTCGGCGTCAACGACCGCCAGCTCTGGTTCCTCTGGCATCTGCGCGAGCGCAGCGAGGCGGAGCTGAAGGAGGCGCTGCGCAACGCCGGCCAGCTCTTCAAGCGGTTGCAGGCGGAGATGGATGAGAGCGGCATCCATACCTATCCGTCTGGCCCTTGGCATGCCGGGTTGGCCGCCTTCCCGGACGGTTAGGCGCGCGGGTCCTGTCGCCGCAGGGGACCCACCACCCCCTGCGGTAGCTAAAGCTTCCTCGGGGGTGGTCCCCCCTGCGACGCCACCCGCGCGAGGAATGGGTTAGGGAGACGGATAGTCCGGGTCGCCGGGCAAGACGACTCGGTGTTCCTCCAAGGTTCCAACCACCTTGGGCAGGATCGGCTCGACCTTGCGGTCGCGGTGGGCGCCGAGCGCTTCGTCGGCGGTCGCGAAGGGGAGCAGGGATTCGAGTTGCCTGATGGTGGGGAAGGCGAGCGTCAGCTCGCCGGCGGCCTGCGCGTCGAGCGCGGCGCGCGGCTCGAACCAGCCCGCCTCGGTGGTCTCGACTCCGTCGGGCTTAGGGGGCGTGTGGGCGGGGGCCAGAGCTAGGAAGAACCAGGCGTCAAAGCGCCGGGAGATGACCTCCGGCGTGATCCAGCGGGAGAACAGGACCAGCTCCTCGTCGGGCGGCAACTCGATTCCCGCCTCCTCCCTCAACTCCCGCACGGCGCAGGCGCGGAATCCCGCCTCGTTTTCTCCATCCTCCAGGTCGACAGCCCCGCCCGGGAACACCCAGACGCCGGGCATGAACTTGGCATCCATGCTGCGCTTCAGCATCAAGACCTCGAGCGCCCGGTCCGCGTGCTTGCCGCCTCGCCGCAGCAGCACCACCGATGCGGAGGGGCGAGGGACAGACGGCTCGCCGAGGTTAGGCCGCTCGGCGGGTCCGCGCTGGCGATTGCTCACGGAGCCACCTTATCTTTCGCAAATCGGCCGCAGCCTGGATCGACTCGGCGACGATCTCGACCAGCCTGCGCAGGTCTCCCTTCGAGATCGTGAGCGGCGGCATGAGGACGACGACGTCGCCGAGGGGGCGGACGATTGCGCCCCGCTTGCGGGCCTCCAGCGTCACCCGGTGCCCGAGGCGGAGCGCCGGATCGTGGTCGCCGAGGTCGATCCCAACCATGAAGCCGCGACCGCGGACCTCGGCGACTTCGGGCATCTCCTCAATTTCCCCCAGCAGCTCCTGCAGGAGGCGGATCTTCGGCTGCAGGCGGACCAGCGTGCGCTCCTGCTCGAAGGCGTCGAGATTGGCCAGGGCAGCGGCGCAGGCGAGTGGGTTGCCGGTGTAGGTATGGCCGTGGAAGAAGGTGCGCTGCTCCTCCGGCGCGCCGAGGAAGCCCTCGTAGACACGCTCGGTCGCCAGGGTCGCGGCGAGCGGCATGTAGCCGCCGGTCAGTCCCTTCGCCAGGCAGAGAAAATCGGGCGCGACTCCCTCCTGTTCGCAGGCGAACATTGCCCCGGTGCGGCCGAATCCCGTTGCCACCTCGTCGCAGATCAGCAGCACGCCGTAGCGGTCGCACAGCTCGCGCACCGCGCGCAGGTAGCCGGGGGGGTGGACGAGCATGCCGGCGGCGCCCTGGACCAGCGGCTCGACAATCACCGCCGCGACTTCCTCCTCATGACGGGAGAGGACGCGCTCGAGGTCGGCGGCGTCGCCGGGCTCGGCCGCGTGGGTCTGGAACAGCAGCGGCCGGTAGGTGGAGTGGAAGAGGTCGATGCCGCCGACCGAGACCGAGCCGATCGTGTCGCCGTGGTAGGCGTTGCGCAGGTGGACGAAGGAGGTGCGCCGCACGTGCTGGCCGCCGCGCTGCTGCTGATACTGGAAGGCCATCTTCAGCGCGATCTCGGTCGCGGTCGACCCCGAGTCCGAGTAGAAGACGCGGCTGAGGCCGGGCGGGGCGAGGTCGACCAGGCGCGCGGCCAGCTCGGCGGCGCCGGGGTGGGAGAGGCCGAGCATGGTCGAGTGGGCGACTCTGCCGAGCTGGTCGCGCACGGCCTGGTCGATGCCGGGGTGGCGATGGCCATGGACGGTGCACCAGAGCGAGGAGACGCCGTCGAGGTAGCGGCGCCCGTTGCGGTCGATCAGGTGCGACCCTTCGGCGCGCTCGATGAAGAGCGGCTCCTCCTCGGCCCATCCCTGCTGCTGGGTGAAGGGATGCCAGAGATGGTCGCGATCGAGCTGGGCGTGATCCACCGGCATCGGGGTACTGACACTAGAACCGCCTCCGGATATGACATCAAATCATGTAACATAAATTGATGGCAGAACGAGGAGCCACT
>Ga0075423_10001146_pt1 | contig 22864 bp, 22 predicted proteins | sample SoiMethybrSBSTD2_FD_80114 | JGI IMG/M metagenome (GOLD analysis project Ga0075423, IMG submission 80114) | Bulk soil microbial communities from a Populus tree surrounding site in Tennessee, USA - Soil MetaG P. TD hybrid SBSTD2 | ecosystem: Environmental > Terrestrial > Soil > Tree plantation... | reverse complement strand
TGCAGCGGTGCCAGCAGGCGGGGATTGCGGGTGGCGACGCCGAGGACCTCGGCGGTGCCGTAGATCCCCCCGCGCACGGCGAGCTGGGTCGCGGGCCAGCGCCGGAAGAGCCGCTGGGTGCGCCGGCTCAGTGGCCGGTCGGGCTTGGGCAGGACCCAGTGCGCGGTGCGCTGGAAGAGGGTCAGGTGCTCGACCAGCGGCTGGATCTCCGGCACGAACTGGACCGCCGAGGCGCCGCTGCCGATCGTCGCCACCCGGGCGCCGTCGAGCGGGTGCTCGTGGTCCCAGCGCGAGGAGTGGAAGACCTTGCCCTCGAAGCTCTCCAGTCCCGGGATGTCGGGAATGACCGGCTCGCTCCAGGGGCCCGTCGCCGAGACCAGCACCCGAGCAGCGAGCTCGCCGTCGTCGGTCCGGAGGAGCCAGCGCTTGCGCCCCTCGTCCCACTCGGCGCCGAGCACGTCGGCGTTGCAGCGGATCCTGTCCGTCACCCCGTGCTCCGCGGCGACGTCGAGCAGGTAGCGGCGGATCTCCTCCTGCGGCGCGAAGGCCCGGCTCCAGTCCGGCTTCGGCGCGAAGGAGTAGGAGTAGAGCGCGGTCGGTACGTCGCAGGCGCAACCCGGGTAGGTGTTGTCGCGCCAGGTGCCGCCCGGTTCGCTGCCCCGCTCCAGCACGGCGAAGTCCTCGATCCCCGCCCGCCGCAGGTGGATCGCCGCGCCGATCCCCGACATGCCGGCGCCGATCACCGCGACCCTCACCTCCCGCTCGCCCATGGCGGAATTCTAGGCCGCGACTGGCCGGCGGACCTGGTGGCGCCCCTCGCCGTAGCTGCGCGTCTCGTAGGCGATCATCGCCCAGATCAGCAGGTTGGGAACGGCGAGCGCGACCAGCGCCGGGACCTCGGTCGCCACCGGGACGAGCAGCAGCAGGACGACCGCCAGCCCCAGCCGTTGCCGGTTGATCGTGTGGATGTGGCGGAAGCGGAAGGCGACGTGGCTGAGCAGGTAGATCGCCAGGCCGCCGAGCAGGGCGAAGGCCGGCACCGCGTGCAGGTGGTCGCCGAAGTGGCCGATCGTCGTCTTCATCCCGAGCGCGACGAGGACGATGCCGGCGACCATGCCGAGGTGCACGTAGGAGTAGGAGTCGCGGGCCATCTCGTTCTGCACCTTGCCCGGCTCGGCCTCGACCAGGCGGCGGCCGGCGACGATCGCGACGATGTCGAAGTAGACCCACCACATCGCCGCGGTCAGGGCGACGCCGAGCACCGCCGCGGTGCCGATCCCGAGGCTGAGGGTGTGGGAGGCGCCGACGCCGATCGCGACGATCGACTCGCCGAGGGCGATGATGATGATCAGGCCGTGGCGCTCGGCGAAGTGCCCCGGCATCAGCTTCCAGCCTTCGGAGCCGAAGAGGTAGGGCCCGCCCATGTCGAGGAACAGCGCCAGCGCCCAGAGCGCCCCCTGGGCGAGGCCGTCGAAGAGCGAGGCGATCGCCAGCAGGGAGACAGCGACAAGGGTGCTGACCGCGAGGCCGAGCACCGAATGGCGCAGCGCGTCGTCCTCGGGGCTGGCGAGCATGAAGAGGGCGATGTGGGCGGTCCGCACGACGCCGTAGATCAGGGCGAAGGCGAGCGCCAGGCTGCCGAAGGCCTCGGGCACGCAGAGCGAGACCAGCAGCAGCGCCGCCATCGCGCCGAACATCACCAGCCGCACCGCGCCCTCCTCGGGGTCGAGGACGCTGGTCAGCCAGGCATAGCCGGTCCAGGCCCACCAGAGCATCCCCAGCACCAGCAGCCCCTGGGCCAGGCCCGACCAGCTCGGGTGGTGGGACATCAGCGCCGTGCATTGGGTGATCGCGAGGACGAAGACGAGGTCGAAGAAGAGCTCCAGCGGCGTCACCCGCTCGCCTTCGCGCAGGGTCGCGCTCAGCCGGGAGGATCGCGGTTCGGCGGCGGATGCCATCGCCGCATCTTCGCAAGCGGCCGGTGCATCCATAGGATTCCGCTCGATGGCGGACCAGCGCAAGCGGCCCGAGGCGCCCCGCGCGGAGAAGGTGATCCCGGGCGTCTGGCGACTGCGCCTGCCGCTGCCGTGGCCGGGCGTGCCGCACGGCAACGCCTGGGCGGTCGCCGCCGACGGCGGCATCGTCCTCTTCGACACCGGGATCGGCGGCAAGGGCGGCCTGCGTCGCTTCGACCTCGCCCTCGCCCAGGCGGGATTCGGCCTCGAGGACGTGCGCCTGCTCGTCTGCACCCACTCGCACAGCGATCACTACGGCCTCGCCGCGCCGATCGTCGCGGGGGCCGGCTGCGAGCTGTGGATGCACCCTGCCTGGGAGCACATCCGGCTGCACGGCGACGACCCCGCCGCCTCGCTGGAGCGGCGGATCGAGGTGGCCCGCCAGAGCGGGGTGCCGCCGGCGTCCCTGGAGCGCTACAGGGAGCGGCACAAGGACGACGACGACAACGGGATCGACGGGATCGCCGAGCCCGACCGCGACCTCGTCCCCGGGGTGGAGGTCGAGACCGACCTCGGCATCTGGGGGGTCTACGAAACCCCCGGCCACGCACCCTCGCACGTCGTCCTGCACCAGGCGGAGCGCAAGCTGATGATCTCCGGCGACCACCTGCTCGGCCGTACCGTGCTCTTCTTCGACCACGGCCACAGCCCCGACCCGGTGGGCGAATTCCTCCGCGGCCTCGACGAGATCGAGCCGCTGGAGATCGACCTCGTCCTACCGGGGCACGGCCGCACCTTCCGCGACCCCGAGGCGAAGATCGCCGAGGCGCGGCACCAGGTCGGCGAGCTGCTCGGCAAGGTGCGCGACTCGCTGGGCGAGGGGGAGAAGACCGCGTTTGCGATCGTCGCCGACATCATCGGTCCCGAGAACGTCAACAGCCCCGGCAGCGTCTGGGCCCTGCAGATCGTCCTCGCCTCCCTCGACCACCTGGTGATCCTGGGGGAGGTCGAGCCGATCGAGGGAACCGATCCGCAGCGCTGGAAGCTCGTATAGGTAGGCTCTCGCCGTGGCCAGCTTCACCTTCGTGCGCGAGGTCGGTGCGCCTCCCGAGACCGTCTTCGACGTGCTGACCGATCACCGACGCTACGCCGAGATCACGCCGCTGCGCAAGTCGGTGCTGGAGCGTGAGGGGGATCCCGCGCCCAACGGCGTCGGGGCGATCCGAGCGGTGACCTCGGTCGGGCCGCCCTTGCGGGAGGAGATCGTCTCCTACCAGCCGCCCAGCCGCTTCTCCTACAAGGTGATCTCCGGGGCGCCGGTCCGCGACCATCTCGGAACCGTGCTGCTGGAGCCGGCCGGTGCCGGCACCAAGATCACCTACGCCGTGCGGATGACGCCGACCGTGCCGCTGGCCGGGCGCGTCGTGGTCGGCGCGACGAAGCTGGGGATCAAGTCGCTGCTCAGGGGGATCACCGTCGAGTCGGAGCGCCGCGCCGCGGCGCAAGCCTGACCGGCCCGGATGCGGCGCCTCTGGCGCGAGACCAAGCGACTCCTCCGCCACCCGCGCTGGTTCTGGCGCGAGCACCGGCGGCTCGTGCTCGCCGTCGGCGCCGCCGCGCTGGTCCTCCTGGTCGGCGGCGGCGTTCTCGCCTACGAGCTGCTCAAGCGGCCGGCCGACATCCACAACGAAGCAGCCGCCTTCCGGCCGCAGAAGCCGAAGGTCGAGAGACGCAAGACGGTCAGCTGGCCGCTCTACGGCTACGACCGCGCTCGCACCCGCTACCTGCCGGCGAAAGGCCTGAAGCCGCCCTTCCGCCAGGTCTGGCGCTTCAAAGAGCACCCGCTGCTGGAGTTCCCGCCGACGATCGCCGGCCGCAGGCTCTACTTCGTCAACAACAGCGGCTACGCGGTCGCGCTCGACGCCGATACCGGCAAGCAGATCTGGAAGCGCCGCATCGGCCGCCTCAACGCCTCCTCGCCCGCCTATTACAAGCACCGCCTCTACATCGTCAACCTCGTCCCCGGGCACGTGGTCAAGCTCGACGCGCGCACGGGCAAGGTCCTCTGGAAACGCTCGCTTCCCGGGCGGGCCGAGTCCTCGCCGGTCGTCGTCGGGCGCAGCCTCTACTTCGGCTGCGAGGACGGCAACCTCTACTCGCTCAGCACCCGCAACGGCAACGTGCGCTGGGCGACCGGGCTGGGCGGACCGATCAAGTCCGCCCCCGCCTACTACGGCGGCGTGCTCTACGTCGGCGACTACGGCGGCTACATGAACGCGGTCAGGGCGAAGAACGGGGAGCTGCTCTGGCAGAGCGACTCGCTCGGACAGGGCTTCGGCACCTCGGGGGCCTTCTACTCGACCCCGGCTGTCGCCTTCGGCCGCGTCTACGCCGGCAACAACGACACCCGCGTCTACAGCTTCGACCGCCACGACGGCGCGATCGCCTGGACCTACTCGACCGGCGGCTACGCCTACTCGGGGCCGGCGGTCGCCAACACGAAGCACACGCCCCCGACCGTCTACATCGGCTCCTTCGACGGCAACGTCTACGCGCTCAACGCGAAGGACGGGGTGCCGCGCTGGATCCGCTCGGCCGGCGGCTCGGTGATCGGCTCGCTGACCGCGATCGGCGACATCGTCTACGCGGCCGAGTTCGACGGCACCTCGACCACCGGCTACACGATGAAGGGCGGCCACCCGGTCTTCCACTACCCCCGCGGCACCTACACCCCGGTCGTCTCCGACGGCCGCCGCATCTACCTGGTCGGCTACTCCAGCATCACCGCTCTGCAGCCCTTCAAGTACAAACGCGGCTTGGCGAATCGAGTCGTGGCTCGCTAGCCGCTATTGCTTTGGCGCGACCCCGCCCGGCGGAGGCGGTGGCGCCTTCGGCGGGAACGGCGCGAAGGAGGGGAAGCGGCCGTTGTGGATCTTGTTGCGCAGGACGCCCATGCTGGCCGGCCAGTTCTGGATCCGGTAGGGGCTGGAGGAGCCGAAGTCCTGGTAGTAGACGAGCATCTTGGTGCGATGGTGGCGTTCGACCCAGGTCATCAGCTTGCGCACGAAGGCGGAGTCGTCGCCGGTGTCGACGCTCCACTCGGTGATCGCGAAGGGCTTGCCGGAGAAGCGCCGGTAGAGGCCGTTCAGCGCATTCCAGTCCTGGTTGTCGGAGTAGAAGTCGGTGCCGGCCCAGTCGACCCAGCGCGAGCCCGGATAGAAGTTGCGCGGGCGGTTCTCGGGGGTGGTCGGCGAACCCCCCGGGAGCGTGCTCCAGACGAGTTCGACCGGCGCCTTCGGCAGGCCGGCGACGTCGCTTTGCAATGGGCGCAGCCCGGCTTCGTGCAGGCGGGCGTCGATCTGGGCGCGCTTGCCGCCGCCGTGGACGATCACGTAGATGCGGCGGAAGGCGAGCTTGTACCAGCGGGGCGAGTGGGCTGCGTCGCGCGCGTCGCCCGCGCAGTCGTAGGGGGCCCAGACGTTGAGGCAGCGGTTGGGCTCGCCGAGCGGGCGGATGTAGGCGCGCATCTTCTTCGCCCAGAACAGCTTGTTGAGGCGGATCAGGTACTCGTCGCCGCCGCCGGTGGCGATCCCGCGCGGGGTGATGATCTCGTGGCCGTCGCTGTTGTCGGCGGTGCTGATGTGCAGGACCGGCCGCGCCCGCGCCGCCTGCCAGCGTTCGATCGAGTCGGGGAAGTCCGATCCCCAGGTGCGGAAGGACTCGATCAGCGCCGGGTGCTTGTGGATGACCGCGCTGAAGTGGCCGAAGTCGGCGCTGTCGCCCGTGTCGCTGGTGCCGAAGAAGACCTTGTGCTTGGGCGGCACCAGCAAGAAGGCGCCGGCGGGCGCCGCGGCGAGCAGGCAGAGCACGACCGCGGCGCAGATCGCGCCAGCCGGCGCCGCCTTTTCCCGGACCGCGAGCATCGAGAGGCGGGAAATGGTGGCAGACTGAGGACGAAACTCCGAGCGGAGGGAGACCCCTGGTGGCACTCGACCAGAGCAAAGTGGGACAGCACGTCGCGTCGCAGATGGAAGCGATCGAAGCCGACTACGGCGACGAGAGCGAAATCGGCGACATCTGCACGATCGTCGAGATCAAGGGCCCGCACGGCTCCCACGTCCGCATGCGCAGCACCGCCTCCTCGCCCCACTCGACCCTCGGCCTGCTCAAGCTCGCCGAACAGGTCGCCCTCGCCAACTTCGGCCGCGACGACGTTTAGAGGCGAAAGCACACAAGCCGTTGCGTTTCTGCAGCGGATTCTCTAAAATGCCTCCTGCGAGTGGCCACTGGCTCTCGCAACAGCGTTGAAGCCGCCGCAAGGCGGCTTCGGTGCGTTTAGGGGCCTAACCGGCAAAGAATGCTCGGCTCAAGCATCTCCCAAAGAGCCTCGATTGCCTGCCCAGAAGCGCTGTTCTTATTGTCTTTCCCTCGCCGGCGACGCTGGAAGAGGAAGGCTGCGAGATCTGCGATCTGAATGCCTGGCGTGTGGTGGCTCTGAGCGATGCCGGGAGCCTCGACGAGGCGCGGGGCCGCCCCCGTCAAGAGTTCCTTGCGGTGGTGAGCGTGAACGGCCTTGATCAAGGCCGGGTCCATGCTTCCGGCCTCGTCGAAGATCAGCAGACATCGATCGTCGAGCCGCTTACTCTCCTTCTCCAGGCAGGCCAGCAACCGGTTGACGGCCTGCACTCGGGCCACGCTCAGATCGCTAGCGGCATCACCAGCGCGGTTGGCAGATACTAAGACGATCTTGCCGTCGCATGGCTCGATTGCCTTAAGCCCCAGGCGGTAGGCATGTACCCTCAACGCCGGCTGATCGCGAAGGGCCTTCCAGGCGCGGCGGGAGTGGAAGAGATCAGAGCCGTGCAGCTCGGCGTCTGAATCGATGCCGTGGCTGGCAAAACGTTCAGGGATAGACAGAACCTCTCGCTGCATGGCTGCATCGCGCTTCTCGTCGACGAGAAGCACGGCGAAGCTGTAGACGACCTCGGTATAGGTCTCATCAGCGTAGGCGATATGCATATCGCGAGCGTATCACGTTGGTAAAACCGCACGTAATTATCAAAACGCAGACTTTTTCCTACGTACTGATACATTACGCATAGCTCGAGAAAGGAGCTGATGATTCGTGGAGGGAATCTCGAAGGTTGCGCCCGTGATACCCACGCCTCGCGGCTACCTGGACTTCAAGGCGATTAAGACGAAAGAGAGCGGTCGGACGGTGTACATCGGCGCGATGCCCGTCTTCGATCTCATTGATCGGAACTTCGTCACCCCGGTTGCGAGCGAGGGACTGGCTCCGGAGATTCTCAAAAAGTGGAGGAAGCAGACTGGGCCGGTGCAGAGGAAGACGAATGCCGCCCATGTTCAGGGCATCCTCGACTACATCGTTGAAGAGGCAGAGGCCGGCAATCCTTGGACCTTCAACTCGATCGTCCTCTACTCGAATGAGAAGCTCAAATTCGAGGGCGTATCCATCGGACATATCAGCGCGGGTGAGGCGCGCGCAATGCACGCATTCAGCGTCGGCGAGGGTCTGCACCGATGTCTCGCTTGGGCTGTGGCGCTCGATGCCGCGAAGGTCCGGGGGGTCAAGCGCCCTGAGATGAGTGACAAGGCCAAGAAGCGAATCGAGCTTGCGGCAATCCCCGTACTGGTAATCGAGGAGCCTGACTTCATTCGGCAGAAGAGCGACTTCAACAAGCTCAACCAGCAGAAGCCGCTCACCTCGACTGTCCTCGCCCTCACGGATGACAGCCTGCTTTCGGACCTCACCAAGACCCTGATTCGTGACGTGGCTCTCTTCAAGGATCGAATCGATCTCAACAACGCGAGCGTTGGCGTGAAGAGCGACAAGCTCCTGGCCTTCGCTCAGCTTCGCTTTGTCGTGGCCTCGTACTTGCTCGGTCGGGCGACTCGCAGTAAGGAAGGGATTCAGCAAGGCATCGCCGAAGTCGTCGCCACGCGCGGGGAAAAAGCCGTGCGGGCCGACCTCAAGGATGTCTTCACGGAGGTTGCGTGCAAGCTGGAGCGCCTCGAGCCGTTGCAGCAGCGAAGCATGTCAAAGGGCGATGCCGGCGGCGTGGTCCGCGAGATTCGCAGCAGCACTCTGCTCGCGTCTAGCGCCGCTTGGAGGGCACTCTTCGTAGCCATTCACGACGCGCAGGAGGTGGGCGTCTCCCCTAAGACGGCAATTGCGCAGGTGCAGCGGAGGCCGGATATCTGGTCACGAAAAGGAAGATTCTTCGTCGGCTCGCTGATCGACAGGGAAACCAAGAAGCTCCTGTCAAACCGTGAGAGCATCGACGCCGCCAGCAAGAAACTGCTCAAGCTGATGCGCGAGGGGTAGGTGCCTAAGAGGTTTTAGGCAGCGATGAGCCGACCCTCGCGGCGACGAGCGCCAGGACTTCGGCGGCGTGCTTGGAGACGAAGCTGGGGCCGACGCCGCGGATCGCCAGCAGCGCCTCGTCGGTCGCGGGGCGGGTGGCGGCGATCGCCTCCAGGGTCGAGTTGTGGGCGACGGTGAAGGCGGGCTTGCCGTCGGCGGCGCGCAGGCGCCAGGCCTTGAGCTGCTCAAAGAGCGACGCGTCGGCGGGGGAGAGCTCGACCGGGGGAGCGGCGGGCTTCTTGGCGCCGCGGGTGCGCCGGACGACGATGCTCTCCGGATCGGGCAGCCAGCTTTGCGGGTCGCAGACGTCGCAGCAGCGGCCCAGGGGCCGGCCGGCCTCGCGGTCGCTGAAGTGGTCGAGGACGCTGCGGCGGCGGCACCGGTCGCTGTAGATGAACTCCTTGATCGTGCGGTAGTCGCGCCAGCCGCGCTCGCGGGCGATCGCCAGCTCGGGGTCGCCGGCGCGTTGCTGGTTGAAGCGGACGAGGCGCCCGAGGTCGGCTTTCATCGCCAGCAGCACCGCCCTTGCCGGGAGCCCGTCGCGCCCCGCCCGCCCCGCCTCCTGGTAGTAGGCCTCGAGGCTGGTTGGGATCGCCATGTGCCAGACCGAGCGCACGTCGGCCTTGTCGACGCCCATGCCGAAAGCGTTGGTGGCGACGATGACCTCGACCTCGCCGTCCATGAAGCGGGCCTGAGCGCGGCCGCGCTCCTCGGCCTCCATGCCGGCGTGGTAGGGAAGCGCGCGCAGGCCCGCTTCGCGCAGGGTCGCGGCGACGTCGTCGGTGTCGCGACGGGTGCCGCAATAGACGATCGCCGGCCGGTTCGCCGAATCGGCGAGCCCGGCTTCGAGCAGCGCCAGCCGCCGCGCCTTCGAACCGGTGCCTTCGAGGCGGACGACGTCGAAGGAGAGGCTTGGCCGGTCGAAGCCGGCCCGCACCTGCAGTGGGTCGCGCATCGCGAAGCGGGCGGCGATCTCGCGCGCGACCGCCGCGGTCGCCGTCGCCGTGCAGGCCATCACGGTCGGCCGTCTCAGCCGCTCGGCGATCTCGGGCAGGCGCAGGTAGTCGGGGCGGAAGTCGTGCCCCCACTCGGAGACGCAGTGGGCCTCGTCGACGGCGAGCAGGTCGATCCGCCGCTGTTCGATCGCGCCGAGGAATACGGTCGAGGCGAAGCGCTCCGGCGAGCAGTAGACGATCCGCGCCTCGCCGCCGCGCACCTGCGCCAGCGATCGCCGCACCGCCTCCTCGCCCATCGCCGAGGTCACCATCGCCACCGGGTGCCCCGCCGCGCTCAACCGCTGCCACTGGTCGTTCATCAGCGCGATCAGCGGGCTGACCACGATCGTCAGGTCCTCCGTCGCAAGCCCGGGCAGCTGGTAGCAGAGGCTCTTCCCCCCACCAGTGGGCATGACGATCAAAGAGTCCCGCCCCGCCAGCGCGGCCTCCACGGCCTCCTTCTGTCCAGGTCGCCAGTGCTGAAAGCCTAGCTCGGCGAGCAAGACGTCCGCTTGGCTTCCGGTCCCTGCCGTCATCGGCCTTCAGGCTATGCCTTTCTCCGGCGGCGAGCAGGTGGTTTCGATCTGGTTACAGCGGGCAATTGGAAGGAGTTCTCAATGTAAAAGGAGGAGCGATGTCCACCGTCGCCGTCATCGCCATAGTCATTGGCGCCCTGATCGTCCTCGCGCTCGTGGTCGCGGCTGTTCGTCGCGCCCGCGCTCGTCGGGATCTCGCCCAGGTGCAGGGCGAGGCTCAGCATCAGGACGTGCGTCACCATCGCGAAAGGGCCGAGGACAGTCGCACCGAGGCCGCAATCGCCGAGGAGCGTGCCGAGCGGGCAAAGGTCCAGGCCGAGCTCGACGAGGAGCGCGCCTCCCAGCGGGAGCGCGAGCTCGACAGGAACAACTAGGAGCTAGGAGGGAAGAAGATGGCTCAGACCAAAACCAAAGCCTCAACCAAACGGTCCGCGGGATCGAAAAAACCGCAGCCACGTTCGCGAGGCTCAACCAGTAAATCGACGAACTCACGGAAACGCTCGAACTCATCGGCCTCGACCCCTGTGGCCGCGATGAGCAACGCGGCCGACAAAGCCACGACCGTCGTAGGCAATGCGGCGGACAAGGCGAAGATGCCGCTCGTCGCCGGCGGCGCGGCCCTCGCCGGCGTTTCCGGCGGAGTGATGCTCGGCACTCGTCACGCCCACCGGCACAGCCGCATGGACAAGGCGATCAAGCTGGCTCACGAGCTCCAGCAGGTCCGTCAACCGAGCAACGGCAGCAGGCACCGCTCACCGGTGGAGGTGGTCTTGGAGGGACTGACCGCGAGACGCTCCCGCGCCTAGCGGAGCTCCCTCTGCGGGAGGCGCCCACTCGGCCACGATCTGCGTCTAGCCGCTGACGGTCAGCGTGCCTTTCTCGTCGTCCCCACCCGGGCAGTAGAGCGTGTACTTGCCCTGCTCCAGGGTCAGCGAGAAGCTGCCGGAGAAACCGTCGGAGAGATCCTCCTTCTCACCCAGGATCGTGTCGCCGTCGAGGACCTCGAACTCGCTCACCTTCGAGGTGCCGGCGTTTTCGACCTCGAAGACGATCGGTCCGACGGGGGCCTTCGCCGAGCTCGGCACGCAGCCCGCGTCGGTCAGCTCGAAGGCCAAGGTCTTGGCGCCCTTCGGGGGGTCGTCGCTGGACCCGCATCCGGTGGCTGGGGCGAGCAGGCCGAAGCCGGCGGCGATCAGCAGTGGGCGGAGAAGAGGGCGGTTCATCTGGATCAGGCGGGGCTCTCGGCCGGCGCGGCGCGGCGCACCGGGGCGGTGCGGCTTCGGCGCGGGCGCAGCCGGTCGGGCCAAAGCACGTAGAGGGCCATCGGCACCGCGTAGAGCAGGTAGATCAGCGCCTCGCCGACGGTCGGCTGCGGCTGCAGCCCCAGCATCCCGGTCAGCAGCGAGCCGGAGATCGTCCCCGGTTGGACCAGCCAGGAGAGGTCGACCGCTTGCCCCTGCAGGCCGTCGAACCAGCCCGCCTCGTGCGCGGTGTGCAGCGAGGTCGCCAGCAGGCCGGCGGCGACGAAGACGAGGATCAGGCCGGTGACACGGAAGAAGCGCGAGAGGTTGATCCGCACGCCGCCGCGGTAGATGCCGAGCCCGATCGCGATTGCCCCGATCAGGCCGACCGTCGCCCCGATTCCGGCGGCGGTCGTGTCGCTGGCGTCCTGGAAGGCGGCCAGCAGGAAGACCGAGGTCTCGAAGCCCTCTCGCAGCACGGCGAGGAAGGCCATCGCGACCAGCGCCATCGTCGACCCGGCGGCGAGGGCGCCGGCGGCGTGGTTCTCGAGCTCCGCCTTGATCCCGCGCGCGTGGCGGCGCATCCAGACGATCATGTAGGTGACGGCGGAGACCGCGATCAGGCCGATCACCGTCTCCAGCCCCTCCTGCTCCCGCTGCGGCAGCTGCTCGCCGACCACGCGCAGGACGATTGCGATGCCGACGCAGAGCGCCACGGCGATCGCCACCCCGCCCCACATCTGCCCGATCGCGTCGCGCCGCCCCTCCTTGACCAGGAAGGCGGCGATGATGCCGACGATCAGCGAGGCCTCGACGCCCTCGCGCAGCGCTATGACAAGAGTGGGGATCATGCGTTAGGTAGCCCTAATAAGGGAGACCGAAAACCTAGCACAGGAGTTGGGATTAGGCCCGGGAAGGTGTCACTCGGCCGTCTCGGGCAGCCAGGGGTCAGCCCATTGACAGAGGCCACGAGTCAAGTCGTTGGCCTCCTTCGGACCCCAGGTTCCCGGCTCGTAGGGGTGGACCGGGCCCGGTTCGTCGAGCAGCGGCTGCACGATCCGCCAGGTCTCTTCGACCGTGTCCTGGCGGGTGAAGAGCTGGTAGTGGCCGGCGAGCGCGTCGCCGAGCAGGCGCTCGTAGGGCTCCGGGTCCTCGCCCGGGACCTTCTCGAACAGGACCTGAAGGTCGGCCGGCTCGAAGGCCTCTTCGCCGGCCTGCTTGGCGAAGAGGCGGATGCGGGCGCCGGGGGCGGGCTCGATCCGCACCGTCAACCGGTTCGGGTCCGGCTGCTTGCCCGGCCCCACCCCGAGCCGCGGCGGGCGCTTGAAGGTGACGGTCACCTCGCTCGCCTTCGCCGGCATCTGCTTGCCGGCGCGGATGAAGAAGGGGACGCCGCTCCAGCGCCAGTTGTCGACCGCCAGCTCGACCGCGGCGAAGGTCTCGGTGGTCGAGTCCGGCGCCACGTCCTTGACCTCGCGGAAGCCCTCGTACTGTCCGCGCACGTAGAGCTTCGGGTCGGCGGTGCGGGTCGCCTTGAAGAATTCGAGCTTCTTGTCGCGGATCGAGTCGTGGTGGTTGCCGGTCGGCGGCCCCATCCCGACCAGCGCCAGTACCTGCAGGGCGTGGTTCTGGATCACGTCGCGCATCGCCCCTACCGCGTCGTAGAAGCGACCGCGGTCGTCGACCCCGAAGTCCTCGGCGATCGTCATCTGCACGTGGGAGACGTGCTCGCGGTTCCAGACCGGCTCCAGCACCGAGTTGGTGAAGCGCAGGTAGGTGATGTCCATCACCGGCTCCTTGCCCAGGTAATGGTCGATGCGGAGGATCTGCTCCTCGCCCAGCACCTCGCACAGCTCCGCGTTGAGCGCTCGCGCGGAGGCGAGGTCGTGGCCGAACGGCTTCTCGATCACGACCCGCGCGCTCTCGGTCAGGCCGGCCTCGCCCAGCCCGTGGACCACGGTGGCGAAGAGCGCCGGCGGGATCTCCAGGTAGAAGACCGGGCGCTTCGCCTGGTCGATCGCCTCGCCGACGCGCTTGAAGGTGTCGGCGTCGGCGTAATCGCCCTGAACGTAGGTGAGGCGGTCGGCGAGGCGCTTGAAGACGTCTTCGTCGGGGCTGCCGACGGTGGCGCCGATGGCTTCGTGGGCATGGCGGCGCAGCTTCTCGGTGTCCCAGTCGTCGATCGCGACGCCGACGATCGGGCAGTCGAGCTTGCCCCGTGCCTCCAAACGGTAGAGCGCGCGGAAGGTCATTTTCTTCGCCAGGTCGCCGCTGATCCCGAAGATCGTCAGCACGTCGGCCGCGGCGTCGTCCTTCCGCTTCGCCATCGCCCGCCAGGCTATCCGAGTGGCCGAGCGACCGAGGCGCCTTGGTGGCGTAGGGTTTTCCGCGTGGAAGGCGAACGGACCCACGTGGGAGGAGGCTGCTGATGGAGCTCGGGATCGTCGGGCTCGGCCGCATGGGGGCGAACATGGCGCGCCGCCTGACGCGAGACAGCCACCGCATCGTCGCCTACGACGTCAATGCCGAAGCTGTCTCCGCCCTCTCCGGCGAGGGGGCCGAGGGCGCGGCCTCGCTGCAGGAGCTGGCCTCGAAGCTGAGCACGCCGCGCGCGGTCTGGGTGATGGTCCCCTCCGGCGAGATCACCGAGCAGACGATCGAGGACGTGGCCGCGGTCCTGGAGCCCGGCGACGCGATCGTCGACGGCGGCAACTCCTACTACCGCGACGACATCCGCCGCGCCGAGATCCTGCGCGAGAAGGGCCTGGACTTCGTCGACTGCGGCACCAGCGGGGGCGTTTTCGGCCTCGAGCGCGGCTACTGCCTGATGATCGGCGGGCCGGAGGGCGCGGTGCAGCGGCTTGACCCGATCTTTGCCAGCCTCGCGCCCGGCGTCGAGGCAGCGGAGCGCACGCCGGGCCGGGCCGGCGACCCCTCCCCGGCCGAGAACGGCTACCTGCACTGCGGCCCGAACGGCGCCGGCCACTTCGTGAAGATGGTCCACAACGGGATCGAGTACGGGATCATGGCCGCCTACGCCGAGGGCCTCAACATCCTCAAGAACGCGAACGCCGGCAAGGCGCAGCGCGAGCAGGACGCGGAGACGGCGCCCCTGGAGCAGCCGGAGTACTACCAGTACGACCTCGACCTGCCCGAGGTCGCCGAGGTCTGGCGACGCGGCAGCGTGATCGGGTCCTGGCTGCTCGACCTGACCGCGGCGGCGATGCAGGAATCGGGCGACCTCTCCGAGTTCACCGGCCGCGTCTCCGACTCCGGCGAGGGCCGCTGGACCTCGATCGCGGCGATCGACGAGGGGGTGCCGGCGCCGGTGCTGACCGCGGCGCTGTACGAGCGGTTCTCCTCGCGGGGCCTCGGCGACTTCGGCGACAAAGTCCTCTCCGCGATGCGCAAGCAGTTCGGCGGCCACGACGAGAAGGCTTCCTGAGCCCGAAGTCGGGTAAGGAACCGCGATGGCGATTGAGACCAGGGTCCTCGCCGACGCCGACGCGGCCTCGCGCTGCGCGGCGGAGGTCGTGGCCGCGGCGGGTCAGGAGGCGATCGAGGCGCGGGGCGAGTTCGAGCTGGCGCTGAGCGGCGGCAGGACCCCCTGGGCGATGATCGGCCTGCTCGGCGAAATGGAGGAGATGCCGTGGGCGAGCACCCACATCTACCAGGTCGACGAGCGGGTCGCGCCGCCCGGGGACGAGGTCCGCAACCTGACTCACCTGGTGCAGATGCTCTCGCTCGACCACCAGGCGGCGCTGCGGCCGATGCCGGTCACCAGCCGCGACCTCGAACTCTCCGCCGCCGAGTACGAAGTGCACGTCCCCGAGCACCTCGACCTCGTCCACCTCGGCCTCGGGCCTGACGGACACACCGCCTCGCTCGTCCCCGGCGACAGCGTGCTCGAGCTCGACGACCGCCGGGTCGCGATGACCGGCGACCCCTACCAGGGCCACCGCCGGATGACGCTCACCTATCCGGCCCTCGCGGCGGCGCGGCAGATCCTCTGGCTGGTCCTGGGCGAGGAGGCGCGCGACGCGGTCGCCAAGCTGCTCGCCGGCGATCCCTCGATCCCCGCCGCCCGGGTCCAGAACGACAACACGATCCTGGTCGCCGACGAGGCAGCGGCAGGGGGAATCTAGTCTCCGTCTGAGACTTCGGTCCTCAGCTCGGTCATACGCCTGAGGCGAGGGTCCCGCCGGCCGACCATCTTCTGGAGCCAACTCTCCACTTCGTCCAAGTCCAGTTCATCGGCCGCGATCAGCATCTGCTCGATGTCCAGCCAGTCCTTACGGCGATCGAACATCGCCTTGCAGACGGCCAGGTGCTCGGGCGCGAGGATCGGCAGCGCCACCCCTCCGAACGGCACTCGCCTCGCCTGCTTGCGCATCTCATCATGGAACGGGTCATAGGCGAAGAAGAGGTCGACCGGGTTGTCGCCCCACCAGAGCCGGCACTGGCCGTCTCGTTCGAGCGCGGTCGGGTCGAGGCCGTCGGTCGCGATGCCAAGCGGGGCGAGAATGTCGATCACCTCTTGCCAGCGCTCAGCGGGGAGGAACACGTTCAGGTCGATGTCGATCGTCGCCCGCGGCGTTGCGTAGTAGGCGAGCGCAAGGGCGCCACCGAGGGCATGGGGGATCTTCGCCTGACGAAGAGCTTCGTGGATCGCGATCACCTTGTCGGGCAGCGGGGGCGCTTCGCTGAGCGGGACCGGGCGAGCGTCGTCGTTCATGAGGTTGCCGAATCGAGTCGTGGGTAGCGGAGCGGCTTGCCTTTCCTGCCCGTGTGTGGAAGCGCATCGGCGAGCAAGAGCAGGTCGACGAGGGCCCGGCCGCGCTCCGCCGGTGCCGCGGCCATCCACTCGGCGACGTCGTGCTCCGCCTCGCCCCGTCGAGACCTTTCACGACGGTCGCCATAGCCGCGCTGGAGCAGGTCGAGAAGCATGTGGCGCAGCGCGGGGTCCGGCTTACGACCCTTGGCCAGCTCGGCGATCAGCTCCCGGCTTGCACGGTTGGCCGTCGTTTGCGCAACAGGCGCCCCGGCTTTCCTGGCGGCGCGGCGCAGCTCCGCGGCGTCCAGGGATTTTCCAGCCTTCCCCCGTGCTTTCTCGATGACGTCGTCGTCGAGCTCTCGGAACGAAACCAGCGTGCGGCTACGAGGCCCTTTTGGAGTGCTGGTCGACTCCCGGATCTCGAACCGCTTCGATCGCGTCGCCACCACATAAGCCATAGTGGGTGAATTATACCACTATGCTCCGCGCGGACAGGCGCGGCTCAGCGCCTCTCGACCTCGTTGCCCCTGCCGACCAGCACCTCGCTCACCATAGACGGGGGGAAGAGGCCGTGCGAGGAGATTCCCGGGTCAGCGTCGAGGCGGGCGGCGAGCGCGGCGGGGTCGCCGATCCTGCCGCGGTAGTCGGCGATCGCGCCGTCGTCGGGACTGCGCGGCACGTCGCGCAACTCGACCTCCGGTCCGAGGCGGGCGAGGGTCGAGCCCAGGCCGAAGGTCAGCAGCTCCAGCGGCACCGGGGGGCTGAGCGCGTCGACCGGCTTGCTCGAATCGGCGATGACGACGAAGCGCTCGGCCGCGGCGGCGACGATCTTCTCGCGCTGGTGGGCGGCGCCGCCCCCCTTGACCAGCCAGCCGTCGGGCGTGACCTGGTCGGTGCCGTCGATCGCGATGTCGAGCCGCTCAAGCTCGCCGAACTCTTCGACCGGGATGCCCAGCTCGCGCGCCTGCTCTTCGGTGGCGACGGAGGTGGCGACGCAGCGGATTCCGCTCAAGCCACGGCGCGCGATCGCCGGCAGGAGGTGGGCGACGGTGGACCCGGTGCCGAGCCCGACCGCCATCCCCTCCTCGACCAGCTCCGCCGCCGCCTCGGCCGCGATCCGCTTCTCGTCGTCGGCGCCCAAGGCGGGGACTCTATGCTCGCCTGGCGATGGACGCTCGGATATGACTCACGGGCAAGGGCGGCGAGCCGCGCTCGTTTGCCCTGGAGGAGAGGACGACGGTCGGGTGCAACGGGCCGGTCACCTGCATCGAGCCCTGAGCGGCGATCAATAGGATCGTCAGACCGGGCATGACGCAGGACATCGACCAGCTCTGCATCGACACGATCCGCACGCTGTCGATCGACGCGATCCAGAAGGCGAGCTCGGGCCATCCGGGGACGCCGATGGCACTGGCCCCGGTCGCCTACACCCTCTGGCAGCGCTTCCTCCGCTTCGATCCCGCCGACCCGATCTGGGCCAACCGCGACCGCTTCGTGCTCTCCGCCGGGCACGCCTCGATGCTGCTCTACTCGCTGCTTTACCTGACCGAGGTGCGGGCGGTCGAACCCGACTACGAGGTGGTCGGGCGGCCCTCCGTCTCGCTCGACGACATCGAAAGCTTCCGCCAGCTCGACTCGCGTGCCCCCGGCCATCCCGAGTACCGCTGGACCTCCGGCGTGGAGACGACGACCGGGCCGCTCGGTCAGGGGATCGCCACCTCGATTGGGATGGCGATCGCCTCGAAGTGGCAGGGATCGCGCTACGGCGCCGAGCTCTTCGACTTCGACGTCTACGCGATCGCCGGCGACGGCTGCCTGATGGAGGGCGTCTCCAACGAGGCGGCCTCGCTTGCCGGGCACCTGAAGCTCGACAACCTCTGCTGGGTCTACGACAACAACCAGATAACGATCGACGGCCGCACCGAGCTGGCCTACGACGACGACGTGCCGCTGCGCTTCGAGGGCTACGGCTGGAACATCGTCCGCGTCGAAGACGCGAACGACACCGAGCGGATCGCGGCCGCGTTCGAGGAGTTCAAAACGGAGCAGGGGCGGCCGACGCTGATCGTCGTCGACAGCCACATCGGTTGGGGCTCGCCCCACAAGCAGGACACCGCCGCCGCCCATGGCGAGCCGCTCGGCGAGGAGGAGGTGCGCGAGACCAAGCGCGCCTACGGCTGGCCCGAGGACGCTCGGTTCCTCGTTCCGGACAGGGTCAAGGAGCACTTCGCCGCCGGCGTCGGGGCGCGCGGCGCCGAGCTGCGCGCCGAGTGGGAGGCGAAGCTCGCCGCCTGCGCGAGCAGCGACGCTGCCCTCGCCGCCGAGATCGAGGCGACGCAGAAGCGCGCCCTGCCGGAGGGTTGGGACGCCGACATCCCCAGCTTCGAGCCCGACGAGAAGGGCCTCGCCACCCGCAAGGCGTCAAGTGCGGTGGAGAATGCGATTGCCGCCCGGGTGCCCTGGCTGCTGGCCGGCTCGGCCGACCTCACCGACTCGACCTCGGTCCGCCTCGACCTCGACGGCGCCGCCGACTTCGAACCCGGCGCCTACGAGGGCCGCCAGCTCCACTTCGGCATCCGCGAGCACGAGGCCGCCGCCGTCTCCAACGGCCTCTCGCTCTCCAAGCTGCGGCCGCTCTGGTCCACCTATCTGACCTTCTCCGACTACGCCCGCCCGGCGATCCGCCTCTCGGCGCTGATGGAGCTGCCGGTGATCCACCTCTTCACCCACGACTCGATCGGGCTCGGCGAGGACGGTCCCACCCACCAGCCGGTCGAGCAGCTCGCCTCACTGCGGGCGATCCCCGGCCTCGACGTGATCCGCCCCGCCGACGCCAACGAGGTCGCCGAGGCCTGGCGGGTGGCGATCGACCGCACCCACCAGCCGGTCGCCCTCGTCCTTACCCGCCAGGACGTGCCGGTCCTCGACCGCGAGCGCTACGCCCCGGCGGAGGGCCTGCGGCGGGGCGGCTACGTGCTGGCGGACTCCGCCCTCACCGACGGAATCGGTGATGGCGAGCCCGACCTGATCCTGATTGCCACCGGCAGCGAGGTCGCCCTCGCAATCGGCGCGCACGAGGAGCTGAGCGGTGAGGGGATCCGCTCGCGCGTCGTCAGCCTGCCCTGCTGGGAGCTGTTCGACCGGCAGGAAGACGGGTACAAGGAAGAGGTACTGCCGGCGAGCGTCACCGCCCGCGTCTCGGTCGAGGAGGCCTCGACCCTCGGCTGGGACCGCTACGTCGGCCCCGCGGGCGTCAAGATAGGGATGCACACGTTCGGTACCTCAGCGCCGCTGAAGGACGTTCAAGACAAGTTCGGCTTCACCCCTGACCGGGTGGCCGAAGCCGCAAAGGAGCTGCTCTCATGAAGCCGACCGCGAAACTGCACGAGCTGGGCCAGAGCCTCTGGCTCGACAACATCACCCGCACGATGCTCGGCGACGGCACGCTCGCCCGCTACATCGAGGAGCTGTCCGTCACCGGCCTCACCTCCAACCCGACGATCTTCGACAAGGCGATCTCGGGGGGGGACGCCTACGACGAGCAGATCGCCGAGCTCAGCGACAGCGCCATCCCGCAGGAGGGGATCGGGGCAACCCCCCCCGAGCGGATCTTCTTCGAGCTCGCGCTAGCCGACCTGCGCGACGCCGCCGACCTCTTCGCCGCGGTCCACCGGCGCACCGCGGGGGTCGACGGCTTCTGTTCGCTCGAGGTCTCGCCGCTGATCGCCGACGACGCCGAGGCGACGATCGAGGAGGCGGCCGCCCTCCACGCCAAGGCCGATCGCCACAACCTCTACATCAAGATCCCCGGGACCGAGGCCGGGCGCAAGGCAATCGAGGAGTCGATCTTCGCCGGGGTTCCGATCAACGTCACCCTGCTCTTCGACGACAAGCAGTACCTGGCCGCGGCCGACGCCTACATGCGGGGGATAGAGCGCCGGATCGAGGCCGGGCTCAGCCCCGAGGTCGCCTCGGTCGCGTCGATCTTCATGAGCCGCTGGGACGTCGCCGTCTCCGACCAGGTTTCGGACGAGCTGCGCAACCGCCTCGGCATCGCGATCGGCTTCCGCGCCTACCGCGCCTACCGCGAGCTGCTCGACTCGCCGCGCATGCAGCGGCTGATGAACGAGGGGGCGCGACCGCAGCGCCTGCTCTGGGCGAGCACCGGCACCAAGGACCCGGATGCCTCCGACGTCCTCTACATCGAGGGCTTCGCCTCGCCCTTCACGGTCAACACGATGCCGGAGCCGACCCTGCACGCCTTCGCCGACCACGGCGAGGTCGGCGAGCCCGTGCCGGCCGACGGCGGCGACTGCGACGAGGTGCTGGCTGAGTTCGGGCGGGCGGGCACCGACGTCGACGCCCTCGCCGAGCGCCTGCAGGAGGAGGGCAAGGAGGCCTTTGCCAAGTCCTGGGACGAGATGCTGAAGACGATCGAGTCGCAGGTGGGGGCGCGCGCGTGAGCGATGCCCCCTCGCTGCGCCAGGGCGCGGCCTGGCGGGCGCTGGAGCAGCACTTCGCCGGTTTCGGCGACACCCACCTGCGCGAGCTCTTCGACTCCGACCCCGAGCGGGGCGAGCGCCTCGTCGCCGACGGCGCCGGCCTCCAACTCGACTTCTCCAAGCACAGGATCACCGACGAGACGGTGATCCTGCTCGGCGAGCTTGCCCGCGAGCGCGGCGTCGAGGCGCGGCGCGAAGCGATGTTCGCCGGCGAGCACATCAACGTCTCGGAGGACCGCGCCGTGCTGCACGTGGCGCTGCGGATGCCGCGCGAGCGCTCGCTGATCGTCGACGGCGTCGACGTGGTGCGCGAGGTGCACGAGACGCTCGACCGGATGGCGGACTTCGTCGAGCGGGTGCGCTCGGGCGAGTGGACCGGTCACACGGGGAGGCCGATCCGCAACGTCGTCAACGTCGGCATCGGCGGCTCCGACCTCGGCCCGGTGATGGCTTACGAGGCGCTGCGCCACTTCAGCCGCCGCGAGCTTGCATTCCGCTTCGTCTCCAACGTCGACGGCACCGACTTCGTCGAGTCGACCCGCGACCTCGACCCGGCCGAGACCCTCTTCGTGATCTCCTCGAAGACCTTCACCACGCTGGAGACGATGACCAACGCCCGCAGCGCGCGCGAGTGGTCGCTGGCCGGGCTGGGAGGGGACGAGGCGGCCGTCGCCAAGCACTTCGTCGCCGTCTCGACCAACGCCGAGGAGGTGGCGAAGTTCGGCATCGACACCGAGAGCATGTTTGGCTTCTGGGACTGGGTCGGCGGCCGCTACTCGATGGACTCGGCGATCGGGCTCTCGACCATGCTGGCGATCGGTCCGGCGCGATTCGCCGAGATGCTCTCCGGCTTCCACGCGATGGACGAGCACTTCCGCGAGGCGCCGCCGCCGGCGAACCTGCCGATGCTGATGGGGCTGCTCTCGGTCTGGTACGGCGACTTCTTCGGCGCCCAGACCTGCGCGGTGCTGCCCTACGACCAGTACCTGCACCGCTTCCCGGCCTACCTGCAGCAGCTGACGATGGAAAGCAACGGCAAGCACGTCACGCTCGAGGGGGTCGCGGTGACATCGCAGACGGGCCCGATCTACTGGGGCGAGCCGGGAACCAACGGACAGCATTCCTTTTATCAGCTGATCCATCAGGGGACCAAGCTCATCCCCTGCGACTTTATCGCGTTCACCAAGCCCCTCAACCGGCTCGGGCGCCACCACGACATGCTGATCTCGAACGTCTTCGCCCAGACGGAAGCGCTGGCGTTCGGCAAGACCCCCGAGCAGGTCAAGGCCGAGGGCACGCCCGACTGGCTGGTCCCACACCGGGTGTTCGAGGGCAACCGCCCGTCGAACACGATCATGGCCGACCGGCTCACGCCGGAGACCCTCGGCAAGCTGGTGGCCCTCTACGAGCACTCCGTGTTCACCCAGGGCATCATCTGGAGCATCGATTCCTTCGACCAGTGGGGCGTGGAGCTGGGGAAGGCGCTGGCTCAGCGCATCATCCCGGAGCTCGAGAGTCCGACCGATCCCCAGCTCGGACACGACAGCTCGACGAACAACCTGATCAATCGCTACCGGAAGCTGAAGGAGCGAGTATGACCACGATCGGCTTCGATCAGCCGCTGTACATATTGCCCTTCGACCATCGCGGGTCGTTCCAGACGAAGATGTTCGGCTGGACCGGCGCGCTGACGCCGGAGCAGACGGCGCAGATCGCCGCTGCCAAGCAGGTCATCTACGACGGCTTCAAGGCAGCCGTGGCGGCCGGCGTGCCGAAGGCGAAAGCGGCCATCCTGGTGGACGAACAGTTCGGGGCCGCCATCCTTCGAGCTGCGGCGGCGGACGGATTCGCGACCGCGTGCCCCGCCGAGAAGAGCGGTCAGGAAGAGTTCGACTTCGAGTACGGCGAAGACTTCGCCGAGCACATCGAAGCCTTCCATCCGACTTTCTGCAAGGTGCTGGTCCGATACAACCCGGAAGGCGATGCGCCTCTGAATCGGCGCCAGGCGACGCGCCTGAGGCAGCTGTCCCAGTACCTCCATGACAAGGGCGAAAGCCGGTTCATGTTCGAGCTGCTGGTGCCCCCGGAAAAGGTGCAGCTCGACCGGCTCAAGGGCGACAGAAAGGCGTATGACGTGGAGCTGCGTCCCCGGTTGATGGTCGAGACGATCGAGCAGCTCCAGGAAGCCCAAGTCGAGCCGGACGTCTGGAAGATCGAAGGACTCGACCTGCGCGAGGACTGCGAGAAGATCGTCGCGGCCGCGCGCCGCGGGGGCCGGGCCAAGGTTGGCTGCATCATCCTGGGACGGGGCGAGGACGACAGCAAGGTGCACGAATGGCTGACGACGGCAGCCAGCGTCCCCGGGTTCATTGGCTTCGCCGTCGGGCGGACGGATTTCTGGGAGCCGCTGATCGGATGGCGAGCCAACAAGAGCACGCGGGAAGAGGCGGTCAACGAGATCGCACGCCGATACCGC
>Ga0075423_10001143_pt1 | contig 22882 bp, 15 predicted proteins | sample SoiMethybrSBSTD2_FD_80114 | JGI IMG/M metagenome (GOLD analysis project Ga0075423, IMG submission 80114) | Bulk soil microbial communities from a Populus tree surrounding site in Tennessee, USA - Soil MetaG P. TD hybrid SBSTD2 | ecosystem: Environmental > Terrestrial > Soil > Tree plantation... | reverse complement strand
GTCAACCGTGGAGGGTTACACGGGCGCAGCAAAACAGCTTGCCTCCCTGGGCTGAGTTCGGAATATCCGTCGCGACAGCGGCGGACACGATCTTCGTTGCGGCGGTCCCGACGAGGAACGGAACTCGTGAGGCCGCAACAGTCGACGTCTTTCAGCGCCGGCAGTCGAGTTGGGTCCGAACTGGCGTGCTCCCCGTTCCCGAGGTTAGCGTCGAGGAGGTGTTTGGTGTCTCGATGGCGACAGACGGCGACACCCTGGTAGTCGGCGCCCAGTTCGCCGATCGGAAGGGCGACGACTCCGGCCTCGCGTACGTCTTCGAACGGAGCGGAGAGCAGTGGCATCCGGCCACCGTGTTGTCGGCGAGCGACGCCGCCGCCGGGGACCAGTTCGGCCTCACGGTCTCGGTGAGCGGCGGAACGATCGCCGTGGGTGCGCGACTGGTGGACAGCGGCGGCCGCGATGCCGGGGCCACGTACGTCTTCGCGCGCCGCGGAGGTACCTGGCAACAGATCGAGAAGCTAATGGCCAGTGATGCGAGAGCAGGCGATCTCTTCGGACGAGTGAGTGTCGATCGAAACACGATGCTCGTGACTGCGGACCTGAACGACGACCGCGGAGTCAACGCCGGGAAGGCGTACGCGCTCGAGAATCGAAACGGTACGTGGGTCGAAGTTGGCACTATTCTGCCGAGCGACGGCAACGGGGGAGACGAGTTCGGTGTGTCGGTGGCCCTCGCCAACGAGACGGCAGTGTTCGGAGCAGCGGGTTCCAAGGCGCGGGGTGCCGATTCAGGCGCCGCCTATCTGTTCGAGCGACAAGACGGCAGATGGGCGCAGATGACGCGACTCACGCCTGATGACGGGGCTCCCGGCCAGATGTTCGGTTTTGCCGTCGCCGCCAGCCGCGACACGATCGTCGCCGGGGCACCAAATCACAGCGGCAACGGCAAGCGCGCAGGCGCCGCGTACGTGTTCGAACGTCGCGGCGACGAGTGGCGCCAGGCCGCGAAGCTGGCGCCGAGTGACGCAGCGCCAGAGATGTGGTTTGGAAACACGGTCGCCGTCAGCGGCGACAGGATTGTGGTCGGGATGCTCTTGATCGGCCAGGTGAAGCACACGGGCGCCGCGTATGTCTTCGAGCGTCGCCAGGGAAGCTGGGTTGAGACCGCGCGCCTGCTTCCCGACATTGCGCCTCGTTGAACTCTCGGAGCGTGGTGCGCCGTCCAAGACTGCGTACTCGCGATGTAGGCGGTGTGAATGAAGACCCGCCTCTTCGTCAGACTTCACCGGCGGTATTTTTAGGCCACACCGGAGAAGTAACCATGACTGCGGACTACCTATTCCACGTCCAGAACAGGCAAATGCCGCTCCGATGCCAGGCGAGCACCGTCGCTGGCTGCACGACATGGAGTGCCGCGGGCCGGGCCATCGCTTCGACAGCCACGCCCACAGCAGACGATCGACGGTGGTGAAGCGAAGTCGTGGACGTCGGGAACGATTCGCAATTGCCAACTGGTGTCGAAGCGCGAGGATCTCCAAATGCAGAGCCGCGCGTGAACAGACCAACAACCGGAGCGAGTGGAGGACCGAAACAACGACGGACACGATGGCTCGAGCCTATTCCGAGCGACTCACAACCTCAATCGTCACAACACGCACCGCGTTTTTGGTAGCCACAGGTGAGCGCCGCTGGTCAACAGCGACAGTGCGGACACACTCAAGTGCGATGCTCGTACGGACGGCAGTAACATGGAGCGCGATGAAGGTCGGCGCTCCGGGGACATTTGGGGCGCAACTCAAAGCGCTCCGAGAGGCGGCGGGTTTTACGCAGGAGGAGCTCGCGACGATCGCGGGCCTCTCGGTCCATGCCGTAAGCGCGCTGGAACGTGGAGAGCGACGACGCCCCCACGTCGAGACCGTACGCGCGCTGTCCGCGGCGCTTGACCTCACCGGCGCGACTCGTGAGGCGTTCCAGGGGAGCGCTCGGGCGCCAACTCGCACCACCGCCGTGGACGAACTCCTTGGCGGGTCCCTTCCGTGGCCGCTCACACCCCTGGTCGGCCGCGACGCCGAAATGCGGACGCTGCGGCAGTGGGTCGCCGATCCTGCCTCGCGCCTGGTGACGCTCATCGGACCCGGCGGAGTCGGAAAGACGCGTCTCGGGCTGGAACTGGCACGCGCGATCGCGGACGAGGGCGCCACCCGCGTGGTATTTGTCTCCCTGGCCGCGATTCGAGATGCTCAGTTCGTCGCGCCGGCGATCGCCGAGGCGCTCGGACTGGCGAACATCACCGCGCTCGATTTGCCGAAGCGCGCACGCGTCGCGTGCGCCGACGAGCCGACGATGCTGGTCCTCGACAATTTCGAGCAGGTGCTGGACGCCGCACCGCTGGTCGCGGATCTCCTGATGTTCGTCGGGTCGCTCCGGCTGCTGGCCACCAGCCGGGCACCCCTCCGTCTGCGCGGAGAGCGCGAGTACGTCGTCGGACCGCTCGCGTTGGATGTGGACCCAGAGGCGATGTCGCCCGCGGATCTCATACGCGTTCCCGCCGTGCGACTCTTCGTCGAGCGGGTCCGGGACGTGCAGCCTGACTTTCGCCTCACCACCACAAACGGGTCGACCGTCACGGCGATTTGTCGACGGCTCGATGCGCTGCCGCTCGCGCTCGAGCTCGCGGCTCCGTGGATCAAGGTGCTGTCGACCGAGGATCTGCTTCGCCGACTTGCGGACGACGTCCTGCTGTCGTCCATCGGTCCGCGCGATCTTCCCGAACGCCAACAGACGATGAATGCCACGGTCGCCTGGAGCTACCAACTTCTTGGCCCGAACGAGCAGGGGGTGCTCCGTCGCCTCGGCGCGCTGCCGGGTCGCTTTTCCATGGAGGCCGCCGCTGCGGTGCTCGGCGGCGGCGATGGCCTGCCGGCCGGCAGCGACGTCGCGCTCGGGTCCGTCGCGAGCCTGATGGATAAGAGCCTCCTGCTGCGGGCCGAAAGCCCGGCGCCGACACGGCCGCTGTACCAGATGCTTGAAACGGTGCGGGCGTACGCGGCGCTCGAGCTCGTCGCATCTGGGGAGCGTGACGATGCGCTGGACGGGCTGGCGCGCTATTGCACGCGCGAGGCTGCCCTCGCCGCCGACGGGCTGGTCGGACCCGCGCAGGGCGAGTGGCTCGATCGAGTGAGGAACGATCTCGATAACTACCGCGCCGCGATGTCGCGGCTGATCGAATGCAGCCGACCTGCGGAAGCATCGGGTATTGCGTTAGCGCTGCGGTACTTCTGGCTGATCCGGGGGCATACGGCTGAGGGGCTTCAATGGTACGAACAGATTCTGAGCATGCCATCTCTTTCGCCTGCGGCCGAGTCGAGAGCCCTTGTTGGGGTGGCGGTGATGGGGTTCGCGGAAGGTAAACTCGGGCGCGCTCGCACAGCAATCGACCGCGCTCTAGAGCTCGCTCGGGACGCCGGCGACATGGATACCGTCCCGGATGCGGAGTACACGTTCGGGCAGGTCGAACGCGCGGCGGGGAACGTAGACTCCGCCCGCGCCCTGTTCACGAGCAGTCTGGCAGGATTCCGCGCGCTGAACATGCCATCGGGCGCTGGAAGAGTGCTAACCGGAATGGCAGCGATGGCGCTTGCGACCGGCGATGCCGCTGAGGCCGAGCGCTTTGTCGATGAAGCCGCCTCCACGCTTGGAGACAATGCTCCGTGGTTCCTGTGTTTTGGATTGTGGATTCGCGCGCTCCTGTCGGTGCGGCGCGGACACGCTGACGAGGCGATCGGGTTGGTGCGTGAATGCCTTCTGCGCGCCCGGACCCTCAACGACCGGTTTGCGTTCGTATACGCACTGGTCCCACTGGCCGCCGCAGTGGCACTGAAGGGCAATGACATGTGGGCGGCTCGGATCCTTGGCATTCGCGACGCTGTCGCCGAACGCACTGGTGCCACGCTCGCAGACCCATCCGTTCACGAACTTCGCGTACAGACCGAACGGAACGTGCGCACGCGGCTCGGCCCGGATCGCTGGGCCCGGGCGTATGCGGAAGGGCGCAAGGCGTCCATTGATTCATTGCTGAAGGATATCGACAGCGCCCGCGCCTAGTTCTGCCTCGGAACTCCACGGCCGTAGTGTCCCATCTTGGATCGCGGCGCTGACGTAGACTTCGGCGGTGTTTCCGCTTCAGTTCATGGTGGCGATGCTGTGCGGCTCGTTGCAGCGCGAGCAAGAGAACGTGATTGCGTTCCTTCGAGAAGAGAATCGAGTGCTGAAGGCGCAGCTGGAAGGAAAGCGCCTGCGCCTCGATGACTCGGAGCGGTGACGCCTGCGCTCGAGAGCTCGCGGATCAACTCGTGCACGTCTGCGGGCACGCCCGCTCGGCCGGCGCGCCGTCGGCTCCTCCACGACTACAAGAGGCGAAAGCCGCGACGATGCCAGGGCAGAACCGTCCCTGGCTGCACGACATGGAGCGCCGCGCGCGTGCCATCGCGGCGACAGTCACACCTACAGCACACGATCGACAGTAGTTAGGCGAAGTCGGGCGGCGGGAATGATTCCCTACTGCCAACTGCTGGCGAAGTGCGGCGATCTTCAGGTGCAGCGCCCGCGGGAGCGGACTAGAAAGCCGAATGATTGGCGCGGAACGACGACGGACGACACGACGGCAGGCTATCGGAGAAGGCCTGCAACCTCAATCGATGCAAGCCGTACGGTGTTTGTGGCAGCCACAGGCCAAAAGGATCCGATAGAGTTATCAGACATTACGCCATCGCGAGCGGTCAGCGAACAGGCCCTGGAGGAAAATGTCGCGATCTGCGCGTCCACAAAGCGCGGCCTGGGTTCGCGCGCCTACAACGCAGGCCGCCTCTCCATGCGAAGAGAGGCTGGTGAGCCAAGCTTCACCAGCCTCCTTACGACCATCTCACTGGTTACGCGGAAGCATGAAGTTTTCTGCTGTGAACTCAGGAACCTTCACGCAGTAGGCTTGACTCGCCTCATTGTCGAACCGGTAGTGGATGCCACCGAGAACGCGACTGTCTGCCTGCTGCTGTGCAAGATCCGCGAAGCTGGCAAAGGTGCGAGTCTCGGTCGGCAGACCCATCGTCCGAGGGTAGGTGACGGTAAACGGAATCGGGTCCTTGCCAAACACGATCTCCAGCGCGCGTGCCGACGCGGCGCTCAGGCATGCTGCGTTGCCCGCGTACGAGGGATACGTTGGTGTCGTCAGCAGCGGCGTCCAGGCCGGATCAGGATCGGTCGCACCATTCAGATCCTCGCCCGCACGGCGGATCGCGGTGACCGGCCGCCACAGCCCATATGTGAACTTGCTCGTGAATGACGTTTGCAACCCATCGTGAATAGCGACGGCCAGCAACGCGAAGATGCGTGCGGTGTCGATCAGCGAGAGACCCTGACGCTGCGCAATGTCCGCGGCCACTCTGTTCCAGACGTGGAAGAAGCCGATCTGCGTGTTCACACTCGCGTGAACTTGTGCCATCAGGGTTTCCTCTGCCGTGCGAGCTCCACTGGTGTCCTGTCCACGCAGTTTGACCTCGTTGAAATCGGTAGCGTACCGTGCGCTGATGAGCGTTGGCGGCGGAGGCGGCAGAAACTGCGTGCTCGTTAACATCGCAAACGGTTTGACTCTGGGGAAGAACGTGAACGTCGCGAAGCTGTTCGCCGGCGGCGTCGGCTGCCATAACCCCGGGAAGGTGGGAAGCACGTATGTGGGATCCGGAGCCGTAGCGGCCGCCTGGGTGGCTGGCCAGCCGTCGTTCTGCCGCCAACGGAGGACCGCTGCCGCGGCTGCGTGACCGACTGCCTGGCCCTGTCGGGCGAGTCCACGAGGGATGCCCTTCAACTGTTCAGAGAGCAGATTATCGAACCGCTGCACGTCCGCAGGAGCAGTGTAGATGGCTGCCAGGATGTCTCTCGCCGCGGTCGCCGCGGCAACTTCGGCAGACGCACCGTGCGACGCCTTCACCTGACCGAGATACGGCGTGTACATGTCCTCAATCGAGTTGATCGCATCGAACATCGCGATGTGCAACATCGGCAACGCGCGTATATGGATCCCAGGCCCGCCTGCCGGGAAGAACGTCTGCAGCATCTGGTTCCACTGAATGACGACATTGCCAGTCTGAGCTGAGGCCTGCGGCGCGAGTGTGTGAACCGTAATCGTGGTCGCAGCGACGATTACTGAGAGTCTCCTCGCTTTCAGCATGACGACCTCCTCGGGATCACAGCCCGGAGAGCGCGTCATGGGCACTCGCGCAGACGCGCCCATCGAGCAGAAGGGACATGACTATAACGTCGGGGGGCACGGGGAGCGAACGTCTTCAACGCAACTCAGCTGTTGAAACGGACGTCAACAGGATCTGTGGGATGAGACGGCCCGCGTCATGTTCTCCTTCAGCCCGTTCAAGTGATCGCTCTTCCCGGAGATCGACGACTCGGTCAGCACACGCGTTTCCGGGAAGCTCGCCTCCGCGAAGAACGAGTCGGTCGACAGCGACGTCTTAGTGAACGATGTGACCGGTTGACGGCGGTGTGACCGGACGCGGGCACGGCGTGTCCTTGCCGAGTGCCAGATGTGTTCGTGAACGCATGTAATACGCGGTGCAGTCCCGCCGCGTTCATCACGATCACGTGATCGAGGCACTCGCGTCGGATTTGAGCCCGATGACGCGTTCCGCGTACGCGTTCTGCCACGGTGATCTCCAGATGCAGGACCGCGCGTGACCGAACCAACAACCGGAGCGAGTGGACTAACGAAACGACGACTGACACGATGAGTCGAGCCTATTCGGAACGACCCACAGGCTCAGTCGCTACAAGATGTACCGCATTTCTGGTAGCCACAGATTTGGATTTCCTTTAGCGCATCAGCGGAGCATCGGCACCAGCAGAAACCACGCGACTGCACCCACCAGTGCCAGCGCCAGCGCGACGCGGGCTAAGAAAGCGAGCTGGTAACGGACGCGCGACCACCACGCCGCCACGCTGGTGTCGCGCTTCGACGGCAGCGCCACCGCGACAATCAGGAGCACAATCGCGATGAGCGATCCAATGACGTGAAATCGCAAGCTGGCGGGTTATAGCACGTCAAGGCAACGCAGTCCTACGCCGGCGCGCGCGACACTCCGCCTTGAGTAGAGCAGCGAGCCGACGACGGACACGATGAGTCGAGCCTAATCGGAACGGCGTGCAAGCTCAATCGTTACAAGGGCGTACCGCGTTTTTGGCACGCACAACGGAATATCTGCGGAGCACAGGACCTCTGGCAAGTCCTGGTCTTTCGCGGATTCGACTATTTCGAGCGTCAGCTCCGCATTCTGCTCCGGGCTTGAGGAGACTCGGTTGCTCGTGTCGCTCATGTTCCCGAGGTGAGTTCATGCTGGTATAGACTCATCGCGTCCGCTCGCGTATTCGACGCGGTTTGTCGCGCCCCGTACACGCGTCCTCTGTGTCCATACTCGCAGGGGCGCAACACGAAGGCACGAACAACGCGATGCTGCCAACCTGTGCAAGCCTCTCAGGGGCCGAGCACGAGTGAAAGGAGGCGACTCATGAAACGAGTGACTTGTCTCGTGGCCGGGCTGATGCTGTTCACCGTGTTTGCTGCCGCTCAGGCGCCACCGGCGGGGCAGAAGCGGGGACTCGCGGCCAGCATGCAAGCCGCCTACGGCACGCTCAAGGGGAACATGACGCAGGCGGCCGAGAAGATGCCCGAGGCTGATTACGGCTTCAAGCCGGGCTCCGACCCGGAGCTCCGTACGTTCGGACAGTGGATCGGCCACCAGGCCGACAATCAGTTCACCAACTGCGCCGTCATGAAGGGAGTGGCGAACCCGAGCCCTCCCCAAAGCAATGAGAAGAAGACAAGCAAGGCTGAACTGGTCAAGGCACTCGCCAGCGCCTTTGCGTTCTGCGACGATGCGTTTTCGGCGCTGACAGACCAGAGCGCGCTGCAACTGGTCAAGCAGGCAGAGGGGGAAACGGCGCGCGGCGGAGTGGCCTCGGCCATGCTGTCGCACGGCCTCGAGTCGTACGGCATCACCGTCGTGTATTTCCGCGCAAAGGGCATCGCCCCGCCCGACGCGGGCGGCCGAGGACGAGCCGGCCGCGGCGGGCAGTAAAGCTCGCTCTTGCTCGCGATGAAAAAAGGTTGCAGGTGCGCCAGATCGATCGAGCATTTCGCATCACCTCGACTCGATGAACGCGATTCTCGCGATGGCGTCGTTGGTGACAGCGGCGCCTCGCACACCAAGTCCTGATCCTTACCCTCGGCGCCGCAGGCAAGCGGCTGTTCGACGACATCGATGGCCGCCGCTTCAGCGACGCCTGATTCGAGGGTGAGTAACCGATCAGCCCACTTTCCGCCTCCAACCCCGCCCGAGCCGGTTCGCCGGAAGGTCGACCACGAATTTCCTGCTACCGATCGCGCTCCCTGAAATTAGCCTAACTCTGGCTACTTCGAGAGTGCCGTGATGAGCCGGTATTGGAACTCCAGGTCTTCATTGAACTGCTTTACGCCCACCCGCTCATCGCGGCCATGTGCGCGCACGTCATCGATATCGTCGAACAGCCCATCGACACCGAAGGTGGGGATACCGGCATTCCGGAGATGAAGTCCGTCGGTCGCACCCGTGCTCATGACGGGAACGACGGGCACGCCCGGAAACATCGACGTCACGATCGCCTCCGTGGCCGTCATCACATCGTCCCTGAGGACAGCCGGCATGCTCGGCGTGGCCTCGTCGACGAGCGATACCTCGATTGCCGGATCTGCCAGCACCTTCGTCAGCTGTGTGACGACCGCCGCCACCGGCACACCGGGCAGAATCCGGCAGTTCACGTTAGCAGTGGCAAGCTGCGGGAGCGCGTTAGGCGCGTGGCCCCCATCGAGTTGCGTGGCCACGCATGTCGTTCGCATCAGGGCGTTGAAATAAGGCGACTGGGCCGATAGCCGTGCGGCCGCGGCTGTGTCCATTGGCTGCTTCGCCACCGCGAGCATGTCGCCCTTTGTCTGCGCATCGAGTTGGGCGGGCGCGGCGCGCTGGAAATATGCGCGCGTGATGTCGTTCAATTGCGCGGGAAACTCGAATGCCGAGAGCCGGGCCAGCGCGGCGGACAGACGGTAGATCGCGTTGTCCTTGACCGGGAGCGAACTGTGCCCGCCGCTGTTCTTCATCTCGAGACGGATGTCCTGGTAGACCTTCTCGGCCGCCTGTACCTCGTTGGTCACGTATTTCGCCTTCCGCATGACTCCGCCGCCGCCTTCATTGATGGCAAACTCCGCGTCGATGAGATCGCGATGATTGGCCAGCAACCATTTCACACCGTTCTGCGGGCCGCCTTCCTCGTCGGCGGTCAGCGCCAGGATGATGTCGCGTGACGGCACGTAGCCTTCGAACTTGAGCCGAATGAGGTTGGCGACGAAGACCGCGGCCATCGTCTTGTCGTCTGCCGTGCCACGACCGTACAGGAACCCATCTTTCTCCGTCAGGGTGAACGGATCGAACGACCAATCCTCCTTCTTCGCCTCGACGACGTCGAGATGAGCGAGGAGGAGAAATGGCCGTTTCGTACCGCTTCCTGGGTAGCGAACGACGAGATTGCCCTTCCGTGGGGCGGGCTCGAGTACGCGCACATCGGCAAAGCCTGCCGCCTTGAATCGGGCGGCCATCGCTTCAGCCGCCGTCGTGGTGCTGCCGACCGAGTGTGTCGTATTGATCTCGACAAGCTGCTTGAAGATCTCCCGCGCGCGTGTCTCTACCGCGTTCTGTCCTGACACGGCAACCGCACCGAGGCTTACGAGCACAGCCAGCGCCGACCAGCGGGTCATCAGAATGCGAACATACCTGCTGGTCGAGAACTCAGGATGTGAATCAGGGCAAGCTGTCTTTTGCGCATCGTTGGCGTTGTGCATTGGAATCGCCCCAGCAACTGTCGTCACAGTATACGTGGCGTCTGGTCACCTCACTTCACCTATGTCTCGGCCGAGAATGTGCGGGTGTCAAATCGAACGCTAGTCGTCGCTGTACACCGAATACTGCTTTTGAGATCGTGAACGTCCGGCAGTGATTCACCGTAACAAAGACCCGTTGACCGGACGGGTGGTACGGTCGACTGTAGCCGCGATTGACACTGCACAACGGCTACGCGGCGAGGCGGTCGTAACGGTGATGCAGACCGCCGACTTCTGGAATGGCGACAAGCGACCGACCGACGGCGGTGTGACGGGGCGCGGACTCGGCGTGTCTTTGGCGAGCGCGAGATGGGTTCGCGGACACTTGCGCTTCTGTCGTCAGGTGCCCAGGAACATGTTTCGCGCGATGCTACCGGGGCGGTCTCCGGCTCGCGTGCAGCACTCTCCAGATCCGACCCCCGGCGTCGTCCGTGATGTAGAGCGAGCCGTCGGGACCCTCTGCGAGCCCCATCGGCCGATGGTCGGCGTCCGCCGGCAGGTTCACGGCCCCTTCACCGATGAAGCCGTCCGCGAAGACCTCCGGCCGGTGCGAGGGATGACCGTTGGCGAAACGCACGACCGCCACGATGTAGCTTTCCGGAAGATTGGTTCCTCCATGGAACGCCACGAACGCCGCGCCCCGGTACTGCCCTGGGAACTGGGTGCCGCCGTAGAAGTGCAGCGCATTCGGCGCGTAGTGAGCAGGGAACGCCAGGAGTGGATCTTCCGCGTTCGCACAGCGACCGACGGTGTCTCCATCCCCGCCATATTCCGGCGCCAGCACCTTCTTCTGCTGCCTTCCATCGTAGTAGCAGTACGGCCACCCGTAGTGGCCACCTTCGTAGAAGTGAAGGAACTCCTCAGCCGGTAGCTCGGCGTCGTCCTGGGGTGTGAAGAGACTCGGGAAGAGCACATTCAGGTTGCCTCGTCCATGCTGTACCCCATATAGCTCGCCGTCGTATGGGTTCAGTGCAATCGCGACCAAGTTCCGCAGCTCGGTTGCGAAGCGGTTCGGCGCGGAGTGGACCTGACCAGGCAGGTTTGCGTCATACCGCCAGATCCCGGCCCGGATCGGCATGTCGGGACACGGATCGATTCCCAATCCGCCCACTGTGCCCGGCACCGCCTGACAGCTGTCTGTGGACGACCCGACTCCGACGAAGAGCGTACCGCCCTCGGTGATCACGATCGTCTTGGTCACGTGGTTCCCCGTCGCCGGCATTCCGGAGACGATGACCTCGGGTCCGGACACAGGCGTCAGGCTCGCCGACGACATCAGGTACCGCTCGATGCGATCGTTCGGTGCGAAATAGAGATACGGGCTCTTGAAGTAGATCCCGTTCCCGGGTCTGGTGCCGAATCGAGCCGTCTGGTCTGCCTTTCCGTCCCCGTCCGTGTCCCGAAGCGCCAGCACGCCGCCCCCTCCCGGGGTTTGATCGGCGACGAATACATCGCCGTTGGGCGCCACCGCAATGTGGCGCACTCTGGCAGGAGCGCCTGACGACGTCTTGGCGTCGTACACCACCACGGCGCAGAAGCCACCGGGCAGAGTCAATCCGCCGTTGTCGGCATCGCAGATCGGGCGAACCGCCGAATGTGGGGCGGCGATTTGATGGGATGCCTGGATGGGACCAGCGGCTACGCTCGCAGCGAGCACGGACATGGCGATGAGAACTTTCGGCTGAGGGCCCATGAGACCTCCTCTTAGTCGAAAATGCCTGTTCAACTGCCCGTCCCCAAAACGGCTCGATCGGGGACTTACTCGAGCGGCGCAATTTTACTCGGTGAGGGGCTCGAGCGCGAGGCGGCTAATGACGATGCTGCCGGCCGGTATTCGATTTGAGATTCGATCGCCTGCGTCTCGAGAACACTCGTGGGAAGGCGAGTTACTCGTGCGATGCGATCTCCACAGCGCTCTCACGCACTCAAGCGCGGACGGAATTCGAACTCCCATATCGAGCTTGAGATCGCAATTGATGAGACAGCTACGGATGAACTACGCGAGACGATTTCGTTGGGGCGAATGGTTTCATTGACATCCGAGTTGGGGCTCCGCGCGGCTTCAACGGGTACCAAAACCGTGGGCTATCGAGTGGCTCGAAAGCTGATGTTGTCACTGGTTTCCTCGTTCCGACCGAACGTTCCGAGACCCGGCAAGTTGATGGTCGAACAGGTTGTTGCATAACTCGCCTGTCCCAGACACCCCGGTGATCGAGCTCGCTCAAGACCGAAGGGCTGGCGAGCATTCCGCGCGTGGGACGGAGGCCTGCACAAGCCCCTTAGGCCTTTACACTGGGCTCGACGTGCCTCGAAATCCTTGTGGTGGTTAAGCGAATTCCTGATGTGGTGCGCTCACTCTCTATGACGCTGCGTGTCGCCCTGTTCATCCTGTCGCCAGACATCGTTCATTCTCGTGAGGGCCTTGATTGTCGTACATCACGCCGCCAGATGTTCTGCGGAAAAACCGTCCCACGCGCGGTCCCTGTTGAATCGGTCTTGCATGGCAATTGGCGAACCTGTCACCAAGGAAGTCGCCTCATGGCGACGAACCGAGTGGACTGCGCCTTTCAAGGAAAGTGCTTCATGAGAATGCATTGGAAGATCGTGGCGGCCGCTATGGCGGTCGGTCTCGTTGCAGCAGCGCCAAGCAGCTTTGCCCAGGAAGTTACCTTGCGCTACGGCTGGACGAAGGGCGAGGAAACACGCACTCGCATGACGCAGCAGGCCAGCACTTCTATCTCGGCGACCGCGATACCCGGCGGTCCCGGCAATGGGTCGGTCGAGTCCTCCATGAGCCAAGTCTTCCGCACGATCGTCGAAGACGTCGCAGCGGACGGCACGGCGACACTCCGCCAGGTGATCGAATCGGTGCGCATGGAGTTCAATACTCCTCTTGGGAAGACCGTGTTCGATAGCGCGTCTAAAGACAGCGACCCAACTGCCTCAAACCCGCTGAGTAAGACAATGTCGGCGGCGTACTCCGCGATGATCGGGCAATCTCTCACGATGGTCGTGTCGCCGAAGGGAACGGTTCAGAAGATTGAGGGAATGTCCCGCCTGATGGAACGCGTACTGAATGCGCAACCGCAGGATCGAATTGCGCCCGACGTACTGGACGGTTTCCGAAACACGTTCAGCGACGACACCACACGCGACATGTTGGGCTGGGGCACCGCGCCGTTTCCTGATCGCCCACTCCATCCTGGCGACACATGGGAGGATCATCTGAGTGCAACTGTGCCGATGCTAGGGGCAACGACGACTTCCCGAACGTGGACCTTTGAAGGAGTCGAGACGAGAGGTGATGTTTCGCTGGCCCGTCTGACAGCGAAGCTGTCGATCCGCGCCGATCCGTCGGCTCCGCAACCCGCGCCTGGGATCCCCGTCGCAATACTAACCAGCGAGAGTACAGGTGAGAGCGAGTTGTTCTTCGACATCCGGAGAGGCCGCGTCCAGCGTGTAACCACGGCACTCACTCAGCCGATGACGATGTCAAGTCCTGGTCCGAACGGCGGTATCAGTTTGCAGATGCTCATCAAGAGCACTCTGACTTTGGAGTTGGTCGAGGCGGCCGGCCAGTAAGCAACTCTCAGAACCAACCTGCGATGTAACCGAGTCCATCGGACGCAGTACGCCGGGTTCGTTGACCGACTCTGAATGCCGCTGTTATACGGGACTGTCCGCGTAGTAGTGCGACCGCGACATGTCCAGAACACATCGCAACGCTGTACGGTAGCCACGATCTACACTTTCCGTACTATTAATAGTCAACGTGCGCTTCGATACCGCAGGTGCCGTCCTCGTTGCTCTCGCAATTGTGGCGCTTCTGGCGCTGTGGGTACGTTTGTGCGTCTATCCGCTGGTTCGTGCGTCCGCAGTCCTCCTCAGAAGTGTGTGGCGGGCGCGAGCCGGCCTCAATCCAGCGACTAGTCCCGGCCGCTGGAGGATCCTTGGCCTGTCGATTATCTCTTGCGCATTGTGGTTCTTTCTGTGGTTGAGGGATCAGAGATCTTTCGGACTCGACCTCTTTGATGTTCATGGTCCAGCCGAATACGCCATCGCCATGCTTATCGGGCTGGTCGTTGGCGTGGCTGGCGTGGGTTTCTTATACGTTACTGTCGTGTGCTTCGCACATGCGAAGAGATTCGATGCCGTTCCGGCATCAGGCCTGCGCGACGTGAGACCGCCCGTTTTGTACCTGCGTTCGTTCGACGACGATCGCCGAACCAGCCGACACATAGGACTTGCTGGATTCAAAACCAACACAGAGGAAGGAGAGATTGCCGAGATCGTGAGCCGCATCGGACCGTTCGTTGCGGTCGGCCGCCCGGGCGAATCCCTTTCGTACTTCGGCGCTGCCCGTGTTTCTCTGCAACACGCCGATTGGCAAGATGGTGTGCGGCAACTAATGGCGACCGCCCAGCTCGTGTTCTTGCGAATTGGCAGCTCACCTGGGCTCTTGTGGGAGTTGGACGAAGCCGTAAGAACCGTCAGGCCAGAGAAACTGGTCCTGCTAATTCCGCTGAACCGACGAGAGTATGACGAGTTCCGCGAGCGGACCCGCGGGTCGTTCCCGTGCCAATTGCCTGAGTATCAAGGGCGGCGGATACCGATCACGAGCATTCGAGCCGTGGTGTGTTTCGATCACGAATGGATTCCGTCGATCGTGCCGGTGCAACAGACGAAGCGGGAGTACTGGCGGCGCGCTGCCGCAAGCGCGCTATCAACCGACGTGTTCTTCAGGACAAGATCAAAACTGCGAGATGTGCTTGAGGACACGCTTGGGCCGATCGTCCGGAGGGCCACGGACGTGTCCTCCGCAAGAACCTACGCTGCGAAGTGAAACCGTAATGATGGTGAGGCCACCAGGGCGCACCGAGCAACGCGCGAACGAATCAAGAACCGGAGCGAGTGGAGGAGCGAAACGACGACGGACTCATTAGCAACGACGTCATGAGCGGTTGGTGAGCGATGTCCGGTCAGCGTCGCGCACTGGCGAATATGAACCGTCGGGCTGGCTAGTAGGCTCCCAAAGCCGATTCTCGCTCGTGAGCTCGGGACCAACCTGCGTCGGAGTCCCGTGTGTCCTCCGGCACTGACCGTCAACACAGTGGACAACCGAAAAGGCGCGAATTGCGTCTACTTGGCAGTGTCGAAGGGGGAAGAATGACGTCCGCCTCCCATGCCTCGGTAGTCGCTCTTGGGATAGTCCTCGCGACCTCGACAATCGGTTTCACTCAGGCGCCTCCCAACCCTGAATCGATCCAGAAGGGAGAGCAGGTGCTTGCGGATGCCCGCAAGGCGCTCGGCGGCGACAAACTGGCGCAAGTCAAGTCGCTGGTCGCGTCCGGACGGACGAAACGGATCCGGGGCAACAACCTCGTACCCATCGAGTTCGAGATGTTGATCGAACTGCCGGACAAGTACGTGCGCATCGATGAATTCCCTGCCGAGAACACCGACCCGACATCCACGGGTTTCAATGGAGACAACCTCATTCAGATTCCTCCGCCACAGGAGATGGCGGCTGGCCGAGGTACAGCAGCAGGCGCAGCGCCTCCTGCGCCCGCGGGTCTACCGGCCGCGGAATCACGTGCCGCGCCGCCTGCAGGCGCAACACCATCAGCAGCCGCGACGCCTCCGTCGGCTGCAACTCCCGGCCTGGTGCCGCCCGGCGCGATGCCAGGCGGACGCGATCCAGCCATGGATCCGCGGCGCGCGCGCGTGGCGACGGTGAAGCAGGACTACGCGCGCCTGGCGCTCGGGCTGTTCGCCGCATCTCGCGCGTATCCGCTCACGTTCTCGTATGCGGCCGTCGCGGAAGCGCCGCAGGGGCGCGCCGACGTGCTCGACGCGAAGGGCGAAGGCAACTTCGCGCTGCGCTTCTTCATCAACAGTGAGACACGCCTGCCAATCATGGTCAGCTGGACCACGCCACCGACGAACGTCATCGTGACGGTGCGGGGGCAACCGCCGCCGGCCTCGGTGGCGCCCGGCGCGGTGGTCGTCGCCGGGCCGCCGGCGCCTCCGGCCGGCGCGCCCAAGGACGACACCGACAGGTACTCCAAGGAGGTGCTCGCGCTGCGCGCGAACGCGCAGGCGACACCAGTCGAGCATCGCCTCTATTTTGCGGACTACCGCGAGGTGGACGGTGTGAAGCTGCCGTTCCGGCTTCGCCGCGGCGATAGGAACGATTAGGGTTTGGTAGCGCGCGATTGCGGAATGCCCGTTTGTGCGGCCCCGCCCTCTCGCGAGCACCGCGCGGATTGCCCATCCACGCGGCAATGGCTGCTGCGTTCACAAGTCCCATGCGCAACGTTGTTCTTGGTACAGGGCTCCGACGGCGACTCGAAGGGCGAGCAGCGTTGGCATGTACCAGAAGCCTTTGCCGACCTCTACGCCACGAAGTAATCAACAGCGGATGGGAAGGAGAACAGCGCCAGTGGGCATGAAGCTCGTTACGCCGGTCGCCGACCCGCCGATGGCGGGCCAGTCTCCCGACCCGCTGTCAGCCGACGAAATCAAGCGCCGGAAGAAGGAATGGAAACGCGGTCACGATGCTGTCCGAACGCTCGATGCCTGGGAGCGCTATCGTGCCTTGGTCGACGCGAGCGAAGAGGCCTTCGAAATCATTGATATCGCCAATCGCGAGGCACGGTTCGCCCTGATTGTGATGGGTGCGCTCAACGCGGTACCGCTCGTCGTGGTCTCACGGGCGGACGCGTTTTCCGTGCTGTCTCGGGGCGAGCAGTACGTGATGGGGGGTCTCTTCCTGGGTTATGCCGTGCTCGTGCTGACGTTCATGCTGGGCGCGATCGAAGCGCTCAGGCCCGGGCGTTTTTGTCCCGCGCTCTCGGACTGGCCCGCCGACACCTCGGACCGCCCTGTCGGGATCCGGTACTACGAGGACATCATCCGGCGGTCGGCTCACGAGAACTGGGCGGCGTGGCAGACGGTCCGCGTGTCGCAGCTCAACGCCGAACTGGCGGTACAGGTGCACAGCCTCGCACTGAAGAACCACGCCAAGCACATCGCGCTGCGCCGGCTCTACGCCGGACTTCGCGTCATGGCTCTGGCACTTGCCGGGCTGGGTCTGGCCTTCGTGATCCTGGCGTGGACGTAGGCCACCAGAGAAGGAAGATTGTGAACTCGAGCAATCGCGCGCGGAACGTCGCTTGCGCGGGGGCATTCATCGTAACGCTTGCTGTACCTGCCGGGGTGCTTGCGCAGACCACGTCTGAAGAGCAGACGACGTCTAAGGGAACTTCGACACACGACGGCGAGGGCGGTGTGTTCAGGATGGGCAACAGCCCCTCGTTGCGATTGGGCAATCAGGTGCGAATAGACCTGCACGCTCGTGTTCAGGCCGACGTGAGCCTGCAGGAAGAGTCCGGCGCTGCGTGGGGGAACCGTCGAATCGGCGTTGATGGCGTCCTGTTCAAACGGGTCGAGTTTCAAATCGAGCGAGAGTTCTCGGACGTCGAGCCATGGCGCGATGTGTTTGCCGACGCGCGTGTACATCGCGCCTTGCGCATTCGTGCCGGACATTTCAAGGTGCCGTTCAGCATGGAACGGACAACGAGTGATTTCGACCTGGATTTCATCTCTCGGGCTGCCGCGGTCATTGACATCTCGCCGAGGCGTGAGACGGGCATCATGCTGCATGGGCGAGGTCCGCGCCGGTTCTTCAAGTACGAGTTCGGTGTGTTCAGGCTCGCCGAGCCTCCACTCAAGCCATTGGTAGAGAGCGGGACAGACGGCGCCATGCTCACGGCCGCGCGCTTCACTTTTACGCCCGGCACAGCGAGCATCGGAGTCGCGTTCACGGAGAGCCCTCTTCCCGAGGGCCTTCATGGCTTATCGGGCCACTTCGACGACGATGGCCTGCTGTCCTCCGAGGACTTCTATGTCAACGGCCGCCGTCGGCGGCTGGGGGTCGAGGGCCGATGGACAGCCGGGAGGCTTTCGATCAAAGGCGAACTTCTCCGACAGGCTGATTCCCGAAAGGGTGAATCTGTCTCGAACAGCGATTTGTCGGATCTCATCGTTGATGGCGGATACCTCAGCGGTGTGTGGCGCATTGTCGGGTCCCCCCGACGATCGAGACGAGCAGTAGATGTGGCCGCCCGATTTGAGCGTCTCGGCTTCCACAGCGCCGCTCAATCCGATGCACCCTCCGTCGGTTCGCGAGCCGAGTACATCGCACCGCTGCGTCAGGATGCGTGGACGTTCGGCGGCACCTGGCTCGTGAACCGCTGGGTCAAGGTGCAAGTCAACGCGATCCGCGAGTCATTCGTCGACGAAACGAGGATACGACCCGAGATACCGCAGGCTCGGTGGAGGAGCCTGATGCGCCTTCAGTTCGCGATGTGACTCTGATGTCAGACCTCCATGCACCGTCTCGCGTAATCCGCGCAGCCTGCCTGCTTGCGTTCCTCCTGCTCCTTCGGGCGGGGTCAGTGGGCGCCCAGACCGCGTCCACTCTATTCGACGACCGCGTTCTGCATACGCTGCAGATCGCCATTCACTCTCGCGACTGGGATCGGCTGCGCATCACGTATCTCGAGAACGACTACTACCCGGCCGATCTGACATGGAATGGCATCCGTGTGACCAACGTGGGTGTGCGGTCGCGCGGCCGCACTTCACGCAGCGGCGTCAAGCCTGGTCTGGAAATCGACTTCGCTCATTACAGCACTGGCGGTCAGTTCCTGGGACTGCAGGCACTCGTTCTCGACAATATGCTTCTCGACAAGTCGATGATTCGGGAACGCGTGGCCATGGCGTTCCTCCGGCGCTTTGGCGTTCCGGCTCCTCGTGAGTCGTTCGCCACGCTGTTTATCAACGGCCAGTATGCCGGACTTTACGCGATGGTCGAAGAGGTGGACAGTGGGTTCGCCCAGCGCGCGCTCGGCGATGCTAACGGCGCCCTCTTCGAATATCGATGGCTGCGGCCGTACTACGGCGAGTACCTCGGGGACGACTTGGATCTCTACCGTCCGCTTTTCGAACCGCGAGCCCGGGAATACGACTCGGTCTTCAATCTCTATGACCCGATACGGGAGTTGTTTCGAGCGATCAACGATACGCCAGCGGGGAGCTTTCGCGACGCCGTCGGGCTGCGCCTCGATCTCGCCGCAATGCTGCGTCTCGTTGCGGCGGACGTGCTCCTCGCTGAAGCGGACGGCATCGTCAGCTTTGCGGGCATGAACAACTTCTACCTGCATCGTCACAGCACGACTCAGCGCCATCAGTTCCTGCCGTGGGATAAGGACTTTGCTCTCTTTCAATGGAACTACCAGATCACGGACGGTACGTCTCAACACGCATTGATACGGCGAGCACTCGAAGATCCGGAACTGCGCAGTCTCTACGCCGGCTTTCTCGTCGAGGCGGTGGAGTCGGCGACCGATGCCGGCTGGCTCGAGCAGGAGGTCCAACGCGCGTACGAGCAGATTCGTGAGGCGGTGCTCGCCGATCCGGTCAAGCCGTATACGAACGAGGAGTTCGAGGCGGAGGTGGCCGTGGTCATCGATCTGGCAAGGAGGCGGCCCGCCTTTGTCCTGTCTGAAGTCCAGCGGCTGTTTGGTGGTCGGGAGTCGCGAACGCTTCGAGCACAGGCCGACCCGCCGCGCCAGGTTGAAGGGGAAAGCCGAGGACGTAGGCCGCCGTTGCCGCAGTGTCGACGGTGCGAATCGCGGACGACAATCGACGCCCCTGTGCAATTCGAGGCCCGGCAATGATCCACGGAATCGTCATGTCTGATGCCTGGCTCGATCCGTGTTCGCTGAGGTGTCCGCCGTGATCGGCGGAGAAAATCACCGTGGTGTCGGCGGGCAGCGACGACACGATCCGGCCCACCGCGAGATCCGCCCGACGAACGGCCGTCAGATACGCATCCGACATCCATCCATTGCTGTGCCCGTTGACGTCCACGTCGGGGAGATGGACGAATAGCAGGTCGACGGCTCGATTGTTCACAGCGCCGGACGCCACCTCGTCATCTCCGTTCGAAGTGATCGCACAGACGTCACTTCCGGACCCTTCGCAGAAGTACGTGAACTTTTGTTTGCCGGCCATCACAGCCGTGCGGCGGCCGAAACTTCGGGCGACGCTGAACAGCGTTGGCACCGGGATCGGCCCGCGCTCTTTTATGTAGTCGTCCCACACGATGCCGTGCACATCGGGCGTGAAGCCCGTGAGCATCGAGACATGCGACGGCAACGTCAGGGAGGGGAGGATCGTCTGCGCCTGCCACGTGTAGGCACCACGATCGGCGAGCGCCAGAATGTTCGGTGCGCCAACGGTCAGAAGTGCGTCGGGGCGGAGTCCATCGATCGAGATGATTGCGACTTTGCCGCGAGCCGAAGAAGAAACGCCCGGTGCAGGGGGCGCGGAAGGCGCGACCGGATTCCCGCCGCATCCCGCGAGCGACACCATGGTCGCGAGCAGTATCGCGAGCACGATGACAAGTGCGCGAATGTCGTCGGTCGTTTTTAGCCCGTAGATTCGCGCGATATTCGGGTGGTTCAGTGCGGCGAGTGTCTTCGCCTCGCGCTCGAAGCGCGCAATGCGTTCGGGATCTGACACCAGCGAAACTGGCAATACTTTGACGGCAACCTGCCGTCCGAGATTCGTGTCCGTGGCCTTGTAAACCTCCCCCCTGCCGCCCGCACCAATCGCGGCGCTGACTTCATAGGGGCCGAGGCGAGTGCCAAGTGTCAGACCCACGCGGACCCGCCGGGATTATACGGAGAATCGTCGAATTCGGGTAAAGGAAACGGTAATGGCGATCTGGCGACGAAAGCGAAGTCACGCGGTTCCCTGGCAGCTTGTACCCCATAAATTGTCCGAAAACTCACGCGAACGCTCGCTGTCGATTCGGGTGTGTACGTTACGAAGCGACACGCAGTTGCGGAATTCGCCCAGGTTCGGCGAAGCGAATGCACCAGGTTGAATGACGCCTGCACGAACTACCGCTCTGTAGGCAGTGTCAGCCCGGCCTTCAAGATCGTTGCGGCTGCCTCGGGTGATGCGAGGAAGCGAAGGAGCGCTCGCGCCGCGTCCGGTTGCCGGGCCGCGCTGGTGATCGCTCCGACGAAGGAAAACCCGGGTTGGAGTTCGGCCGGAATCGCCCCGACGAAGGTCACACCAGGGACGTGCAGGAGCTCGCTCACCTGCTGAAAACCGATTTCCACCTCTCCCCGCGCGACGACTGCGGCTACGGGTTCGCCCGATGGTGGCCCAGGTACCTTCCGGCTCTTGCCTGCCACTTGATCCGCGACGCCGAGCTTCGCGAACAGCGTGGTCGACAGGTACATACCGCTGGCGCTGTCCGAGTAACCGATGGACTTCGCTGCTAAGAGTAACCTCCGGAATGAATCGACGCTGCTGATATCCGGTGCGGCGGCGCCCGAGCGCACCACCATGCCGACCTGCGACCGGGCGAGATCGACCTTGCTGCCGGCGCGCACCAAGCCGCGCTTCGCGAGCTCGTCCGCGGCCCCTCCATCCAGGATCACGACGTCGGCTGTTTCGCCTCGCGCGAGGCGAGCGGGAATGGCCTCCGGAGAGTCGCCCAGCGACGGGCCGCGCGTCGTGATCAGGCGATGGCCGCTCGCGCGCTCGAAAGCGGGGACCAACTCCTCATAGACCCCGTAGAAACCGGCCGAGATCATGACGTGAAGTTCGGCGGCAGAAACCGAGGTCGATATCAGAAGGGCGGCCACGGCAAGCCGGCCTGACCACTGAGCGAGCAACCGCAACTTCATAAGACCTCCACCGCAAGCTGGCTGCAGGCAGGGCACCGGCATTATCGACCCGGCTCCGCAGTGTAATGCAGCAGGCTGTAAGTGATCAGTCCGATGTCGCCGAGGGTCCAGTAAAGCATGATGTCCAGCCAGCATCTGTCATCTCCATGGCCGAGGCCCCAGGACTGTCAACCGTAGGGAGTCGGATCGCCGTTTATCGCGAGCGACACACGCTCTGCGTCGTCGTTCATCAGCCAACGCACCGGTGACTAGTTCCTTTGCAGTGGTGGCAGTGTGCGCTATCGTTCAAGCCAAATGCACAAGTACATCATCATGGGCGTGCAGGGGTGCGGAAAGGGTACCCAGGCGAAAATGCTGAAAGACACGTTCGACCTGGCGCATATTTCGGTGGGCGACATTCTTCGCTGGAACCTTCAGGCTCACACGAAACTCGCCGCTCGCATCAAGCGGATTATGAACGAAGGACAGCTTGTGCCCGACGACATCGTCGAAGAGATCATTCGACGGCGTCTGGAGGAGCACGATTGGAATTACGGTTTCATTCTCGACGGATTTCCGCGCAACCGTCGACAGGCCGAATTCTTCCTGGAGGCCTACGACATCGACGCGGTCATCCTGGTCGAGGTGCCTGATCGTGTCGTGGTCGAGCGAATCCAAGCACGCCGAATTTGCGATCGCTGCGGCGTGGACTATAACCTCATGTTCCACCGCCCTGTGAAAGAAGGTTCTTGCGACGTTTGCGGCGGCGTACTGATGCGACGCGCCGACGACAACGAGCTCGCCGTGAACGCCCGGCTCAAGGACTACCACGAGAAGACGCAACCGATCATCGACCTGTTTCGAAGGAAGGAGCTAATCGTCGTAACCGACGGGACACGACAGCCTGACGAAGTGCAACATGACATCTTGAGCCAGCTGAAGCTATCAGCGATTTCGGACAAGCTTAATTGACCTGGCGACTTTGCCGGTGGGGCTCGCAGTGGCATTTCATCAGAAGGCAGCGGAGTCGCGTGCCATCACGCGGCCTTCGCGAAAGTAAACCATGCGCCGTTGTCATGACGAAACGATTGAACGAGGGAGTTTCGGAGCGCTACACGCCGAACCAACGAAGGTGCCGTCCCAAAAGACCAGGCGTATTGTT